>Ga0114994_10000018_pt1 | contig 85220 bp, 82 predicted proteins | sample ArcticOcean_MG_C_9_FD_87043 | JGI IMG/M metagenome (GOLD analysis project Ga0114994, IMG submission 87043) | Marine microbial communities from western Arctic Ocean - ArcticOcean_MG_CB2_152 | ecosystem: Environmental > Aquatic > Marine > Oceanic | place: Arctic Ocean: Canada Basin | collected...
AATAATACATTAGGTAACATGGATATTTACAAACGACCTTTACATTGTACGGATTTGAAGAGAGAGGTTCTTTATTTTAAACAGGGAACGGATTGGGAAAAGGATAGTGAAGATAAACAACACTTGAAAAAATTAATAAAAAACGTGGAATCAAAGAACTATTACAATTTGCAGGGTTGGCAAAAAACGTACCCTGAATCCCTAAGTTGTGATACAATAGAGAATCAAAAATATATGAAAATAGCAACGGAAGCATTGGGTGGTGACGATACAAATAAAGATAGTATGTATTTATCAAAAATAATGAAACATATAATAAAGGATGTGCACGTAAAATAATTAAAAATGAAAAGATTTTATACTAGGTGGTTTGAGTAGCCGTGCTTCACCAACCGTTTTACCTTTACAAACGTATTGGACAGGTAGATAGCTAATCGTAGTTTTTGATTTGTTATTATTAGAGAATTGTTTACATAGTTCTGCGCCATATTTAATATGTTCTTCTGTAATTTCGGTTGTATTTTCCAAAATCACATAAGGAGATGAGTCATTATGTAAATGAATCCAAATATCATCATTATCCGCATCATTTAATATTTTCCAGTTTGAGTATGCATTGCGCCCCACAATATATTTAATACTATCATAACTTTCAATATGTACTTTAAAAACCATTATTATATAAAAAGGATTTAAATATTATATATTATTCAATTTTAATAATATATAATTATGCATAGTGTAATCATATTAGCAGGTGGATTTGGAAAACGAATGGCGGAGTCATATCCAAACACGCCCAAAGTGTGTATAATGTTAAAACACAAACCAATGATTGTACATTTATTACAAAGTGTATTGAAAACCCAACCGAATAATATATATATAGTTGTAGGTAAATCTGGCAAGATTATACAAGAAACAATAGAAAATTATATTACAGATAAAGAAGAGATGTCCATTATTAAATATGTGATACAAGGAGCAGCATTAGGAACGGGTCATGCAGTTCAGGTCTGTGTAACTGAATTGTATAAGGTCCAAAACCAAGAGATACTTATATTATGCGGGGATGTACCACTAACAAGCAGTTATACATTAAATGATATACTAAAAAAAAAAAATAATATAATTGTTACAACAGAAAAATATAATCCGGCGGGAATGGGGCGAGTTATAATGAACGACAAAAAAATAATAAAAATTACAGAGGATAGGGATTGTACAGAAGAAGAGAAAAAAATAAAAAAGGTAAATTGTGGAATATACAAAATAAATGGACGTTCACTTTTCAGTAATCTATATAAATTGGAAAATAATAATGCAGCTCACGAATACTATTTAACAGATATTGTTGAAATATTACACAAGAATGAACAACATTTGAATGAATATCTTATGCCTTGTGAAAAGATGTATGAAGTGCTTGGAGCAAATACAATAGACCAGTTACACGAATTGGAACATTACATGTAATGCATCCAAATGCCTAAATCGCTGTAATTATGATGCAGGTGATTGAATTTCAAAACATCAGTTGTGTATGAGTTATTAGGTAAATGATAATATTCACGGTCTCCATAATAATAGATGAATGGAGTGTCTTGATTTTTCAGAATATAGTTATGCATCATTTTTTTTGTAACCTTGAACATTACAAAATATACAATCAATGCATATAGAGTTGGAAACATATTTATTAAATAATAAATATATATCGTAGTGTTTCAATTTTAAGCTCGTGTGACGGGTTTACGAGTAGGTCGCGGGCGACGATTTTGCTGCCATTCGTCGGGGTCATTATGTTGGTCAGGACTATCACCGCTGCGCTTCTCGCGCTCCTTTTCGGCCGCATAGCGAATTTCACACATTAGATTTCCTCCACGTATACCACAAACATTAACAGCGTGATACTCGTGTTTACCTTCATGGGGCTTCACCATATCAAATTCAACATATTCACCTTGTACGAGATATTTATATTGTGAGTGAGTAATGCGCAAATTACTATAATGGGCAAAAATGTCAGTTGATTTGTAATCACCCTCGTCGAGTACAGTGACAAAACCATATCCGGTTTTGGTATTAAACCATTTAACTTGACCAGTAACTTTCTCGGCAATGGGAGCAGACATTTACTTATATATATATAATATTAAAACTCCTTTTATATTAATTTCATTTAATAATTACTTCATAATCAATTGTTTGGTTATAATCCAGTAAATAGCAATATTTTAATATTGCTGCAATATACTCAATGTCGCAATCATATGGAAATTTTATCTTTTCGTCAATCAAATATGTGTGACAGGGATTATATAACGAATGTGAATACTCATTTGGTAAAATCCATGGTAAATCGTTTAAATGAAATTTTAAGAACACAAAACAAAGGGAAATTAAATCATCCCTGACACTTGGACTATTTCCTTGATGTACAAAATGGCTAACATATAAAGGTGACCCGGTAATGCTGTCATTATCAATATTTGGAAGAAATCCGTCGTCACTTTTGTAAAAGTTGGCCATACCAAAATCAATAAATATAATTGTATTATTATAAATCATAATATTGTCGGGTTTAATATCTCTATGAATAATGAAATGTTCGTGTATAAATTTCATAACGTGCAGTGACTGATAAAACAAATTTTTGATAACGGAAGATGTATTATGGTTTACAATAAAATCGTTTAAACTTTGTTCATAATACGGCATTACCATTATAGGGTTATTTTCCCAAATACCATAATAAAAAATAGTAGGGACATTATTGCATTTTTTATTGTTCAAATAATGTAAAATGGTGGATTCTTGTTTTAAAACATTATGTTCGTCATAATTTATTTTGATGGCAACGGGTTGTTTATTCTTAATTTTATATCCTTTAAAAACAATACCGAACCCCCCTTTACTTATAAGATTTTCAATAATATATTTATTATTTACATTTGTTGTCATTATAAAATTGATATAAATATATATTTATATAGTATTAAAAAAACATGGAAGAAATATTTGAGAATGCTCGTCAAAGTGGAGAATGTGAAAGTAACATAGATATCAATGATTTATTAGAAACACTCGAAAATGTAAATATAAATTATTTGGAAAACAAAACAACAAAACATTTATATGATGAAATGATAAATATATTAACTGAAACGCGGACGCGTGATATACCAATAATAATGGAAAAACTAATGAAATATCGTTATGTGGATGAAATAAACGATTTATTAAAGGGACGAATGGTAAGATGGATAAGAACTGGCGGAACAAATAAGTTAACCAATGGAGGAATGGTTACAAATATAACGTTTACAAATAATGGTATAAATGTACAAATAATGTCTTGTAACCGTCGTTTTATTAATTATAAGTTTGACGAGTGTATAACATTTCAAAAATTAACAACACAGGAGGAGCTTATATTAATGGTAAACGAACACATCGACGAAGATTAATATTTTTTTCGAGTAAAGTTGGTCTTAATTCTATTTTTTTTAGTTTTATTATTATAATTCGAGGTATATATAAAATCTTTAATGTAATATAATAATTTTTTTGACGTTTTTTTTTCGTTTTTAATATCGTAGGTGTATGTTTTTGGAATATATTTTTTCGCGTGATTAAATTCAAACCAATCGTATAAAAAAGAAATATAATTATGTTTTAAAGTAGATAAGTCAATGCACTCTTTTCCAATTGTCGAATCAATAAATCGCGAAATAATAAGATTTATTTGTAGACCGTGAAAATATGCTTTGGGTTGAATATAATAGACCTTATTATGTATCATTTCCTGATGAAAAGAATCATCAATAAAACAGATTTCGGTACTTTTTGGTATCATTACACAATTAATAAAATCATCATACGTTTTATTATGACCCGTTCGATTTGGTTCAATACGTTTATTTTTAATTTTGAATGCATAAATAATTTTATCAAAAATTGGTTTTTTTAGTTTTAATTTATATTCAATATAATCAGTAATATATGTTATCCAGGGCGTTTCGCATTGATTATTGGTATATAAATATAGATGAATTTTGTTCGTATCTTTTTTATGGTTTAAAAATTTTAGTATATTCAAAATATTACATCGCAGAAATTCTGGATATAAATCAAATATTTTGAAAAAAAGTTCATTTTTTTTGTTATAATTTTTATCTATAAAGCGATTTACACCTTTCCATAAGATATGTAAATGCGAAAAAGAACCAATTGTATCATCTAAATCAAACGTAACTACCTTTTTATTTTTATTATTTTTTTTTTCATATATTAAACCATTGTATAGTGCAATATTATCATTTTTTATTGCATTCATTTATTATAATATAAAGATATTATATTAAATCCCAAATATTTATACACCGGTAGAACCAAATCCTCCAATGCCTCGCGAGCTTACGCTTAGTTGTTCGGGTGTAACAATCTCAACAAATAGTGGACACAGTGATGGATGACAAACCTGTAACAAGCGATTAAACTTTTCAACAGTATAGAGTGCACGTTCGTTTTGCACATCATTAACGTTCGAGGTAGGAAGCATTCTAAATGCTCCGCGCAATGTACCTCTATATCCCGAGTCAATAACGCCTACGTGATTTGCCAATATAAGAGGTGTTTTTGAAATACTTGAACGCGGATAGGAATAAAATCCACAGCAATTCTCATATTTTCCGGTAATAACATTATAAGGAGACATTTCAAATGAAACCTGCATATTAATCATCGTGGTATCATAACTGCGGTCAAAAACCGTATCTTCGGGTGTAAATATATCAAATCCAGAATCTGGACAAGGCTCTTTCATTTTATAATTATGTTTATTTACAGATACTGCATATTTATCTTTAAGTGTTTGGTCATCACTATGGATAGCCATACGAAGAATTGCGTGAGGAAAACTGACGGGTGGTGTAAACATAGACATAATAGATTATTATTATTATAGTAAATTATGTAAAAAAACATTTAAATCATTTTTACATAATATTTAAATTTCGATATACTCATCGACAAATCCAAGTACAATACTGGTTACGTCGTCACAAAAAGTATGATTTAATTCAGTTTTTGTTCTATCGATCATATCTGGAATACATATTTCTATCTTAGAAATCAAATTCGACACGATGTTGCAATTCGTTTTGTATACGTAATGTGCAGTTGGATGTGTATTATTTATATTAAATCGTACATTTGTTATATTTTGCACATTTTTACTTATACGGGTGAGTACCCCGTCAATCGACTTGTTGGTATCATCATAACCCTCTATATATGTAATTCGAATTGGGTTTCCATAATATAAGGAATAATCTATTTCGTTATTCATCTCCCATATCATGGTAAGTATTAATTGTATGTAAAGAATACGTGCAGTTAATTAATCAATTTTTGTAATTATCAGATATAATCGGGTTTAAGAATGCAAACGCTTATATTGTTTCCATGAGATTTTTTCACCGTCATAACTCGGTTTCTTATCGTCCGCATATTTTTTATCGATTTTATTTCCCTGTCGAAGAGCACTATCGACATACATTTCTTTCAAGATTTTACCAATGATTACAGAACCTTCGTGCTGGTCCATTTTACCGTCCTCTACCTGTTTCAGCGTATTTAAAAAATGTGACATAATTTGCAAATCAATTTCGCCCTTCACCACTTTGTGGAAAATATCGCTGTAATTATTGTATAAAAACCTCGCGCTATCAATGCATAACAAAGACAGTTCATTTTCGTCCATAGAAGGATGAGCAGTCTTTAAATTTTCAATAATTTCAATATCCTTAAAAATTTTAGAACTGTGTTTTATTTGACGAATGTTGTCAGTATTGTCGCCGCATTCCGATTCAGTAATCATTTTTTTCAATTGAAGTCGTTCATCGTCGTTCATATTATATAATATAATTATATTTAATGTTTTTATGTATATTTTATGAATATATAACATATACACAATGAATATAACTATCGTTTTTGGCATATTAATAATGTTGTTCCTGTTTTATGTAAATCAACAATATATAAAAAACTTTAATATAGATGCAGCCATATACAAAATAAATAAGTGGCGGCGCAATATATTAAATAGATTATGGGTGCATTTTAATACCGATAAAAATACAATGTCTAAAACATACACGTCTATGACAAATGAGTTATACACTGAATTATTAAATTCAAATGTATCAAAAGACCGATTTTTAAGCTCAGCAAAAAAATATAAAAATAGTATATAATTATGAAAATGGAAATCGAATATTATATAGTATTAGTATTATTTGTAATTTTATTTATTGTGACAATGTGTAAAACACCAATATTTGTGCCGTATATGAAAGTAGATAATTTTAGTAAAAACTATACCTATGAGGGTTTTACGAGTCCCAAAACATTAAAGGAACCAACGCATGGGAAAAAAATAGATGGTTTTTCTGGTTTTTACGATTTGACAGAAAATCATTACAAATTAGATAAACTCGATAGTTTAGACGGAAAAAAAACGTGTACACCTAACAATTTGACAAATAGAAATGGTTTTTTATGTATGGATGAAACACATAATAAGATGTTACGTACACGCGGAGGAAATGATGTAGGTGAACAAATGGAAATATAAAAATATTAATAATTATAACATAAAAAAAATATTATAATTATTACTATAATGCAGCTTGTTGAATATATATGGGTCGATGGAAATGGGCATCTACGCAGTAAAACTCGGGTTTTATCAGATTTAGATAATATACCAAATTGGACATACGATGGTAGTTCAACTGGGCAATCAATGAGTGATAATTCTGAGATAATATTAAAACCCGTGGCAACATTTAAAAACATTATTCATCCCGGTGAAATAACGTTAATTTTATGTGACACATATGACAATAATAATTGTCCAACCCCTAGCAATAATAGGTATAATGCAGTAGAGTTGTTTAATAAGAATAAAGAATGTGTCCCATGGTTTGGATTAGAGCAAGAATATTTTTTAATGGAATTAACTACGAATTTGCCATTGGGATTTATAAAAGCAGATAAACAAGGGCAATATTATTGTGGCGTAGGAGTAGATAACGCATTTGGGCGGGAATTGGTTGAAGAGCATGCAAAATTATGTCTGGAATATGGAATTAAATTGTCAGGTGTAAATGCAGAGGTAGCACCTGGGCAATGGGAATTTCAGGTAGGACCGTGTACAGGTATAGATGCAGGGGATCATTTATGGGTAGCTCGTTATTTATTATATTATTTGTCGGAAAAGCATAAAATACGAATTAATATTGAACCCAAACCAGTAAACGGAGACTGGAATGGTTCTGGATGTCATGCAAATTACAGTACAAAATATATGAGAGAGGGTTCTGGGGATAAAGCCGGATTATATTATATTAATAATGCAATCGAGAAATTATCAAATAACCATCCCGAACATATGAAAGTTTATGGTGTAAATAATGAAGACCGAATGACGGGAGAACACGAAACCGCAGATTATAATGTATTTACCAATGGAGTAGCAAATAGAGGTGCGTCAGTTCGTATTGGAAATGATACATTAAAAAATAAACAGGGGTATTTCGAAGACCGTCGTCCGGGGTCAAACAGCGACCCTTATTTGGTGACAAGTAAAATATTTGAAACGACTATATTAAGATAATGGAAATTGATTTAAAATATTTTTGTATATCGATATAAAAATATTACAAAATGTGCGATGACGATAATAATTCCGTGGGATTATTCTCTCTTGTAAAACCATTTGACAAATGTGGAACATTTTTGCATGAAGACCACAAATTTAAAGAATCTCAACATTATTTTCAAATGTCAATTGAAATATGTGAAAATAAATCAAATTTATCAGGATATGCAGATTTACTTGATGATATGAATGATTATGATAAATCGGTTTCGTTTTATTGGAAAGCCATTGCGGTGGATGATGAACCACCGTCAATGTCAATGATACCACATTACAACTTAGGACAAACATTTTTATCAAAATTGTTTGATAAAATTAAAAAAAGTAATTATTGTTCAATTGTAGGAAATAATATGATAGAAATATTGTTTATCAGTGCAGTTGAACAATTTCACATTGTATTTGATAATGAAAGAACAAATCGTAGACACTTATGCATTAATACATTAAACGCGTGTATAAACGACATATTACCAATCTTACCAGATATAAATCATTACTATAACAAAGCGGGATATAATGAAAGAAAAAATCATTGTACTGAATTGGAAATGCATAGTAAATTAGAGAAAATACTAGAAATTATATACAGTACAAATTACCAGCAACCAGATTTACATGATAATATGTACACTACATTTAACCGATTTGTAACTAGTTGGAAAAATAGCATTGAAAAAATGTCTCATTACATTATTTACAAGAATAAGAAAAATTTGTTTGAAAAAATGAATTATTTTGACGATTGTTGCATTTGTTTGGAAAATTGTCTACATATAGATTTGCATTGTGGTCATACAGTATGTACGGACTGTTATAAAAAAATATATGAAGAACCGTGTCCAATGTGTAGAAGTAAATGTGAAATAGTAGATTAAATATACAAACCAAACAAGCTGGGATTAATTTTATCGTCTTTTTTTATCAATACATCAATATGTTCTTTCGTGACAGTAAATGGAAATTCCACTTTGATTTTAATATCATCGTCGAATATCTTATTGTCATTTTTCACAAGTCTGAACAGATTTAGTTTCGTGTAAATAATTTCCAAACACCGTTTAAGATTACGCACACCAGATTCCTTTTGGGTAAGGGTTTCAGAGTTGGCAATATGTTCGATTGTTTCGTCGGGAATAATGACCTCATCTTCTTTGAAGTTGACCTGTTCGCGAATTTTGGGAAGCAAATGCTTTCGTGCAATAATGAGCTTTTCCTTTGTATCGTATCCTTTGGTTTGAATACGATACATACGATCACGCAAAATAGGATTGATTTTTGATTCGTCATTATAACTGAAAATAAACAAACAGCGACTGAGGTCAAACGCAATATCGGAAAAATATTTGTCGTGATATTCGGAATTTTGTGACAGGTCGGTTAAGTGTGTCAAGATGCCAATAATTTCCTCGCCCTTGGGTGTATCACTAATTTTGTCCAACTCATCAAAATAGATGACGGGATTCATACATTTGCTCTCCATAATGATTTGAACAATACGCCCCCAAGAACTGCCCTCATATGTATAGGAATGACCTTCCAAAAAGCTGGCATCGCTGTTGCCACCCAATGCAATAAATGCAAAATCACGGTTCAAAATTTTACTAATGCCCTCCTTTACAAGCGTGGTTTTACCGGTACCCATTGGACCTTGAATTGCAATAGCAGTACCAACTGACTCAGGATTAGTAATCCATTGACCCATCATTTGCATAATTTGAATTTTCGCATCATTTAACCCATAAACACAGTCATCCAATGTATCTTTTGCAGTAGTCATAAACGTGTTACACTCATCAATGCCTGATTTGAGGTTTACATCAAGTGATTTATAACTGTTAAATGGTATACGCATAAACGCGTCGACCCATTGTTTGAGTTTGTAATACTCGGGGTCGCCCGGTTCCATTGTTTTCAAAACATTCAACTTTTGCAAAGCAATTGCCTTGAACTTTTGCGGAACCGCTGAGTTTAGCAATGCGATGCGATATGGTTTATCAATGTTAATATATTTATTCAGGTCTTTGAGTTCATTCATAATGCGCATCTGTTCTTGATACGTCATCTTAGTCTTAAAATAATCGATTTCGTTGGTATATTTGTGCTCATTGTGAATAAGTTTGTGATATTTCTTCGCATTTTTAATACGATTTTTCTTTACAAGTTTTTTGATGTCACCATCACAATCGCGAATTGCCCGAATCAATGTTTTATTTTTAGGTTTATTTTGTAGTTTTACAGTGAGGTCTCTTTTAAATTCACACAAATCGTTGTATTCGTGTGTAATGTCTTCCTTTGATTCATCATCGTCATCGGTGTTTTCTTGTTTGACCTTTTTTTGTTTTTTCTTTTTTGTAGCAGCATTCGATGGGATTTCGATTTTTTTATAGTTTTCTTTCATAAACGTTTCCTCATCGCCACTGTCACAATCATCATCATCATTCTGTGAATTATATTCTTCTTCTTCATTGACCTCATCACCCAATAATAGAATAACATTTCTGTCATCTTGTTCGTCATCATTGTCATCGGATAAATATTCTTCTGATTCATCGGAATAACTTGGACTACGAGAATCGTCGTCGTCGTCGTCGTCCTTCCGCTTTTTATTTTTTTTCTTAATCTTATTTGTCATATACTTGGATGGAATTAATTTTGAAATAATGCGCTGAATATCATCGTGGTTCAACAGCTTTTTCGACCTCTTTTTCTTTTTGTTATTTTTTTCATCATCATCGTCGTCGTCGTCGTCATCATCGTCGTCGTCGTCATCATCGTCGTCGTCGTCATCATCGTCGTCGTCAGAATCCTCTTGGTCTTCAGTATCATCCTCATAATAATCTTCATCAATATAAGAAGAATCTGTCTCGTCGTCAGAAGATTCCACGCGCTTGGATTTCTTATTATTCTTTGAAGATTTAGATTTCAAAGATTTCGAAGATTTTTTATCACTAGAACGCACCATAATGTATAATTGTATATTGTATATATAAAATATTATAACAATCAATTTTCGTGTTGTATATAAAAATTGATTGTTATAATATAAAATAATATAAATATATATTATTATAGTATGCATAAAATGGATACATCTAAAATTATTGGCATCCAATTTAGTGTATTGTCACCAGAGGAAATTCGCAAAAATTCAGTTGCTGAAATAACATCTCGTGATACTTACATTAATAATAAACCTCAGCCTGGTGGACTATTTGATCCCCGAATGGGTGTATTGGAACCCGGATATATATGTCCAACGGACGGATACACATATATTGACAGTCCTGGATATTTTGGGCATATTGAGTTAGGGCGGCCAGTATTCTTCATTCAGCATATTAAAGAGATTATGAAGATTTGCAAATGTATTTGTTTAAAGTGTAGTAAACTTTTATTAAATAAAGAACGTCATAAGCACATTTTAGATTATAGTGAAAGTGCGCGGTGGAGTTATGTAACAAATAACGTTTCAAAAATCAAAAGATGCGGTGATAGTAATGGAGAAGGATGTGGGTGTAAATGTCCTGATAAAATTAAATTGGAAGGTTTAGCTAATATAATTGCGTATTGGGATAAGTTGGACGATGGGGCCGGGGAAGAACAAAAAGTAGAAATGAGGCTAACGCCCGAAATTATAATTAAGATTTTTAAACGTATGAGTGACGATGATATTCATTTTATGGGTTTTAGTCCTGTATGGTCACGTCCTGAATGGTTTGTATGTCAAGTTCTACCAATTGCTCCCCCTGCAATGCGCCCTTCTGTAAAGCACGATGCGCAACAGCGCAGTGAGGACGATTTAACTCATATTTATAGTAACATTATCCGTGAAAATAATACATTAAAGGATAAACTTGCAGCTGGTGAAACAAATCCCAATGTGATTGAAGGATTACGAAATGTAATTCAATATTTTATAGCAATGATTGTAAATAATAAGGTAAAGGGTTCTGCGCCTATGCAGCAGCGTTCAGGTCGTCCTCTTCAATGTATTATGGATCGTTTAAATAGTAAATATGGTCGTATTCGTGGTAATTTAATGGGAAAACGCGTTGATTTTAGTGCACGTTCGGTAATTACGGGCGATCCTAATTTGTCTATTCGCGAGTTAGGAGTACCAATGAAAATCGCAATGAATATTACAAAACCAGTATGTGTAAATGAAAGAAACATTAAATTTTTGACAGCACTAATTCAAAATGGTCCGGATAAATATCCTGGGGCTAAAATATTGGAGCGTAAAAACGGTGACAATGTTTCACTGCGTTATATGGATCGTGAATCGATTCGTCTTGATTTGGGAGATGTAGTACATCGCCACATGATGGATGGAGATGGTGTATTATTTAACCGTCAGCCCAGTTTGCACAGAATGTCTATGATGTGTCATATTGTTCGTGTGATGAAAAAGGGAGATACATTTAGAATGAATGTAGGTGATACTAAACCCTATAATGCTGATTTTGATGGAGATGAGATGAATATGCATATGCCCCAAAATATAATGGCGGAAACAGAGCTAAAACAGTTGGCAGCGATTCCTTATCAAATTGTAAGTCCAGCAAGTAATGCGCCGATTATTGGTATTTTTCAAGATTCTATGTTGGGTTCTTATCAGTTTACCCGGTCAAATATTAAATTTACAAAAAAAGAGGCAATGAATTTATTAATGTATTATAAAAATGTAGACGTCAAAAAATTATTTGAAAGTGGAAAGAATGAAGTGTCGAGTTTCGAAATTTTAAGTCAAATCTTGCCACCTCTTACCTTAAAATATGCAACAAAATTGTGGCAGGATGATGAAGACGAATTTGCGACTTCCAACAATGTAATGGAAATCCATAATGGAAAATATATACGAGGACAAATGGAAAAGTCTGTATTGGGCGGAGCGACATTTGGAATAATTCATCGTATATTTAATGATTATGGCAATTTGCGCGCAATGCAATTTATCGATGATTTGCAAAACGTTGTTACCGAATATATGACAAATAGTTCATATAGTGTGGGAATTAGTGATTTAATTGCAGACACTAAAACCCAAGATAGTATTATTCAGGTAGTGACGGGACAAAAACAGCAGGTACAGTCATTGATTGATCAGTTGCATCTTGGAACGTTTGATAATTCAACAGCAAAGACGAATATGTTGGAATTTGAAATGCAGGTGCAAAACATTTTGAATAAAGCGACGGAGCAGGCAGGTAAAATTGGTCGTAAATCGTTGGACCAGGATAACCGATTTTTGAAGATAGTTGAATCCGGTTCAAAGGGTTCGCTTATTAATATTTCGCAGATGATTTCGTGTTTAGGCCAGACGAGTGTAGAAGGAAAACGAGTGCCCTATGGTTATGAAAATCGCACACTTCCTCATTTTAATAAATACGATGATTCTCCTGGCGCCCGCGGATTTATTGAAAATTCATATATTTCGGGATTAACTGCCCCGGAGTTGTTTTTCCACGCAATGGGTGGTCGTATTGGATTGATTGATACAGCAGTTAAGACATCCCAAACGGGTTATATTCAACGAAGACTGATTAAAGGTCTTGAAGATTTAAAAGTTGAATATGATATGACAGTAAGAAATAATAAACATAAGATAGTTCAGTTTGCTTATGGTGAGGATGGATTCGATTCGACAAAGATAGAAACTCAAAAAATACCAATTGTGGATATGAACAGCGACGACATTTATATGTTATATGATATAATTGGAATTCACGACGAACGCAAAGGAATGAGTCAAATATATACAAAAGGAACAATTACACGAATGAAAAAACAACGCGAAGAAACGAAGACCGAATGCTTGAATAAAATTAATTATATGTTACGTATGAGGAAAATATTAATCGAAAGTGTATTTAAATATAAAAACGATAATCGTGTGAAAGTTGCGGTTAGTTTCCTACACATTATAGATAATATTTCAAATCAGTTACATTTGAATGGCAATAGTGCAGTGGATATAACTCCATTGGAAGCATTTGAACTGATAGATTTATACTATGAAAAGATCAATGGCCTTTATTATATGGAACAAAATGAACTATTGAAAGTACTATATTATTATTATTTGAATCCCAAAACACTATTGGTTATGAAGCGTTTTCATAGAAAGGGGCTTGTACTGCTATTAGAAACGATTCATATGCGTTATAAAGAATCGTTGGTACATCCAGGCGAAATGGTCGGTGTAATTGCAGGTCAATCAATTGGTGAACCGACAACGCAGTTAACATTGAATACGTTTCACTTGGCTGGTGTTGCGTCAAAGTCAAATGTAACCCGTGGTGTCCCGCGTATTGAAGAAATTTTGCGCTTAACAAAAAACCCGAAAAGTGCGTCACTTACGATTTATATGCGGGAACACGAGCAAACTGATAAAAAGAAAGCGGTTAGTTACTCGGAAATGTTGAATCATACCAAGTTGAGTGATGTAGTAAAGCGTGTTCAAATATGTTTTGATGCAAATGAAACGGACAGTGTAATTCAGGATGACCATCATCTAATGGACCAATATTATGAATTCGAAAACATGGTACAAGAATGTTTAGAGGAAGAAGAGAGCTTCGAAAAATCGAAATGGGTGATTCGCATTGAGATCGATGCCGAAAAGATGCTGCATAGAAATATTACAATGGATGACATTAATTTTGCGATTAATTCGGGATACGGTAATGATGTCCAATGTATTTATTCGGATTATAATATGAATAATCTAGTGTTTAGAATACGGTTAAATAGTTCAATTTTAAATAACCAGAAAAAGAAAACACAGGGTAGTCAGTTTGTATTGGACCAGTCTGATGATATTTATCTACTTCGTGATTTCCAGGAAAAATTGTTAAATAATATTGTACTTCGCGGAATCAATAAAATATCAAATGTAAATGTTCGCAAAGTGCAAAAATATATGGTACAAAGTGAAAATGGATATGACCCCCAAGATATTTATGTATTAGATACAACTGGTACAAATTTATTGGATACCTTAGCACTTGATTATATTGATACAAAACGCACAATTAGTAATGATATTAAAGAGGTATTTGCGGTACTTGGCATAGAAGCCGCGCGTCAAATGATTCACGACGAATTTGTAGATGTGATGGAATTTAGTGGTGTTTATATTAATTACCATCATCTCGGTCTATTATGTGATCGTATGACATTAACCAAGAATATGGTATCTATATTCAGGTCCGGTCTGTTAAATGATAATGTTGGTCCAATTGCAAAATCGACATTTGAGGTACACACAGAGGTGTTGTTAAATGCAAGTCGACACGCAGAATTTGATAATATTCGTGGTGTTTCTGCAAACGTAATGCTTGGACAAATCGGTCCATTTGGAACAGGAATGTGTAAAGTATTGTTGGATATGAAGGAAATGGAAAAATATGAAAATGTAGAATACAAAGAAAATAAACAGAAGGAGGAAATCGAAAAGGCTTTCGGTATTAAGCAAGACCGCAATTGTTCAAATACAAAATTAGAAAACAACATTTCGTCTTTCAAGATTAATACAAAGGATTGTGTAAACACCGATGACAATTACGATATGGGTCTTTAAATGCAAACAAATATAATGCGAATTTTATATAATTATTATACAAATCTTATACAAATATATATTTTTTAATTAATATATATTTTTTAATGCAACCAATGAACATTTTTGAAAAATAAAATGAGTTATGTAGTTGCATATTTACATAATATAATAAAAATTGATTAATGAGATATTAATTATCATATCTATAAAACAACATGGACCCGATTATTGAGTCTACTTCAAAGTTTATACTTTGTGTACTCCTAACTCAATTGGGAAAAACATTCACAGCTATTTCAAAGATCCTTGCCGAGTCTCAACAAGACCTTGAATTGGGAAGAAGCATTCATGTTATATTTACGATGAATACATTATTAAACAATAAGCAGTTTGCTAAACGACTGGAAACCATTGAGAAAACGTATGGAATTGGTTCGATATGTGTATTTTCATCACGATATGATGGAAAATATAAACATGTAACAAATAGATTGGAATTACAGGGTCTTTGCATAGATGAATCTACGTGCCCACGTGTGGTTATTATGTGTAGCAACAAACGACGATACGATGATGGAGTAGAATTTTTAAAAACGATTAACAAAAACAAAATCATAATGTTTAGAGCATTTGCGTATTATGACGAATTACACAAATATATTACTGAATCACTTCGTGTTCAAATAGAAGAAATTCATAATTTGGATATTGTAGAGAGTATTACCGCATTAACCGCATCGCCAGATAAAATTTGGCAAGAATCTGGATTTTGGTCTAAAATAAGACTCATTCAGTTAGATGAATTTTCCGATTCAAATTATGCTGGATATAAGGATATGATATTTAACTGCATTGATGATTTCTTTGCAAATCCTTATATTCGCCCACATCCCTTTGATTTTGATGAAATGGATGGTCAGACTATTGGTTTTATAGAGAATGTTCTAATTAAATATCCCGAAATTTTGGGAGATAATACACGGTCGTTTATTCCTGCACATATTCGTCGCACCGGTCATAATGCAGTGAGGGAAATGGTATTTAGTATCAAACCCCATTCGGTTGTAGTTGTTATAAATGGTTTTGAAAAAACTCTTCAATATAAAGATTGTAGTGGAAATACAAAAACGTTGGCATTAACATCAGACGACGAAGAATTATGTGAAACAATTTCCCGACTTGTATTACATCATAAACTACAAAATCGCCCCCTTGTAATTACTGGGTTATTATGTGTTGGTATGGGTCAAACATTAACTCATAAATCACTTGGTTCATTTACATCTGCTATATTTGGACACTTAGATCTTACAAATGATGAAATATATCAACTATTTGGGAGAATAACCGGTAGAATGAAAGATTGGGGTGACAAATATATACAGACGCAAGTATATTGCCCCACTATTTTAATGAACCGATGTATGGTTATGGAAGAATGTGCAAGAAATATGGCTCGTGACCATAACGGAGAGCTCGTTTCGCAAGAAGATTATAGAAACCCTATGAGTGAACTGGGTGAAATTGGTCAATCTGCTATTAAAAATATACGCATCCCAAATAAAACGAAACATACAAAAAAGCAGTGTGATGACCATTTATGGGAACTTATTGAAGGCGAGTTTGATAATGTTGAACAAGCGAATGAGTTATTAGTGAAAAATAGGTGTAATCGTAAAATAACATTTACTCGCGACGAAAATGACTTTATATTAAGCTCTACCAGTAAAAAACTGGGTTTACTATATTTCAATGATGTCAAACGCGAATTAGGTTCTTGGAAGAAGAAATCGGGGTTCGATCTTAAACAAAACAAGATAACCGCGGGACGTATGATTATATCCTACAAGGATACAACAGATATATCCACGTCCGTATTCATAGTTCGCATAATTAAAAAAATTTAATTCATCAAGCATTAAAATATATAATTGGATATATTTTGATGAACAATAATAGTGTATAAGTAGAATTGCAATAATTACAATAATTACAATAATTCCAAATAATCCTTAATGTTGATGTTATTATAAATAATATCATCGGATTTATCCTGATTTATCGTTTTCATTTTATCCGTAAAGTCTGTTAATTTTCTTAATTCAATAGGTGTTTCTACAATGGAATATTCATATTTCTTATTCGTTCTTATAAAATAATGTTTTTTATCTAATGTATCTCCATTAATAATCCAGTTTGTATGGCTCATCATTGATTGGAAATTAGTTTCTGAGAATAAGATTACAGGTATCTTTTCAATAGTGAAAAACGCCCAGACATCCAAATCGGTAATAAAATAGTTGTCGTCTTTTATTCCACTATTTAATGATCGTTTTCCAGATTTGATTTCCTTTATCATATCCTTTTTCCCTTGTTTTTCTAATATATTATATATTTTATCCGAATGAGACATCATATTTAAAAAGTAAAAACTATTCCAAATTTTATTTTTAATTTCTATAATACTTATGTATTTTTGAGTGTATATACCATATAAGAATTGTAAGATGCCAAAACTACAATAATCATTTGTACGTTTAAATAAAATTTCGTTACTTTCAAAAGACAATACGGAGTTCCACTTTCCATTTACTGGTTGTAAAATCGTTTTAGAAATGTTCTGGATGCAGTTTAAGTTTTTTTCTATAAATGAAGTATTGAGTTCTTCTTTGTGAACTATTTTGTTCGTATAATATTGAGTATTACTCGGTTGAGCAAGATCAAAATTATTTAACTTTGATATACTATCTTTTGAAATAGCAATTATATTATCAAAATAATTATCAGAAAGTAAATGTTGTAATATAATGAATTCATCTTTGTGTATAACATAATTGTGTGCATAAATATGAATACTACTTTCTGGTTCTAATAAATAGTGTTGTATTGTTTTGTTACGAATAAATTCGTCTGCTAATCGCTCTATATACAAGGTTTTATTATCTTCTCCACTTATTAAATTATTATTTGGTATCAATAACACAGGCACATCTTTTTTTAATGTACAATATTTCTTATTTAAATCATTGTCGAAACACGTTGTTATTTGGTCAATGTCATTTAATATATTATCATCAAACTCGACAAAATCAATAAATTTAATAATTACAAACTCTATAATTTTAGTTATTTGTGTTATTTGTGTTTTATAAAGATAACGAGAGTGATTTATAAAATGTTTAAGTTGTTGAAATAATTCATTATTGGTGCGTTTATGTATTAATATTCGAACAATATTTTTGAATGCATTATAGAAATTATTTTCTAAATTAATATTTCGAACAGAGGTTACTCTGTCTTTATCGCCTACCTGAGAAGTATTTAATTGTCTATCCGCAAGTATATGATTTGTTTCGTGTATTGTATCTAATTTTATTTTATATGTTTCATCTATATTTTGATAAGGTGGGACAATTTGAACGAACTGGTTTGTTTCAGTAAGTAATCCCACTATCATACCGTCTTCAATCACCTTTTGGCGCGGTAAACACTTAATATTCTTATTACTATTATTCAAATCCTTTAAATTGCTAATTGTGGTTTTATAGTCATCCCAAATATCGTGATCAATATTTACGTATTCTATTTTTTTATTAATCATGGATGGTTGGGTAGGAACAAAAAACCCACGAGGATGACTTTTATCTAGTTTCACAATTAAACCGATAACCTTGTTTTGGTAGTTAATAACTTGTTTTTCAACCTCATAATTGACGTTTAATAATTGTTTTATCATATTTTTCACCTCCATATTTTTTTCATACTTATACACATTGGGTTTACTATCTAATGCAGTGCAATGATGTTTCATACTAGTAACAATTGTTTTCATAATAGTGTTTATTCCCTGTAATTCGGGTTCTTCGGGGTCAAATATATGGTATCCTTTAACCGAACTTGTTTCTTTGGATTCGAAAATAATACGACTTAATAATTCATAATAGGGCCCATTTTTTATTAAAATAAAATTTTTGCGGGTTTCATCATATACGTGATTACTATATGCGTTTGACGGGCATAGAATATTAACATTATTGGTAATGTCACTAAAATCCATTTCTAATATTATTAAATTAACGGGCTCCATATTAAGTGGATTTTGTTCATCGCATAATAAATCCCACATAAAAGTATGGTCTATCGACGATTTCGGGTTCTTTATAAATTCTTTGAAGTTCTCCAATGCAATAATAATTTCTTCCAAATAATTTAATTGCACTTCATCCATTTTGTTCATTGATTTATAAATTTTAGTGTCTTTATACGGACCCAGATTAACCTCTTTAATTTTAGTATTCCTATTTTTAAAACTGGATACAAGAGAACCATTATTATACCGCACAAAATCATCTAAATTAATATTTTCTGACAAATTATCACATAATTGTTGAATTGTCCATTTATATCCAACCTTACTATTAATACGATGTAATTCGGCAAAACATCCCATAAATGATTTATTTTCGGAATTTTCACATCCAAATCTTAATGTTGTCCAATTATTTTTTTTGATAAACGCGGGATTTTGGGCCTCAACCACCGTTTTATAATCAATATTCAATAAATGTTCAATACCTGGATGTAAAAATCCATATCTACCATCGGGAAGAGGAAAACTCTCAAAACCAATAATATATTGCAATGCAGTTATGTTTTGTTTTGCTCGCTCCTTTGGTTTTTGTGATCTTTCTTTTGAATCCGTGTTAGTGTTACAATCTTTTATACGTTTGTCCTGAACAGTTTCTTTATCTCCCTTTTTTGTAGTCCATTCTTTAAAACAACAAGGTATACATTTATTATCAGGATGAGAGTCTTTCGATAAAAACCCAGGAGAATGATTTATATACTTTTCATTGGAATCGCGATGTACCTTTGGGTGATTAAATTCAAACACATAATGCCCTTTTGGTACGTGTGTTGATTTAAATGGTATTATTTTACCACATTTACCAGTTTTTACTTCTTCATCGGTAATACTTGTATTTGTCAATAAACACCAATACCTAGGGCATATATAATGATGTTGTTTTTTAGGGTCACTTCCATACGATAATGAGTTTCTATATGAACCAGGATGATTCGTATCAATATAATCCTTTTCTTCTTGTGTAAGTAAAACGGGTTGTCTTAATTGAGAATGAAGACACATTCGTGAATAAGAATCAAATTTACCATTTGATTTCGTTAAAAATAAACTGGGGTCTTTATTTGTTAATCGTTGGAAAAATATATTGGGTCGGGTTAATGACATTCCATCAATACTTGATGGGTCTATTTTATTAGGTGTCCCTTTTCCTCCGTGGAATTCTCCATCGCTATCTTCACTATCTTCATCATCATCATCGTCAATAAAAAATATACCGTCATCGTCATCGTCATCGTCATCGTCAACTTCGTTTTCATCCGATACAAAAATCATTGGTTGTAAATCATCATTCGGTACGGTCATAACCACTACATCGACGTGACTTTCATCTTCTACTTTTTTCTCTTTGCACAACTCGTCAATATCGGTTATACTTACACCAGATAAATAACTCTTTCCATAAATTATCCGTAATAAACTATCAATATAAATATTTATAAATTGTATATATTTCAAATTTGTTATATTTTCTATTTCAAAATACGATTTATTTTCAAAGGGTATGAATCTTAGTTTTGTGGGAAAACCCGGATTTTCAGCAATAGAAATGCTTTTATTTACATATTTTCCATTTATACGCGTATAACTGTCAAAAAATGCATTCATTTTATTGATGGCGTCTTCTTCTGTCATTGCATTATTTTCCATTAATGTTTTAATTACCATTTTTTCGTTATTTGTTTCTTTATACACAGTGTTTATGGTTGTGTTAATTGCATCCATCTTTTTAAAGTTTTCGACTCGTTTATAAATAAGGTTTTGATTTTTAATATTTAAACTATCAAATATATGCGAGAATAATGTTTTGCATTTATTAATTTTAAGTTCAGTGGGACTTTCAAAATAAATATAATATTTAAGTGTTGACAGTTCGATATTTTCATTTTGGAAGTTTTCAAACGGGATTATAGAGAACCCCGATTGTAATAAAATAGTATTTAATGAATTAACAATAATATTTAATTTTTTTCTTAATACTTTTTCTATTTGTTTAATATTTAATATTTTCTTACAATTATAATTTACAATCATAGAACTATTTGCCAATAAATCGACAATTAACGTATCCTCGTTATTTTTGATATAAAAACTGAGACTATTATGTTTTCTTGGCTGTTTTAACAATGCAGTGATTACGTTTTTAGAATATAATGGTATTTTTTTTCCAGTTCGTGATGTATAAGTGCTGTATACCCTGAATATATTATCTTTACGTTTTCCGGGATTAAACCGGATTAATGGCATATCTAAGCTGCAATGTATTAATTTAAAGATATTTTCCAAAGGCATATTTGTTTTGAATTTAGGGTGAATTATAAAATTTATCTCATTAAATCCATTTTCAAGATAATTAATTTCATTTGTCTTTTTTTCATATATTTTATGTAATAAATGAATATTATCATAATATTTAAATGATTTATCTTTCATAATATCTTTTGTTTTTTTTATTAGAACTGTTTTATTATTCATTAGGTCATCATAATTATTTATATTTTGTTTTTTTAAAAATGGATAATATAAATCAATAAAATGTGACTGAACCGCAGTATTATTTTTTTCAAGGAGATGGGGTGCAATAACTAAATAAATATTATTATGTACGTATTTATAATTCAATAGTAAGTTATTATCCATATTTAACAGTAAGTTGTTACTTGAATTTTCATAAGCTTTACGTTCCACTATGCCTTCTTCTGAACCATAAAATATATCTAATGGATTTGCGGAAAAACTATAATCGGTGTAATGTGAAAAATCCATACCCAGGGGTTTATTAAACTTAATGTCTTTCCCTAATTCTAATTTTACAAAATCATTATAATCATAAATATCTTTATGTCCAACATTTTCGAAGTTTTTGTTTGAAATATTGTATTTGAAATTAAACAATGTCTGCTTAAAAATATAATCGTATAAAATATTTTTTCCGTTATTTGTTACATTATTATATATTTCTTTAACGCTAGGACTAATAGATGATTCATAATATAAATATAATTCATCGTATGAAATATTTTCAAAAAATGTAAGTTCCTTTAATATTTTCTTTTTTATAATACGTATACTGTCATCTTCAAAAATTGTCATATTGGAATATATAAATTCAGTTTTACTCACATCTATTTTTGCAAGTTCAATCGTGCTAAAAATTTCTTCTGGTTTTGGTTTTTCTCCGCCAGAAAACACAATACAATGAGAAATTTCTGTAAGATTATTTATTAATACTTTTATCATATACAATAAGGTTATAAATTTATAATAATATAATTGTAAACTATTTATATTAATATTAAGTCAAATATATGCCGTTATTTTGGAATGTATACAGTTTACACTGGAAATAACCGCATAAAATAATCGTATGCGCAGGTATATACGCATTGAAAATGGAATATATCGACTTATAACATTTATCATAGTATGACTCGATACCAGATGGAATGGATAAATACCATCTAAAATAAAGATTGAAATAAATGTAAAGTGTCCAATAATACAAACTCATTGTTATACAATAAATTAGGCTCAATATTAAATGGAAAACGAAGTTCCACAACCACATTGGGATGACGCATTCGGGTTTTCGAAGTTAAATGTGTCCCCCATAATATCTGTTTTCCAATCAATCGTAGTTCCAAATAAATGCATCAAACTTTTATTACACACAACAATGTCGATTTTATCGCATTTTACGATTTCATCCAGTTTATGAGGTTCTCCATAAAAAGGTTCTAGTTTGTAATTAAATCCATTACAACCACCGCCTTTAATATAAAATAATAATGAACCTGCGTTATGTTCTTTTGCTATATGATTTAATTTTTGTTTTGCCGATTTTGTAATCCGAATAATATTTTTCATATATATACAATAAATACATTATTGAATATAAGTATGTCCCTTTATATTTAATATAAAACTAATTTTTTTTATTAAATTATATGAATATTCCATCATTAGCACACAGCGATGCCGTAGATTTACTCAGGTTAACAATGTTAGTTTATAATTATGGTAAAGATTTTTCATTAAAAAATGACGAAGATATTGAGACCTTTATAGGTCATATGGGCGATTCGGACAAAGAAAATCCATTAAGTGAATTAAACGAAACGCGACAAGAAGCATTTACGGAAATAGCAAAAAAGTCGCCACACGGTAAAATTGTAAAATTTATTAGCGACGAAGATACCGATTTACAAGTAGGAATTACCATAAGTGAAACAAATAAACGTATTTGTGTAATTTTCAGAGGAAGTGAGTCGAAATCCGATTGGTATTATGATTTGCAGTTTTATAAACATCAATTAGAAGATGACATTTACGTGCATAAAGGGTTTTACAAACAGTTATATGAAAATAATAATTATGATAATATTACAAATGTAGTTGTTGACTTATTGAAACAAAAACAATATTATGATTATGACGTATATATTACTGGTCATAGTTTGGGCGCAGCGCTAAGTACACTTTATGGATATCAATTATCAAAAAATATTCATCAAGAAATCGTAGTTGCTTCATTTGCAAGTCCTCGCGTTGGAAATGCTGCGTTTAGAACTGACTTTGATGATCGTAAAAATTTGACACATTATCGCTTTTCGAATAATAGAGATATTGTTACGGCCGCACCGATGATTAATTATCAACATGTTGGGCAAAATATTCAGTTATTCGAAGACAGTTATAGTTTTTTCCCCAATTATAATTATAATTCGTGGTTCTCATTTTCATTATTTTCGTGTTTTAGTGTAAGTGACCACGATTGTGACCTATACTACAAGCGATTATTAAAAAATAAATGGTAAACATATATTTTTTAATAACACGAAATTTTGTCATCTCTTGATATCAACAAATTGAACATTGTTACTTAAATCAGTAACGTGTAACATATCAGGGGTTTCCATATATTTTAAAATATCGTGCATATTTGGCGAACTACTCACAGGGTCATTTGTATCTCGTTGTCTACGTGTTGTTTGTTTATTCACCCATTTATTATTCATTTTATCCACTGAGTCTAATCTCACATCATTTAACATATTTAAAATGTTTAGTTCATTCGAACTATCATCACTTTTTGAAGTACTGTCAACCGTATTTACGGATGACATGCTATCTTCTCGCATTCTATATGTATTTACATCTTGGGTTGAAGACATAATACTGTTATGTTATGTTATATTATATTATATAATATAATATTTGGAATATTAAATCAATTTTTACTATATTACACATTATTTCTCCAATACGAATCAATACCAAATAAGACGAAATATACCAGGATTAATTTTATTATAAATATGTAATAAAATTAATGATCATAATAAGGATTGTCTGTAATCGTCATACCACAATATTCTTGGGGTTCATTTTTGTAATCCTTGGGTTTATGAATATTCGCTTCTTCCGCCTTTTCAAGTAAATATTGGAAATTATCCCAAAATTCTTGTTTATGTCCAATCGATTCGGTCATTATATGAGCCATTTCGTGAATTGCGACAAACATTAATGTATGTTCATCAATTAAATTACTATTATCCTTTTTCTTTTTATTCAAACAAAATGCCAATTTTTCTCCTTTATTTTCGCTATATGCAGTGAATTTACTTGTAGGGAGCGTTTCTTTGATATTTGTTTTACTAAATCCTTTGACCAATCGCTGTACAGATTCTTCATCTTCGTAGTTATCATTCAGGTAATCTTTTAAATCCTTACATTTATTTGTAACGGTTGCCAATAAGTCAGCCGCTTCTTGTAATTTATGGCGTTCTCGTACGCAATATTTATTACCATCTACCTGAGATACAATACATTTTAAATCAAATTCTCCATCATTTTTAAAGTAAATATAAAAACAAATAATAAAAATAACGGCAATCATAAAAAAATTGTAAAAATCATTATTCATGTTATAGAATATACATAGATTAATTTGTTACATTTGTGTTCAATAAATTCTGAACGATTTTTATACTAATATTAACATTTTCGTATGACATCAAAAAGGTCTGGACTAAATGCACGGTACACGCAAAAGATGCCCCCCACACTATGTCAGTCATTTTCAAAGCTTTACCCGATTGTATATTTTTTTGTTTGTTGACCACATAAATCCAGCAGAATTATCGTCAAATTTTTCATATATTCAACATATTTCGGTTCTTTAATCGCAACAACTGCGTTATACACGAGAGTTAACTCGCGTGATGTATAAATGTCCATATTATTGAATTGTATGATAATTGTTGACAACTCTCTTATAAATCATTTTTTATTATTGTCAATAGAATTACAAATGCGCCGAATAGAATGAGTATTTATTGATTTCGTTAAATACGACACAAACACCATATTATCTTTATACAAGTATTTTTTTATTATCTTATTCACATCCTGTACAGTAATATCAATATATTTACTTGTAAATAAACGTTTGTAGGAAATATTGTGTAAATTTTGTAACATACATATGGCATTATGGTGTGAAAATGTATCACTGTCTTCAATTTCCATTTGAATGTGAACCTTAATGCTTTGTTTTGCCTTTTTTAACATATTTGCATCGATACCATTGCGTATAATATTGTTTATAACCTTTACAAGTGTTTTTAATACTTCTTCGTATTTTTCAGGGTCACATTCAATGTTAAATAAAAAATCACCGGCGTGTTTAAAATAGCTTGTTTCACAATACGTATTATATGTTAATCCGCGCTTTTCGCGAAATTCTGAAAATAATACACTACTCATCCCAACGGATAAAATATTGTTTAATATTTGCAATACATATACATCGGGGCTTTGTACCGAACACGTTTTAAAACCTAGATGAATTAAATTTGTATGCATTTTGGGTAATATCTTGGTATAAAACTGCATTTCGGTATAATTTGTTTTACACGTTTGAATGCTATAATTGTGATTAACTATGTCAAATTGTTTATTAAATAAACTCTTTACTACACTATTTACGATGGAATTTGGATTTTGATTACTACATACGCTAATAATACAATTATGGGGCAAATAGAATTGTTTATACATTTCATAAAGTTCCTTTAAATTCGAAAATGTTTTATGATATTGTATGATATCAATGGGATGTTCATAAGAACTGTTTTTATACATAATTTTGTTATAATCAATGTCTATTAAGTATTCAAAATCATTTTCATCTTTTAGATTTTCTTCGCGTATAACGTGCTTTTCTTTATTATATCCTTTTGACGGAAAAGTAGAATCGAATAACATAGAACCCAAGGTTTGTATGCAAACATCCAAATCATTATTTAAACATTTTATAGTATATGATGTGTACTTCTTTGTGGTAGTAGCATTATTTACCGCACCAATATCATCAAATGTTTTTAATATTTGAGGACCACTTTGTGTTGATGTTCCCTTAAATACCATATGTTCGATTCCGTGTGCAAATCCACGTGTTTTCTCATTTTCATAAGCACTACCAATGTCACACATTATACAAATCGAGCAAATGTCTTTATTAAATGAGTCCTCGTGAATAATTCTTAAACCATTTGGTAATTGTTTTTTAAAGATCATAATATAATATATATTATGATTTAAATGATTTATTGACCTCCAATTTCGAAACTTTTGCGATGGGGGTCGCTTTCGATGGTAGAGTTCATCCAGGGTCCAACATCTACCTTGGGGATAGAAGGATCGCTGCGAATGGACTGGTTAGAATTTCTTAAAGTTTGTCCGATTGTTTCTAAATTGCTAAGAGGAGGTCCGGCACGAAGAAGATCAGGGGCCATAACACCGTGGGTGGTATTAACTGATGTGGGGTTAAGGGACGAGAATTTACTGTTTTCGTCATTGGGCAAAAGGTCGCTCGGGTTGGCAACCGCCTTGGAAGGCATGCCAGCCGCAACAGGTGCAGCGGCCGGTGCGACTTCTTGGGTGGGTGCATCAGTGGCTTCCGCAGCGGCTTCACCATTGCTAAGGCCTAACGAAGAATAACCATCGGTAATCATTGATTTTGAACTTCCATATCCAAACATCATAACGGCTAATACAATTAATACAAGAAATATAATTAAACGTTCGTTTGTGAAGAATTTGGCTAATCCGCGTTGTAAATCTTTCAACATTATATATAAAGTGGCGATAATATATTTCCTTAAATAATAATTAATTCTCTAATCATTCTACTTCTTCTTCGCTATCATCACTCTCTTCAATGGATTCTAGCATATACGTATTTTTAATACGTCGAGCCTCTAAATAAGATGCAAGTGCTAATTCTTTCGCTAATTTTCCCTTTTTGCGCGCATCTTTGTACATTTTATAATAAACGTCTTTTCGCTCACTAATTTCAAAACTTTCTTCTTCTTCGGTAGGAAATAACTCAATTTCTTCTAAACCATTACTAAAAATAGGGGGATTCTCTTCTATTGTTAGGGGTTCTTCGTTTTCGGTTATTTCGTCTAGACTATTCGAAATATCCGGTTCTGGGGTTGTTATTATTTCTACATTCTCCTCGGGAGATTCATCCTGTGAAATCGTCAATGTATTTTCTAAATTTTCGTCTAACTTAATCGTATTTTCGACACATTCTTCATTCATTGGAGTGTCAATAATCGAGGTTTCAATACATTGATTTTCGTCCGGGTTTTCATTGTGAATAACATTTTTATTATCATTTGTATCGACTACATTGGCTGATGATTTAAACATACAATTTGAAAATAAATTCGTCTTTTCTATTTTCATCATCTGTTTAATTTCAATCATAATTTGAAAACTACGAGGACTACATTTGATTCCTTGTATTTCTAATATTGTCATTATTTCACTATCATTCGTAACTTGTTCAAAATCGACTTCATCTTCGCGCTCATCGTATACTTTTAATTGGGGTTTACCTAATGCGGTGGGTAAATCTGCGCGTACTAAATAATATTTGCCGGACTTGAACAGTTTAATGGGAGATGTAAAATAGTTTTCGATATCAGAAAGTTCTAAATCTCCTTCAAACCATTCTTCGCGCGATTGATAAATCTTATTATGACAAAATTCTTCTAAATTTTCTAACCAATTAATAAATTCACCATTTTCACCATTGAACATTAAATCAATTAAAAATCGTTTGTTTGTATTTACAATTCCATTTTTAGATAAACATTTGGGTGGTCGTACATAGACAGGTTTATTATTTACACTAAATCGTATAAAGTAAGAACCACCAGAACGAGAAATCGGGTTTGATAATACTAATTTATCAAATGGAAAAGTGTCAGTTGCTTCAAATATGTTATCCATTAATAATATAATTTTTATTATAAATTAAAAATGAAAACGAATATTAAGCGTTTGTCTACGTGAAACTGATTATCATTATTATATAAATAATGCCAAGTACAATACGAAATACACTTACACATTTACTGCACGACAAGAGACTTTTAGAAGACTTTAGAGAAATAAGTAAACCATTTGTTAAGACAATATATGATAAATTACAGATTTACATAATATGCTTATTATTGTATAGCATTTTATTGTTTATTTTAATCCTTACTATTTTAGGCATATTAATTCGTATAATTTCGTACCCTGATATTTTTCTCAATAGAATATATAAGAATGCACCACGCAAAATCGATGAAAGCGATGAAATTACAGGGGGGTAATCCTATACCAGGACCCGAAAGTCAAATGCAAGTAGCAGGCGACCCAGTTGGCGAGGAGGTGGAAAATTTTGCCCCTTTTTCGGGAGGTAAAGGTAAATCCGCGCACAAGAAAAAAGGGAAATCAATGAAGAAACGTAAAACTAAAACTAAAACCATGAAGAGAAAGGGTAAGACTATGCGCAAATATAACAAGAAAGGTGGGTTATTTAATGCCACCACTCTCACCCCCGCGGTGCTTCTTGCCGCCAATTTGCTTTTCAAGAAAACTGGTACTAGAAAACACAAAAAGTAAACAATTTCTTATTTAAAATCCAATAAATAAGAAATAAATAAAATTATTATATTATTCAATATAATGAATAATAGTTTAGTAAGTTCTTCTTTAACTGATGATACAAAACAATGGATCACAATTGATAATCAATTAAAAATGTTAAATGAACAACAAAAACATTTGCGAATACAAAAACATTTATTATCTTCTCGAATATGTGAGAATATGGAAAAAATCAATAGTAATAAGATGGCATTGAATAATGTTATAATTAAGAAATATGAAAAAAAAGACTATTCTCCATTGAGTTATTCTTATATTGAAAGTTGTTTAAATAAAATAATTAAAAATAAAGAACACGTAGATTTGATTGTAAAGAAAATAAAAGATGACCGCACGATTAAAAGTAGTTTTGATATTAAGACGTTGTGATATATATGGGTTAACCATTATTTATAGAGTTTGTCTTTAATAAAATGTATTTTCCATATATATATTATATATAAATGGAACATTTATCGTGTCCAAGAGGATTGTGTGTGGACCATTCATTACGCGGTGGTTCTTTATCTATGAAAATATTCGAAGATAGAGACCCAAATGTAATAACTACTGAGTTTTTTGACAGTTTAATAGACCTTGTGAGTATCACTAATTTTAATGATGATATAATGAAAAAAATAAAGTATAAAATATCTCATAACAAAACACAAAAACTACGCAAGAATTAGACCAACAGTTAACAATGATTGTATTATAGCAAGTGTTTTAGATGTATTTGTAATTGGATAAATATCTCCATAACCAATCAGACATCCTGTGGTTACTGCAAAATAAAAACGATTAAACATTTTTTGCATCATATTTGGTTTAATTTGTGTTGGGTCTAATTCCCGCTGGTCAAGATCCTGTTTGGTTATTTTTGTGGCCTCATTCAAATTTATGTCTTTTTCCAGTTCTTTTGATGTGTTATTCTCGGTATTCTCATAATTTTCGTAATTCTCCTTTGACACTTCATCTACGTCTTCTTCTACTTCTCTTTTAATAATCTCGTGTTTCGTTATATCATTGACTTGATTGAGTCCCTTAAAATTATTATCGTCAATTAGCGTATATATCAACGTAAAAAATAAACACGATAATAGTAATATTATTATTTTATTTATACGAATAAACTTAATTAAATCCACGTATTTCATGAGTATATCATATACTTATAAAATTTAATTCTTAGTTGACCATTTATTATAATTAAATGAATTCATGTTTAAACATTTTTCTCCATTTTCCTTCCAATATTCGACCTTCTCGTTCATTTTCTTTTCTTCTTCATTCATTGGAATATGAGGCCCACTTGTCGATAGTTTGTCTAAATTACATTTCTTTGCATCCGGTTTGACACCATAACAATTGACCCCAAATTTGATATTCGGGTTAGCCATATAACCACCATTTACGCCTGGTCGCCCACACGCATTTTTGTGTTTATTTGTACTCTGTAATTTATTCCACGTATCCTTTTGTGTTGGAAAATATGCCATTTGATTTGCCGACCATCCATAATTACACCATTCTCCGCCGTTATTATAAGATTCTTCTATTTGATCATATGTTGCAATGTCTGCCCCATAAGCTTTACAAATGGCTTGTGCGTCTTCATAATTATATTTATTATTTGAGAAATTAAATACCTCTTTCTTAGGACCTCCGTCGACTAATAACGTATTTCCAGATACATCTATTTCAGGATCTGGAACAGGTAGTGTCGATTCTGTGGGTATTTTAAATATTTTTTCGAAATCGTCGAACAATGAAACATCAAACGCAACCTTAAATAAAATATATGCCAATATTAACATAAACGTCAACCACCCAATCGTTTCAAGTAAATATATTGATACCGGTTTTACTCCTCTTGTCATTGGGATTCTAAATATATACACAACAGTATATAGTATTATGATGTATCCTAACTGATAAACCCACGCATAATCATCTTTGACATATTCTTTAATATTTTCCCAGCGCTCCTTCATAAATGTGTATTGTTTTTCTTCGTTTAACGAAAAATAAAAAGCAAGAAATGCAACAATAAATATAGTAGAAATCAATAGGTCAATAATATAACTAAATGTCATTTCACGACCAGAAGAACCCTGGTTTGTAAACATTCCTAAAACAAAATACGCAACAATATATATTATAATGAAAATCAAAATCAAATATAAATTATTTAAAGTAAATATCTTCTCTTTTAATATATCTGCTGCTGCGTCTTCCCGGGCATTTTCTGCTACGGTGTCTTCCGCATCTGCATCTTCTGTACCTGCGTCTTCACCAGTATTTTCGGCACCTGCGTCTTCACCAGTATTTTCGGCGCCTGCGTCTTCACCAGTATTTTCTGCGCCAGCGTCTTCACCAGTATTTTCGGCACCTGCGTCTTCACCAGTATTTTCTGCGCCTGCGGCTTCACCAGTATTTTCGGCACCATTGTCTTCACCCCCTTCCATATTTTCTGTTAAGGTGGTATAATTCATAAATTTCATCATAATTATTGTAATATATTATATACATTTATTTTTTTCGATAAAATAAACAATACGCTTGTTCAGTAACTAGTGATTCTTCATTTTTTACTTTTGATATATTTGCGTCATTAAATAAATGCCAATTACCTAATGCATTTTTTACAAATGCTGTATAATGGCCACCTCCTACATTTCCACTGTGATTACAAATACCAAAACAATCATATTTACAATTATCATTTGTAACAACGTATTGTTTTAAATCTAAATCTTGAATTGGGAATTGTATTTTTTTTTGTATTTTTCTTAAATTGTAATTGAATCGTTTGAAAGTAATGATCAAGATTTTGGGTAATTTCCAAAATACCATCTTTTTTTTTGCGTCTTGATGACTGTTTGTTTCTTCATTATACCACGCATTATCACCGGTAAGATGTTCATCTTTTGTATAATGATCAAAACAATTATAAATATTATCAAAAATTTTATTATTGTCAAAAATGGGAAGATCAATTGAAAAAAACATTTCGGGTGTTGTACTTTCCAGTTTATTATCCATATTATAAATATGGGAAATCGAAACACCATAAAATATATCCATGATTTCTGAATATTCTTTCTCGTAAGTTGTTTTAATCAATTCATAACATTTGGTATCAATATTATTTAATTGTTTTTTCACATTAACGCTCATTTTTTTACATAATCCCTTATGAATGCATTCCATAAAGAATATTAAAAATTCGGATATATCATTTTGTTCGCAACTTGAAAACATATTATAGTTTAATGATTTCGAAACTATTTGTAAATGATGTAGAAACCGATGGGGTTTTACTATACCATTTCCACTCCACATTACGTTTCTTAGGTTATTCCATTCTTTTAATAATAATGATTCATTATTATTATTATAAGTATTATTAGTATCCAAAAAAATATTTAATTCATAAATATGGTTAATTATTTGCAAACATGAATTTAAAAAACAAGTATTACCCAGGTTATATAAGCCAACCAAACCATTTTTATTATATTTATCCATTATGAATATACATATATATATCTTTATATAGTATTACAATGGATAATCGAGGAAATAACCAAAATATATTTGACGACTTAGCAAATATTGCGGGTCAACGTTCATCGCGAAGCCGTTTTAATAGTCGACCAGCAGATCGAGATGAACATCGACGTTTCGCAAATACAAGAGAAAGTATATTTAGTAATTTAAGAGAAAACGAACTGGCGGATACAATTCAAACACTGACAGGAGACTATAATGATAATTTTAGACAATACCAAGATAATACATTATTATTAATATCTAATTTACAAGAAATATGGAATCATACTAGACGGAATAATCCGCCGCCGCCACGCCCGAATTTGTCATATCGTTTTGTTCCACAAAACATGGCAACATTTAATCAACCCGTGATTGTTGCACCGACAGAAGAACAAATTAGAAACGCGACAGAAGAATTTGCATATAGCTCGAACAATCCTACTTTAAATACTTGTTGCCCAATAAGTATTGATAATTTTGAAGACGGTGAACCTATTTTGCGGATATTACAATGTAGTCATAGCTTTCGCCCAACATCTTTACGGCGTTGGTTCCGTACAAATACGCGTTGTCCGGTGTGTAGATATGATATACGGGAATATCATACACGTCAACCGAATCCCGAGGAAAACTTAAATAATGACGATGGGGAGTTGTTATCCCAACCAGCACCAGCCCCTCATCAATTTGTACGTACAACCAGTACAGGTTCCAATAATTCATTAGACAGTAGTCTTGTCTCCGCAACAGCGGATATTATTACTCGTGTATTACAAAGTGCGTTAAGTAATGATGGGTCTCACGCTCTCGAACACGACGACCACAATGTACACTTATTATCATTTGAACTTCCTCTTAATTTGGAAACAGATCTATCAAATGGCGGAATTTCGTATTAAAAAATATGTATATTTAAAAATATGTATATTTATTTCATTGTAAATCCAAACATTTTAAAATTATCCTGTAATTCTTTTTTGTTATTTATTTTATCAATTTCCCGCAGCCGTTTATCGAAAAGGAGTTGTTTGATTTTGTCCGAACAATATTTTTCTTTTTTCTTATTGAATGTTTCCAGATCGTCGGTATATGTGTGTTGAAGTTGTTTCATATCCGTCAAATATTTTTTGCGCGCAGGTTCTTTTTTTTGTAATATCCATATATCTTCTATTGCCAATCCAAACAATTGTTGTAATGGTTTCATTAACTGGTTTGTAATGTAATGACCATAATCAATAGTTAATTTATTAGATTCAATATATTCGGGTGTTTCAATCCGTTGACCGGTAAGAGCCTTTTTATTTTTATTTACAACGAAAACATATTTAATGCGGTCTCCTGGCTTTGGTTTATTTCCTGGATCTCGTTTCCCAATGCGGTCAGACAACACCCAATGCCCGATTTGATGAGGATTTTTATATTCACTGCGTAGTGCTCGCGTGATTGATAGTTTATCCATATTTACACTTCCGTCTACGAGATTTTGTAAAGAATCACTCAAATAATCAATCGCATTTTTTACATTTTGAGTCCGCATCAATATATTGATTATTTCGCCATACGTATCTTTTAAATAGTCACACGAATCTCTGCGTTTAAGAGACAATCCCATATATTTCAGTTCGCCCTTATTCGGGTCAGCTTCATAAAGTATCCCGACATAACGTTTTTTTGATAACAATACAAAGGGCATAAATGTCTTTTCATATTCCAAATACATTGGTTTTTTCAAAAACTGACTACAAATGCGTTCAACTTCAAATGACAATTCAATGGTCATTTCTAATGCAGGTTGACCTCGTATCGGGTTTCCATCCAAATCTTCAAAATTAAATGTATAAAATACACTATCTGTATCTCCATAAATATATTCTGCTCGGGTTCGTGCCTGTGTGCCATTTTTCATTGTGACAATGGTATTTCCATAGGTATCTTCAATCATTCCCCGTGCATACATAATCATTTGTCGACCTGTCGCGGTGGTACACGCAGCAACGTCCTTTTCATAAAATGTAGATGTTCGTGCACCACACTGCCCATACAATGAATTCGCGGTCACCTTATATCCCAACTGACGCTTATCCAGAATATTTTTCATGAATGGGTCGGGTTCGGTTTTGATTTTTTTTCGGGTATCTTTTCGCGCTTTTAACAATTCTGTTAAAATAGAAGGCATAATAGATTGTTGCCCCTCGGGAAGCTGTGCCCAGCGACAAATCTTGCGCCCGACTTTCACCTTTTCCTCGCGTGATTTCGGTCCCTTCAAACGTTTATATTCATACGCGTCGAATTCTGTATTAATATATTCAAAATCCGGCAAATTATCATAAATATAACTGCCATTTGCATCTCTTTCGCCAGTTTCGTCAATCAACTTACCTTCCAAGTCATACGTTTTTGTCCATACCTTACTATCGTGGCTGTAATTTTGACTAATCATTGAAGATGGGTACAGCGAACTATAATCTACACATGCAACAGGATTATCCATATACATTTTACATTTGGGAGGCAATACAATAGCGCCTTCATAACCGCCATCATTTTCCTTTCTTTCCAAATCCGGCATTAATGTTTTCTTTTCTCTACATTTTTTTGCAACGAAACTGGTAAGTTTGATACCTTGTCCACGAAATACTAAAAATTCAATTGGAACGCTGCAAATATTCGACATCTCAATAAATCCGGTAACAACATCGATTTTGTTCATTAAATGATGAACAAGGTTGCAATCCTGGATGCAGTATTTCGCAACAATGGCGCGATCCGCGGATGTACCATTTGTTAATCTAAAAATGTCTTGGGGTGATACATCATCCTTTGCAATACCCCATTTAATTTGTTTTTTCTTCTCAAAATGATGATGGTCCTTTATAACAATTACATTATATGTGGTGTCATTATGCATTTTTTCATAAATATCCAATACTTGGTATTTTTGTCCTCCATTGTAATAATCGCTTGTAAATGTAATGAGTTCAATATGTATGAAATCATTCACGTGAAGCCCTTTTAAATTTGCACTATATAATTCACACCGGGATTCATCATTTACTTCTATATTTTCAAAATGATTAATATTATCGCTAATATAACTACCAACTACATCATCCAGCTTGTATGATGATAAATTGAAATCGCGACGAAAATACATATACATATCAATTTGCAAACGCCCTTCAATATTATAATAGCGCAGGTCATATTCTCCACTCGCAATTGCGAGTTTCTTATTTTCAATATTGAATTTGTTATTCTTATCTATTATTGCGCAGGTTTTATGACCGGTGTTTTCATTTTTAATACGGGATAAGCTCAATAAGTTTTCAGCAACGTGCAATTCTACCGCTCGTTTAAACATGAATTGATAATCAAATCCAAAAATGTTATATCCTATGATAATATCCGGGTCCTCCCGCTGTATTAACTTTGCCCACTCACACAAAATATCCTCTTCTCTATCTACACATTGTATATCAGCATTCGGTACTTTATCACAGCTATTTAAAACTAAACAATGATTATAATATGGTTCTTGTTCTCCGTATTTCATAAATGTTGAGCCAATAAATGTCACTTTATCACCTTCCAATTTCGGGAATAAACAGGTTAATGCTTTGTCGATTAGTGTAATTTTTTCATCACGTGTAATTTTTTCTTTCATTAACAATATTTCCAGTACTGTTTTTTTTGAGAATTTACGCTCAATTACCGCTTTTTTTTGTTTATTTGGATTTTTATGCGCGCCTTCAACATTATTTTCACTGTTATTCTCGTCATCTTCTTCGCCAAAATTATATTTATTAACAATTTCGTCCGCCTGTTCAATTAGTTCATCTATTTGTTCGGTTGACTGTTTATATATTTTATCCAACGAATCATCTAATTTTTTAATACTTTTCTCGAGTTGTGTCACATCTGGTTTCCAATCCTTTGGATAAACCTTCTCTATATTTTCGCAGTATTTATTTTTGAAAAATGCAGACATTACCGATTTATTCAATAATTCGAATCCATTCTCTTCATTCACCAATGGTTGATTTTTAAATGCATCTACAATATTTGTTGCAAGTTTCTTATATGTTTTAATAGGTACAGGAAAATCGCCGTGACTACTACTCGCCTCAATATCAAAACTGCATATTTTGAATGGTACGCTATCTTCTTTATTATTTAAAGGTATTATTTTTTTTATACTGCACTTATATTTGTATTTACAACAGGTTGATATACTTTCATCGTGTGTAGACGACACTCTAACCCATCCAGAGGGCGTGACATTTGTAACGTGAAAGAACCGCAATAACGGCGGGATATTACTTTCGTATAATACATATTTACTTAGTGCCGGATATTTATATTCATTCGAATATTTCAAAAACTTAAGATTTTCATCAAATATTTCCTTTTTAGCATTCCACAAACGTTTCACTTTATTAAAACAGCGTGTACTATTAAATTCAATTAACATAAACTTGGGCTTCTCTCCCTGAGTGAATCCGTATAATTTATTATGGTCATCAATTAATCGCGTACAAAATGACTTATTGTAATACTTTGTTCGACAACTATCTTCCAATGAGTCTTCAATGTCACATTGAATATTTTGTATAGTCTTAATTGTTGCGTTATTTGGCAATTTAACATAAAAGAATGGTTTGAAATCAACAACATCGATAGAACAGGTTTCTCCTTTCTTATTGATACCAAACATTTGGATATTAAAATAACTGTCGTCTAATTTTATTTCATAATTATTATGTGGTTGTGATTTTGAAGCCAAACGTTTTCGTTCAACCTCATCCTCGTCCACCTTACTCACTACTCTAAAATCGAATAACCTAAACTCGTGCGCCTCATCCCTATTCTTTTTTACTTTCTTACTTGTCTTTTTCATATTATTTAAATAATACTATGAAATTCTCTTTAATCAATTTTCTTACTTGATTATTTTTCGCTTTGTCATTTTTCGCTTTGCTGTTTTACGCTTTGATTTACGTTTTGTGGATTTGGATTCTCTCTTTTTATCCTTTCTCTTACGCTTTTTACGCGTTTTCTTTTTCTCTTTGAGGTTCTCTTCCATAATCGGTTCCGGGTCAGGTGTATCTTCCATTCCGTAAAGTGGTGCAGGGGTTTGACTCGCGTCCGCATTATTAAAAAAATCAGTAAGTTGTTCTAATTCATGCGCATTCTCAAAATAATCTAATTTGCCGTTATTATCGACCCTGAATACAGTTGGATAACCATTTACATAAATTTCCTTATTTCCTTGAATGCGTTTATTTAAATCTAAAAACTTAACATTTTTTTGCGGGTCACTTGCTTCTATTTCCATAAGCTCGTGATTAATGTTAAGGTGTTCTTTCATTTCATTCCATTTAGGCAATAATCGTTGACAATGACCACACCAATCTGCGTGAATTAAACCGACTATTACTGGCATTATATATATTATTATTATATAATATATAAGTAAATGTCTAAAACAATTTTTCTTGCATTTTTAATATTTACATTTTTTCTAGGATTATACGTATTTATTGCACTTAGTTCAAAAGTAAAACCATACGATAAAGATAATTTGCAGGAATTTTTCGAAGGTAATAAATCAGACTGTCCCGATCTTCTTGTGAGAAAGGACGGTGTTATATTATTATACAATACAAGTAAACCAGTTATAGATGGACACAATCCTTTACCTTTTTATAGTTTAGACGAATATATTGTTCATTTAGAAAGAGAACGCACAAAGGGTAACAATTGTCCTGTTTTATATTTACAAGCGGAAAATAATACCCAAGGCGACACTGTTTATCGTGCTCGTCCCAGTCCATTTGATATGCAGGGTGGACTACAAACACAAGTACCCGAAGTATTATACAAGGAAAACGCGCAAAAAATGTTAGTCCCTGTAATGGATGCTTCGCGCGCAAATGCGCCGTATAATGTAAAACAATACGCCGGGTTTGATGCTCACGGACAGCACATTGGAGAAACAACTACATTAGATGAGTTGCACGCGTCCACCACAAAACATCCGTCTAGTGATAACGCAATGGATGAAAATTGGGGGGGAGTTAAATATACTCAAAATGCAGTTAAAGTGGGTAAATATAAAGACCGAGAAGTTACCAAACCTCGTCACAGCAATCACCCGGGCGCATATTAAATAAACATTATATAGTCAAATATATATAATGTTGTGTAGATACAATGATATTTTGGGAGATGTAAATACGGGTATTCATAGTATAAGATTATTCAATGTTGCAATAAATGATGTATTAATGACAATAATAGGTGCATATATGTTGCATTTATTATACCCCAATCGTGAGTTTTGGGTTATACTTGTGTGCCTGTTTATTTTAGGCATTATATTACACCGATTGTTTTGTGTACGTACAACCGTAGATAAATTACTGTTTCCAGACGTATAAATGTTCAAATATTTATAATAAATATGTTTTAATACTGTTTATAACATTTGTACCTAATCTCCTAAGTTTCCCCGTATTTCCTTTTATATAAAAATCATCTAATAATGTCGACTGGGTTTTAAATGCATCTATAAATGCATATAGACTGTCATAATCTGTCAATATTTTAGTGGCAACTGATGTACTTACCCCCGGTATTTGACTTAACATTAATATGCCAATATTGTCCTTTGTAATATTTTGCTTTTTTGCTGTTTTTACAACATCGGGGTAATTCAATACATTTGCGTTAATGCCGTCTTTATTATAAAATAATACCTTGTTTTTTGATAACTCCCTCGATATTTTTTCACCCATTGATAATAGATAATCAACACTTTCTTTTAAATTTTGGGTTCTCGTTATTGAAAATCCTTTAAATAAATTTATAGATGTTAATGACGTATATATGGTTTTCTTTTCGATTGGATTAACAATACTATTTATATTTCCCTCTATCAAATAGATAATGTTATGGTTTGGTGTGTCAGATGCGTTTGATAATCTAAATGATTGCTCTACATAACGTCCATCTTTTATGGATGCCATTAAATCGTTTAACGTTTTCCGCTCAATTATACAGACAATTTCATCATCATCTTTTTTTATTATAATGTCTCCGATGTCTAAATTTTCTTTAACAATGTCAAAAGAACAAGGCATGGAATTACTTAGTAATATATTTTGAACACTATCATATAAATCGTGTTCCCGACAGTCTATAATAATTTTCATTGTAAAAATAATGTAAAAAGTTATTATATTATTTTTAAATTAAAATATTTAATTACGGCCACCCGGCATACCAATGGGGTATGCTGAACGAGTGTTAGGATTCGCAGTTGTCTTCAATAATGAATAATTACTGGATACACCTCTGAATGCGGTAGCGGAGGCCGCGGACGCATTTGTTTTGGGTAAAAGACCAGCCTTTGTATTTCCACCGTTGGTGGCTCGGTTTGTGATGCTTGATACGGACGCAACTCTTTTTGTTGTGCTAAGAACCATATTATATATAATATAAATATAATAATTTAAATTTATATGTTAAATTTATATGTTAAAATTGATTAAATATATAATTATGCTACACTAATAACTATACACTATTATGAATAATTCTAACTCGTTAGATGAAGATATTTTGGTTAAACAAGATGAAAATGGAAATGAGTTTTTATATTTTGATCCATATAACACGCTAAATGTTCAAATAACCGAAGAAGATATAACAAATATACTCAAACGATATAATATCAATATTCCCGTTCACAACTTTACGTTGTATAAACGTGCATTTGTTCACCCGTCTTACACACGTCGACCAGATGATGAAAATAAAGCGAACAATATTATTATTGCCGAAAAACCCGATAGTTGTTTACCTTTACATACTAAATGTAATGAACGATTAGAATTTTTGGGCGATGGGGTATTAGAATGTGTTACGAAATATTGTTTATATAAACGTTTCCCTAAGGAAAATGAAGGATTTATGACGGAAAAGAAAATTGCATTAGTTAAAAACGAAGCAATTGGTCGATTAGCTTATGAAATGGGGTTGCATAAATGGTATATTATTTCTAAACATTCTGAAAGTAAGCAAACAAGAGTAAATTTAAAGAAACTTGGGTGTTTATTTGAAGCGTTTATTGGTGCACTCTTTTTAGATTGTAATAAAATAACCGTAAAGGATGAAGATAAATGGTTTGAAAGTGTTTTTACAACTGGTCCAGGATTTCAAATTGCTCAAAACTTTATTGAAAACGTTTATGATGCGCACGTTGATTGGATTGGTCTTATTAAGTACGATGAAAATTATAAAAATATATTACAAGTTACTCTCCAAAAAGAGTTTAAAGTTACTCCCCATTATATTGAGATCAATGGCTATGATCATGAAAAAGGATATCATATGGGTGTTTATTTATGTTTAGGACAACAATATTTTAACTTAAAACATTTTCAATCTACGAATATCAATACGTATAACTCATTTCAAGATATACACGATATTATGGAAAAACAACATAAAGTATTTGTATTTTTAGGAGAGGGAATCCATAAAATTAAGAAAAAAGCCGAACAAATTGCGTGTAAGCAAGGATTAGATATTATCCAAAAATTTGTATAAAAGTAGATATCTACAATAATTTATAACATTATTGTATATGAATATTGATACGTTAAAAAAACGGCCACAACCTAAACAAAAAATCGACTTTGAATTTTTTATCGAAAAGCCGGAACAACAAACAACTATGGAAATCGTTGACAGGCGTGGTAGTCAAACTATAAATCGAGGTGAAATATTACGCAGAATTAAAAAAAAAGTTCATCGTAAAGATGACGAATCTGTATCTGAACCACCTGTCATTAAAGAAACAAACGAAATAGATATTAAGGAGGTTGATACGTCCAGTTTGAATAAAACCCAGTTGCAAAGTAATAATATTATAGAATCATTGGAAAAGGGGGAACCTGAGCAAGAACCTAAGCAAGAGCAAGAACCTAAGCAAGAGCAAGAACCTGAACAAGAGCAAGAACCTAAGCAAGAGCAAGAACCTGACAAGGTTCAGAAAAAAAGAGGACGTAAACCGAAGGAGGGTACGTTTGATGACAGTGTAATCCAATCCGGAATAGATGAAATGAAACGGAAACTACCAAAAGAACTTGGAGACCAAATTATCATACGCGCACCGAGCTATTATATGAATAATCGTAAAATATTTATTAAAAAAATAAATGAAACATTTACTGGTTATTTAAAAAAAATTAAATCAACTGAAAAAACGACACAGGACCCAGAAGAACGCACTTTATTTACGCATCAAGAAATTGTCAGGGATTATCTAAATATTTATACACCTTATCGAGGATTATTATTATATCATGGTTTAGGTTCAGGTAAAACCTGTTCTTCTATTGCGATTGCAGAAGGTATGAAATCAAATAAACCTGTTTTTTTACTTACGCCTGCATCATTAAAAATGAATTATTTCACAGAATTAAAAAAATGCGGAGATGACTTGTATAAGAAAAATCAATACTGGGAATTTGTTTCCATAATAGGTAAGCTTGAACGCGTGGAAATATTAAGTAAAACCCTTTCTCTGTCACGAGAGTATATTCGAAAGAAAAAAGGTGCGTGGATGGTAGATGTATCAAAAAAACCCAACTTCTCTACATTGAGTACAGACGAGCAAAAGAAAGTTGATGAACAATTAAACGAGATGATACGTGTTAAATATAGAGATGAAAATTATAACGGTATCGATATGAAAAGACTAAAAAAATTAACTGGTGATTTTACGCGCAATCCATTTGATAATCACGTTGTCATTGTTGATGAAGCGCATAATCTGGTAAGTCGTATTGTAAATAAATTAAAAGAAAAAAAATCGGTTTCGTATAGATTATATGAGTACTTAATGAGTGCCCAGAATGTAAAAATTGTGTTGTTAACCGGCACACCAGTTATTAATTATCCGAATGAGATCGCCATATTATATAATTTATTGCGTGGATATATTAAATCGTGGACATTTAAATTAAATGTTAAAACAAATGATAAAACCACGACCGAAAAATTTCTCGAACTGTTTAATAAAGAAGATTTTAATACGTTTGATTATATCGAATATAGTGGAAATAAATTACAAATAACACGTAACCCATTTGGGTTTATTAATACAAATAAAAGAGGCGTATTAAAGGGTAACAAAATGGGGGGGATGTATGGCGGTACTGACGAAGAACCTATTAAAAAGGGAGAGGATGAAACTAAGGAAACCGAAGACCCCACAGAAATCGATGAAACTAAGGAAACCGAAGACCCCACAGAAATCGATGAAAATGAAGACCCAGAAGAAACCAAAGAAATCGATGAAAATGAAGACCCGGAAGAAACCACAGAAATCGATGAAAATGAAGACCCGGAAGAAACCACAGAAATCGATGAAACAGAAGACCAGGAAGAAACCAAAGAAACTGGCAATGGTGTTGATGATTATACCTCCCAAGATTTATTGGATGCGCAACAAAAGATTGCCTCTGCTCAATACGAACGTATTAGTGCATTACAAACGCAAATTGAAAATATGGAGGATGAAATGAAAGGGTTGAAGGAGAACAACGGCATTTTGGAACAACAATTAGTGGATGGAGTATTGGAAGAAGGTAAACAACTCGAATTACAAAAAGACAAAGAGAGATTTGAATCATTGGAAGAAAAATTAAACATATTAAGTGATAACATTGAGAACATTAAAAGTGAGGTGAAGGAATCGTCAACCGATAATGAATATGATAGTGATGAAAATGAAGTCAAAATAAAAGATGCATTACTTTCCCAAAAAGAAATGTTTGAAACACAAATGAAAACACAGGAGGAGCAATTTGAAAAATTAAATGAAACAATAAGCGAAATGCAAAAACAAAATGATGATTTACAACAGCAAATAAGTGAAAATGATAACAACAAAACAACCAATTATGATATGCCGAAAATTATAGATAAACAATATAATATGTCATCGGCCCAGGACGAAATGTTAGAAAAGCAAAATAACCTTATCGAAAAGCAAGAAAAGGATATTGGCAATTTACAAGGGAAAATCGAAGACCTTACTGGTAAAATAGATAAATTAACTGATAATGATAATATTTCGAATCAACAAGCATCATTGATGAAAGAACAAGAAAAGGAATTCAAACGAGAAATCGAACAAATGAAGAAGGATAAAGATAAATCATTCAAAGAACTTGAAAAAATCAAATCTAAAAAGAATAAAGGAAAATCCCAACAAGAAGAGTCTGACGACGAGCAAGAAGATTCATTATATAGTGTATTTGAAAACAACGTAAATGCTTTTGGAAAAAATATAGGAAATGTTTTCGGAGTTGGAGAACAAGGTGCAATTGTAGGCGGAGGTACAAAGAAGAACCGTAAACCAGGAAAAGGAAAAACACAGAGAAAGAAAAAACATCAAATACAGATTATTGATAAAATAAAATATATTGAAAGTGACATTGAGGACGATGCAAATGTTCTCAAAATGTATCAAATGGGACAGAACCAAATGTACGCCCCTCATTATGGCGGCGCACCTTATGCAGACAAATACAATGGCGTGAAACTTGATAATGCCGGCAATATAACCGATGATATGTTTCAGTCATTGATATTAAAAATATTAAAGAAACATAAGTATGACGTAAAAGACACCGACATTGTTGTAGATAGATTTAAATGTCTACCGGATGACAAAGAAGTATTTAATAAAATGTTTGTAAATGAAGACAATGGTTCTCTATTAAATTCAGATGTATTAATTCGCCGTATATTAGGATTAACATCGTTTTTAAGTGATAAAGAAGAACTGATGCCTAGTATTATTAAATCAAGTGATGGTTCGAATTTTCACACTGTAAAAACAGTAATGAGTGATCATCAGTTTTCATTATATGAAAAAGTGCGCAAAGAAGAAGCAGAAGCTGAGAAAAAGTCGCGTAAAAATGCATTAACAAAAAAAGGAGATGATGATTTATATAAATTTTCGTCTACGTATCGCATTTTTTCCCGTGCGTTATGTAATTTCGCGTTCCCTGCTGATGTCGAACGCCCATTGCCTAATAAAAAGGAGAGTATTTCAGAAGATGGAATGGATGGTATTAAGAAAAAAGAAATTGTATCACGAGATGATTTTAATCCAGAGGATGAAAAAGATATAGTCGATGATATGAGTTATCAAAAGAAAATAACAAAAGCATTAAAAGAATTAGCAAAAGTTGAAAGAAGTGGAAAATCAAAATATTTGTCCAAAGAAAACTTACAAATACTTAGCCCCAAACTATTATCAGTATTGGAGAACATACAACACCCCGATAATATTGGATTACATCTTGTATATAGTCAGTTTAGAACGATGGAAGGTGTTGGAATATTAAAACTCATACTTGACGCAAATGGTTTTGCAGAATTTAAAATTAAAAAAACAACAAATGGTGAATGGAGTATAGTACAAAAAATAGGCGATGAAGAAAAACCCAAATACGTATTATATACGGGTACTGAAACTGCGGAAGAAAAGGAAATAATACGTAATATATATAATAGTGATTGGTCAATCGTACCTCCTTCATTAGTTAAACAATTAGAAAAACGACACAAAAATAATCAATATGGAGAACTTATCCGAATATTAATGATTACCGCTTCGGGCGCAGAAGGAATAAGTTTAAAAAATACCCGTTTTGTACATATAGTTGAACCCTACTGGCACATGGTACGTAATAATCAAGTGATTGGACGTGCTCGTCGTATAGGTAGTCATCTTAGTTTACCAAAAAAATATCAAAATGTAAAAGTTTATTTATATTTATCCACATTATCGGAGACGCATAAAACAAGTGAAAAACATATTGAATTGCGTATTCGCGATACTAGTCGTATTGACGGTAACACTCCCATAACAACCGATGAGGATTTATTCGATATATCGACAGTAAAAGATAGAATAAATAAGCAAATATTAGATGCGGTTAAATCAAGTGCATTTGATTGTAGTTTATATGCAACAAAGAAAAGTGAAGAATCAGTTGCGTGTTATAGTTTTGGAAATATAAAGTCCAACGATTTTGGTAGTGTTCCAAACATAGATATTGATAAATCGGATAAAAAGGAATTAAATGTGAAAGAACAAACATTAGGTAATTTGCAGGTAATTACCCAACAAACTATAAAATATGCGTACGATGCAACGACGAATAACGTATATGACTTTGAAAGTTATGAAGCATCAAAAGAAGAAAGGGGTGAATTGATATTATTAGGAAAAATAATAACAAAGGATGATAAACAAATCATAGAATTTAATTAATATAATAACGGTTAACCGGTGTTTGTCAATAAATCACTTGGTTCAGACCGATTATTTTCATTATTATTATTATAATTATTATTATTATAATTTTGTAAATTTTCTGCACGTACAATTGTATCATCATTATCATTATTAATATGATTGTTTATTTGCATTTCTTGAAATGTTTGTAACCACCGAATACGTTCGCTATGTGATAAATTATGAAACCACTCTATAATTTCATAGTCTCTATTATTTAAATTATTCATAATGTGTTTGTTATAGTATATGATTGACAATGTATAATAAATAAATCAATTTTTAATGAACAAAATTGATTTATAAAGTATAATAATTATACTTTATAATATATAAATAAATATGAGGAACCCGATTAATGTTGCGTGTGGAATATTGGAACATATACCAAGCGAATATGCACCATTTATTTTGGAGATAAATGACTATTTGACCCAACTGCATTTTGTCGCACCCGAAATGTTAGGACAAAGTCAAAAACACTGGCACGATTTTAGTAATATACTTAATAAATATATTACCCAAGATGATTACAATACAATTCCCTGGTGTAAAACAGTGATAGACATATTTACAGACCCAAACTATAATTTTATTAATAATAATATTGGCGATGCGTAACAATTTACTGTTCATTTATTACATTCTAATATGGTGTTTTTTTTGTCCTGTTTAAATATTTCCCACACCGTTTTTTGTTTTTACATGTTCTCTTTGCTAATGTATACGCTTTCCCTTTTTTATTACAGCCTTCATCTAATATATGAAAGTCATAAAATACGGTATTCCCGCCTGTAATCGCACTTGCTAATCGTGCAATTCCCCAGGATTCCGCGGTTTGATTTGGTCGAGAACCACTCGAATAATACGCACCTCGTCCTTTATTAACTATTTTTTCCAGAGATTCAACAGTGCATTGAGTTTTTTCTGCAAGTTCCTTTGATGGTTTAATGTTCTCCGTATTGTATATTTTAATTGCTTTATTTATATGTTTAGATTTCTTAGACTTATATGATTTTACTCGGGGTCGTTCTAAATATTTACCTTTTTTATAGAGTTTTCGAGAACGTAATATATATTTTCGTTGGTTTACACTATCACGGTTCGTGAGATGTTGAGGAACATACTTATCTGGAATACTCATTTATAATATAACGATATAAAAATAAAACCTGGTATATATTCAATGTCTGATAGTTTATTTGTTAACCCCGCACTGTTTAACCCAATTCCAACAAAATTAAAGGTTATATTTTGTATACCAGGAAACCATTTTTCCAATAAATTTTTTATTTCGTGGAGTGAAACCTTGTTAATGTTAGGAAATAAATATGATATTTTAATATCAAATCAATATTCATCACAGGTGAATTTTGCCCGAGCATTGTGTTTGGGTGCAAACGTTTTGAATGGACCTAATCAAAAACCATTTAATAATGGTGCGATTGACTATGATATAATAGTATGGTTAGATAGTGATATGGTTTTTAAACCGGATATGATTGATAAATTAATACAAAATGGAATGCAGTATAAAATATATTCCGGAATATATGCAATGGATGGTGGTACCCAATTATGTTGTGTAGAACATTGGGATGTAGATTACTATAAAATAAATGGATGTTTTAAATTTGTATCAGTTGAAGAAGGAAATGATAAAATAAAAAATAATAAACAAATAGTGAATTGTGCATATGTAGGTATGGGATGTATGGCCATTAAAAAAGGAGTTATTGAGGATGAACGCTTTAAATATCCCTGGTTTTTTCGAAACATTACCGAATTCAATAATAACGGCGCAATTGTAACAGACGGAACAAGTGAAGATGTGAGTTTTATACGAAATTTAGTTGATAGTGGCATAATTAAACATATCCCAGTTGACCTTTCATTGCGATTTGGTCACGAAAAACACATTGTATATTAATTTATAATTATTTATTTGCCGTCGCATTTGCCAGTCTTCTTATTTTTACGAGTTCCATTTGGACATCTTTTAGATGTTGTATTGATTTTAGAGGTTGTATTGGAAGTTGCGGTTGACTTACATTCTTTGGTTATCGGATCCCTACGAGTCCCCTTGGGACAACGAGACCTTATTTTTCTTGTTTTAGGCGAAGGCGTTTTAGAATCCTTGTACAATTTTGTTAATTTCTTATTATCTACTTTTGTTAATTTCTTATTATCACTTCTACACAATGGACATTTTTTCACCCGACCATCACTGACACATTGTTCGTGAAAAATATGATGTTTACAGTGTTTGTTATTAAAACTAACCGCAACAGTTGGGCCTTCATTTGTATATTTATCTTCTAAACAAATTGAACACGATGGGCCTTGTGTAGCAGCAGCCATCAGTTTTTTTTGATGTTCATCTATCTCGATTCTCATTTTACTAAATTTGAGATCTAACTCCTTTATCTCGGCTTCGTGTTTTTTAGGCATTTCCTCTCCTATTTTTTTCCATTCATCTAACTTGAACGGATAATATTTTTTTCTACCGTGATATCCTTTATGGTGTTCTATTTCTCTCGCCTGTTCGTGGGTTAACTTGCGCAGCTTGTTTGGATATTCATTATAATCTTTTTCTGTGGGAACCATCAGTTTTTTTTTATGTTCATCTATCTCGATTCTCATTTTACTAAACCTGACATCTAACTCCTTTATCTCGGCTTCGTGTTTTTTAAGCAATTCCTCTCCTATTTTTTTCCATTCATCTAACTTGAACGGATAATATTGTTTTTTACCGTGATATCCTTTATGGTGTTCTATTTCTCTCGCCTGTTCATGTGTTAACTTCTGCAACTTGTTTGCATATTCATTATAATCCTTTTCAGTAGGAACCATTATATATTATTAAATTATTTTAATAATATTTTACACCAGTTACTGATAAATGAAAAATCCGGGTTACACTGGGGAAAATACCTGAATATTAATGCGTTTAAAAATGTCTTTAAAAATAATATATAAAACAATCCACATATATAATGTTATAATGAACGAGGATAATAATGTACTAACTATTAGAACTGTTCAAATTCAACCAATTCGAAATATGATTACTGCAATAAAAGATATATTAACTGATGCAACTATGACATTTACAAAGGACGGATTAAAAATCATAAACTTTGACAAAACCCACACGATTCTTGTAAATGTTAAGTTAAACGCATATAACTTTGAATCTTATAACTGTATACCGAATAAGATAATCGTTTGTGCAAATACAATTCATCTTTTCAAAGTAATATCGACAATGTCAAATGATGATACACTTTCAATTTATATTGAAAAAGATGATTACCATGATGGGGTAGTATCCCATTTAGGTTTACAATATGATAATGGTTCAATTAAACAATGTTATAGTCAAAAACTCCGTCTCATTGAACCAGACACTGAGGAGATGAGTGTTCCTGACGTAGAATATTCGACTGTCATTAATTTACCAACAAGCGATTTTCAAAAAATTATTAGGGATATGAATGGCATTTCGGATCGCATTGAAATTAAGTCAGTGGGTCAAGATTTGATATTTTCGTGTGCTGGTTCGTTTGCGAAATCAAAGATATATCGTTCTGAATCAAATGGTAATATGGAATTTATACAAAAAAGCGATGAAACCGTTGTTATACAGGGGGAATTTTCATTGAAAAGTTTAAGCCATTTCATTAAATGTACTCCATTATGCAGTCACTTGGAAATGTATTTAGGGAATGATTTACCATTAATTGTTAAATATAATGTAGCTTCATTAGGCGAAATTAAATTATGTTTGGCATCTTTACCACCGTCCTAAATTGTAATTATCCATCATTGTTTTTTCTTCGTCGGCTGTCCACCATATTTTACTTGTTAAATTATTTTCTCTTAAAAAATGATTATTCGGTATAAATACATATTCTGTACTATTTAGAATTTGAATTTTTTTCTCTTTTTTTTTTACATTTGAATATACATTCAATATATGTATTTTTCTTTTTTTTGTTACACTTGAATATACATTCAATGTATGCCTTAAAAAAAATATATCACCCATCATAATAATATAATAACTAATTATTATATTTTTAATTTTAATTTTAATGTTCCGGTTGGTGTTTTTTAAAAATACATCCTTTGTTATTTTGTTCGGTTATCTCATAAAATATTGAAGAATCCTGATACTCAATATTATCCATCCATACTTTGATAATGCAAAAACTCTTTTTCGGTGAAACCGTAATGCCATTAATATGCTTACTCACGTCATTATTATCACAAAACGATTCTCCTGTAATTAATTTAAACAATTTACGCCAAGTATCGGGTACAACCTTATTGTGTACTTTATATGAAAAACACCCACCCGCTCTGTTTTTTTCGTGTTCCCATTGAGGGTCTATTCCATTTCTCATTAGAAATAACATATTATTGCGCAAAACATTATCAATAATCATTTTATTTATTTTTGAGACTTCTTCAACACTACTAATATTTTTCATAATGATTTTATAACTATCCAAATTCCAGTTTTGGTCGGTTGGTAAGTGGTAATACAAATCCCACTTATCATTCAATAATTGTGTTTGAGACATAGTATTCTCTTATTAATATAATATAACAAATATTTATATTATATTATTAATCAATTTTACACCGATGAAGATTTAAAAATCTAGATTTGGATATACGGATTACACACTAATACTCATTGACAATACATTTACTTCTTTCCAGATTCATATATGTATTATAAGTCAAAACATATTCATTCGTGTCATTATCAATTATTACTAATTTATATCTGTTGTCAAATATATAAGATTTAAACTGGTAATCAAGCATGCGTTTAATAAAACACGACGAAAATAATTCGTTACCTACCACAATGTATGAGTCATCCAAATATAATGTAATATTATATTTCATTAAAGGATGACTATATTCAATTGCTAAGAATTTTACATCTGATTTTTCAATATCGTCTATTTTAACGTTTGTATATATATTCATTTTTGAAATAATGGAATTATAATATTTCATTATAAATAATGAATCGCAAATACTTCCATAATTTGTATATTTTTCTTCTAGGGTTTCGTTTGCATCATCTAATATCTGACTTATATTTTGTTTATCAAAATAATTCGGTAAAATATTATAACTTTCAACCATAAAATATAATGAATTATTATTATGGTTATGTTCATATAATACACAATTTGTATACCAGTTGGTTGACTCCGGACCGTATTTTACATTAAACATATTACACATAATTTTATGTCCATTAACATATATAAAATCAACAGTAGACCGAAACAATGTATTCGTATTATATATATCGTTAACGTAATCGCGTATATTATTATACACATAAATACACGATAACATATTATTTACAATCCAGGGATTATTTACAAGAGTTTGAATATATTTATTCATTTTATTCAAACGTCGAAATATTTTTATATTATGTTATAAAAATATTTAATTTATATTTAAATGTCCAATGTAACCACGTTTTTATCAGATTTTTGTTTACGCTTTTGCGAACGTTTTGGCATTTTTCCACTACTTTGTGATAATTCGCCGATTGAGGTGGCACTTACAACTGAATCTTCTTTGTCTTTATTAATTGTTATATTTTTGGTTTTTAATCCCGCCAAAATGTTTTCAATATCGTCATTTTTGGGGCCGCGCATTTCAGGGCGCGCACTCGTATCTTGTGAATTTAAATTTCCAAAACTATTTAATTCAACACCTTCCTCATTTATAGATGAACGTAAATCGGGGCGACTATTCAATGATGGTTGTGACCCCCGTGCCATATTTGTTTGTTGCGCAGCAGGTGGCGGTGGGCCCTTTGGACGCATTTGTTCTTCTTTCATCATATCATTTGCGAATGCAAAACCAGGTGATTGTTGACTCATTGTATTTACGGTGGCATCCGTAAACGCCTTCATTAGATCAGGATTTTGACGAATTACATCATTGAACCCGGGAGCAGAACTGGATAGAGCTTTATTGGTAAAACTTACTACTGCTGCACTAAATCCCAGTCGCAATACAAGAGACAACTCGGGCGCCATTTTTGCACCTTTATACTTACTATGCAACTCCGAAAATATTTCTTCATAACTCTCAATATCATCGTTAATTTGCTCACCCCATCCGTCCAAATTAACTCCAAATGGGTCAAATGCCGCATTCGCATATTCCAACGAATTTACCGCTGTCATAAACCACCAACCTTGCAATTTAATACTATCTTTGCTGCGCTTATCTTCCATTGCGGTTTCATATTCATCCTCGATTTCATCATATGGTGACTCCATATTCAAATTGTTATATCCCTTAAGTTTACCTTTCTCGTGCCAATCCTCCAATTTTTTTAACATTAGTCGCTTTTTGCGACGCATTTCGCGGTCACTCAGTTTGGGAGGTGCACTACTAAAAAAACTACTGGTCTGCTTCAAAAACCCATCAGAATTTTGCCCAATTGTTTCAGCAGTCGCACTGCCTAATTTCGAATCAGTAACGTCTTCATTAAAGTTTAATTGGATGGGTGCGGTATCTAATTGAATAGATGCAGATGGTTCATTAAAACTGCTTAAATTCACCGCCTCACCACCCGTATTCATCGACGGCATACCTGTCCCTGTTAAATCATTTAGTTCACTTTCTAATGCATTTAGATCGCCAACTTCAATATTGCCTCCCCCTGTTAAAGGAATGTTTTTTTCATTCATTAATAATTCAATGCCAGGACCAAAATTGGTGGGTAGTGCATTACTACCACCCCGAACCGGAAAGCTACCATCAATGTCTAAGTTTACTTCTTCCATTATGATAGTTAAAGAAGAATTATATTTAAGTTTAACGCACATATTATATTTTATTTTCTAAATACCAGATTCCTTGTAAAAAACAATCGGCCAAATCATCCTTTTTTTTTACTTCTAAATGTCCTTTCCATTCTTCATATAAATGATATTTTTTTAACATTTCAATAGAATACGTTATTGCATTTTTTTTATTTTCGTTATACCCTGAACCTTCCTTTTCAAAATATTTTAATTTGTTTTGTGAACTTATAAATTTAATAATCACACTTTCATTTTTCATTATAAAATATTGGGCCAACATTCCTTGTATTGTTTTCATACGATTTGCTATCGGACTTATTTGATTTTCGATTATAACCATATTTATAACGTTTGAGTCAAAACTATTATCCCCTTTTTTTTTAATTTCCCGACCTAATTCTATTAGGTCATATTGATCACATTTTTTCCCCTTTTTATTGCATTCACTTAAACAGCGACTATTATAAAAATCCAAAAACTTTTCAATACATTCTTTCTTTGTATTTTTCTCGATTTTTATAAAATTATTGTTTGCTAATCGCATTAACTCGTCAATTGGTCTCTTATTTAATTTCCCTTTTGTATAATTTTTATTCGGTATAAAGTACTTACTATCTTTCACATGAGTTTTACAAAAAAATAAATCATCCTTATTATAATACGCCTTTTTATTACATATTTTTTTATTTTTCATTGTTGCATTACATTTACAAGATTCTAATACATTATCTTCAATTAGATTCATTATTTCCCATTTGTCTATTTTTATGTCATTATTACACAAATCCAAGATGCAGTATGCCATGTTTTTGATTCCTACATCAAAACTTATTAACTTCATTTTATATTTACTATAAAATGATATTTAACTTACTTTTCATCGAATTTAATATTTGGCGCAAGTTTTCGTTCAGCTAATTCATATTTCATCATATAATTTTCCTTTAAATCACTATTATCCGTATATACAACATCAATAACATTTAGTTTATTTTCAGCAGATACTTGATTTAAATTTGTTTTCATTATATTTGTTCCTTCCTTAATTATTACTTTTCTATAATCGTAATTATTTATTACAGGTTCACCTAAACTAGCATTTACGGGAGAATGTCCAAACACCTTTAATATAGGATCCGTTTCATCATAATTTTTATAATCCGCGCGCACTTCCGTGTAAGCTTGATTAATATCCATAATATATATTAATCAAATATATTTATTCATTAACTAATAGCGAAACCAATTCAGGTTTTTTCATTTTAGAAACTGCGTTTGACAGACTTCGTTCACGTACCATTTGTTTTAACTGTGTCACATTCATTTTTTCATATTCCTCTGTTTTTAAAGATTCAGGTTCTTCCGGGTCTTCTGTTACCTGTTCGACCTCATCATCTACATCTTCACCCGCAATCGCGCCCTCGGTATCATCTTCGTCATCCGCACCATCATCCTCGTCATCATCATCCTCATCCGCACCATCATCATCCTCATCCTCATCAGCCTCATCATCCTCATCCTCCTCCTCATCCTCATCCTCATCCTCATCCTCATCCTCATCATCCTCATCATCCTCATCATCCTCATCCGTCTCTTCTTGGTCCTGCTCATTGTCCTGGTATTGTACCTTGATATCATTGTCACCGTAATACGCTTCACTATTTACATTCGTTAACGGTACGAAATTATGCATTTCTTCTTCACTATCATTATTTAGTTTCTGGACAACATTATTAACAATTTGCAATAATGTTTCGGTCTTCTCTTCCATCGCGCCTAAACGTTGTCTAAAATTGTAGACCAATACCACAACTAATATAGAACTGATTAATATACTTGCCACAAAAAACGTATTTAAAAATCCATAAACCTCCATAAAGATTATATATAATATACTAATAAGACAAACATAGTATTTAAACCAATTTATAAATATATTTATAATGTTGACATTCTATATAAATGGACGACGAAATGAAACGTAATAATTCCAGTAAAATGGATTTCAGTTTCGATAATAAAATGTTTATGATAATAATATTATGTGTCATTTTATTCTTTTCTCTTTTAGGAGTGAACTTATTTTTCCTTTTTGGAGGTATATTTGAAAATGTTACCAAGTTCGTAATGCCATTATTTAGACAAATATTATCTCTACTTGGATTTTCAGCAGGCACGATTATTAATAAAACAGCCGACATTGTTGGCGATACAGCAAAATTTAGTGTTGATATTGCGGAGGGTACATTACAATCTGTGGGGACCCTACTCCAAAAAGCAAGTGCAGGTGGTTTAACTGACGATATGCGCCGTAATTTTAAAGATACTATGGATATTACACCATCGTCGTATGAAAATCCAGTATTATCTACTCCGGCATCAAAACGGTCTTCGTGGTGTCTTGTCGGGGAATATCAAGGTAAACGCGGTTGTGTTGAAATAAATGAAACCGATAAATGCATAAGCAAACAAGTTTATCCAAACAAACAAACTTGTTTAAATCCCACACAAACAAACAATATGCAGCAAGTAAATCAGGCAAATAAACGTAATCAACAATAATCAACAATATTCATTATATGTAAATGTTACATTTACATCTTGTTTCTCACCATTTTTATATGTACATAAACTCACGTCAGCAAAACTGCCAGAGACTATCATTTTAATTGAACCATATAAATAGTCAGTCCCCTCATATGAATATTTGTATGGCTCGTTTGTATATTTGGTATATGATATTCCGTAATCAACAGTGAATGGATTATTATTATTCAACGACATATCAAATGTACTACTCAGTGCAATTGGTGTATCTTTTCTAACATTAACAAAGTAATATGTTCCTGTTTTCAAATTGTATGTTATATTGGCATCATAATATGCATCAAATACATAATAATTTTTTGATATATCTTGTAATGATATAGATTCTGTTTTTTTTAAATTATATGCGTTACTATTTTGCTGATAATCAAAATATACAAACTGATTTAAACATCGAACTGTATTTTCGATTGAAACAATTGGTGCCGCAACGGCCAATTGATTAACTATACTATTACTCATTATATTTTGCACAATATTTTTATTTTGTTTTGCAACATCCGAATAGGAGTCTATTTTTAAAGGGGTATAAACATTTAAAACTTGGTTTGAAGGGGTGTTATTATAAGTTATACTATTAAAGCTACAATCCTGTTGAACACTATTATTACTTATATCTACATTTGTCAATATACCGATATTAAGATCAAAATCACCCAAACTTGTTAACTGAGTTATTGAAAAAGTTGGCATTAAATCAATATCATAAACAAAATCACTTGTGCTATTTAGATTGATATTCCCAATTGTTATATTTTGTAAATAAATTATACCGGTAAATGTATTATTTACATATGGGTCATAATTAAACGAAACATCAAAATTTACAACGGTTTGTTGATAACCCACATCTAATTCATCCAAAATTGTATTGTTAAATTTTGAACGAGAACCTAATGATGTTAGAGTTATAATATTATTTTGAATATTAAGGTTTCCATTTCTTCGGGCACTATCCGATTTCACTACACCATTAATATATAAGGATATAGGTAAATTTATCTCTACAAATGTAGTGTTACTTGCTGGTTTCAAAGTATATAATTGAAATATATCAGTTCTTGACAAATTAAGATTAAATTTATTTGATTCATAATTTGACAATATATTATAAGGATAAGCTTCATTCAAAATACCATAATTAATCGTTTCTTTTTTATAGTTATAAAGTGGGACACTTTCATCAAGATATAAATTTATATTTCCAGGAACATTTGACTGAGACGAACTCGTATTTATTATCGTGTTGGGACAATTATTATCTATGTTTTTTATCATATGAAATATTTGATACGTCTCATTTATATCTCTGTTAAAAAATGATGTAGTCTGTTTTGATACATTTAACTTATTCCGGTTAGTTGCAAACTTCACCCAGAGTTGTTGTTGAGTTAAGTTATTTGTCTTGGTTGATGAATTATTATTTGCATATTTCAATATTTCTGCCTTACGCCGCATATCTAAATCAAATTGAGTATATCCGGTAGTAGTATATGGAGATTCTGTGTCAAATCGACTAATCGGTATACGTAAGTTTTGTTTTTTTTCTCGTTGTAAACAGAAGCTATCTAATGATGTCATTTATAATATATATTATAAATGATAATAAATTTATATTTAAATCTTAGAAGTGTACCAGATATTCGATAAATATCCATAGTAGTCTTCTTCACCTACACCGGTTGCAAATTTACTTGTAGATAGGTTAGGTCCATTATTAACAACGTTATTAATTTCAAATACATTAAGTGCTTTCGCGAAATAACGTAAATCAGATAACTTACCCGCAAACCCACCATTTTGATTCACAACAACATCTTGATAATTTTGTTTAGGTGTATGGTCTAATACAGCACGGCCCGAAATCGTTCCATTGACGTATACATCCATAACTGTGTTTTTCATACGAATCGCAACGTGAAACCATTTCATAATAGGAATATTATCAACCGTAACCGTATTTGTATTATCATCAGCCTTAACTGTATTCATTTTTACAAATAACTGATTCGTATCTGGTCCATAATATAACCCCGGGCTATTATTCACAACATCTAAATTGTCCGCTGTTGTGGGTGCATCTCCTTTACTAAAAATATGATTATACTTCGTCCCGGAAGGTACTTCTTTACCCATACGCAACCATACTGCCCACGTAAATTCTAAACCAGTATTTTCGTTATTTGATTTGTATATAGGAGTGTAGTCTGCGGATTTGGGGTCTTGACTAACTACGACGGGTTCTGTGCCATCCAATAATCCCTGTACTACATATGGGTGCTTACCCGGTTGCATAAAATAGGCAATTAATGTAATACCCACTCGAATTAAAAACGTAAAGATAATTACAACTAAAATCAAAAATCCAAATTTAACAACAATAGTGTTAGAATCTAAAAATGTTTTCGAACCCTCTACATTTTTTGTTAACTCGTCTACACCAACATTAAGAGAACCTTTTGCACGGCTTATGCTATCACTTAATGTATCATAACCAGTATTTAAAGTATTTGATGTTTGTTGTCCAATATTATCAAACAAATTTTGATTTGACGACATTATTACTTATATAATATAATAATACATAAGTAATTTCCTAAAATAAGGTATATTTAGATTGTTCAATATTGTCTTTGAATAATGCAACATCTACACCATACGCGGGTAATATACCGCTACGTCCATTTCCTTCCATATAAATGTCATAGACCTTTTGGGGATTCAATGGCTCTGCCCAACGCTTAAATTTGGTAATGTATCCATTAAACGTGCCGGTAGTTAAACTACAATCAGCAGGAGAAGCGTGAGTGTATTTTGCGGATTTCACTAATTTACCATCCATATAAACATCGACAATGTTATTGTCAATGCTTAATGTTAAACACACCCATTTTTGAATAGGAAAATTATCGGTAATAACTAAATCAGTTGCGCCGGCGGCGTTTGCCTCAGCCGAAGTATATTTTAATGTAGGTGTTTGAGAATCTAAATATAATTCGGTACTAACAGAGGTATTATTTGTAAATGTGATAAATGGGCATTTACCGTCGTGTTTTTTAACATATACCCATATAACATGGGCATACCGTGTTGAATTTGGACTACTTAAATCCTCGGGACCAATACTTGTCGCTGTTGTAGATACATTTTTATAATCAGAAATGTTCTGGGACACGTTTGTAACATATTGATAAATTACATATATCAATACGAATAATACAACTCCTAAAATTACCAACGTAACGTTCATTATATATATATACTACAAATATTTTACAATAATGGAGGATTAAACAAATGATATAAATTATAAATATACGCAATTTGCATTTTAGTTAAAGGTTCTTCAAAATATTTCACATTACATATCGCTCCATTCGCGTCATCGTTATCACCAATATAAATATTATCAGCTATATTGTAATTTGGGCTTTTTGTTGTTAATAAAATATTTTTATGCAATTCCCCATTTATGTAAATGTTTATTTCATTGCCACTATAATTAAATACGAAATGATTCCACTTTTGCAATGGTAAACTCACTTCATAACGGTCTATTTCACCCATTTCATTTACCAAATTATTATTGGTGTATTCAATGACAAATACGTGTGAATCTCTATCATTGGGGTCTAATACCCCCGGTAATATAGGTTCATCTTTTGAATATTCCGTTATTTCTGTATCATTATATTGTTTATTTTTTATCATTAATTTAGGTTTGCTTGCATAATCAAAAATAGTATATGTCTCGTTTGTATTGGGTGGAGCATTTATATAGACCCACATACTAACACTATAATTATGTCGTGGTATTCTTTTTTCATCTTCTTCCATTGCTAAATCATACCCGTTAAATATACTACGGCGTTTGTCTAAAAACATTGGTCTGTCTAATAGCTTGGTTCCTTCTAACGACATTGTTTTTTCGATTAAGGGGAGTAAGTATATTACTGCGAGAATAATGCACAACTCAACAATATATAATATATAAACCGCCGGGGGTGAATTTTTAAAGTCCCGTATTATGTATTTTATAAAATCAATCATCATACAAGGGATGTAAAATAACAAATATGCAAAGAAACCTAAATTACCATCCAGTTTCTTTAAATAATCTCCTAAAAATATAACTAGTATACTAAACGCAACGACTACTCCAAATGCTAATAATGCATAAAATATATGTTTTGTCACATCTAATTTATATATGGATAAATCAATATAATTAAATAAAATAAATGTTGCTACCATTATACCAATTGAACTAAATGCCAGTTTCGCAGAAGTACTATCAAAGGTTGATACCGCATCTCCTAATTTAAAATACGTATAGATGAGTGGTAACAATACTATAACACTGTATGTAATTATATTTGAACTGTTCTTAAATAAATTCGGGTCTTTGATTGAGTAAAATATGAATATGGTTACGAAAATTAATAGTATGTACAAAATACCATACGTTGTCATATTATTTTTAAAATCATTATGGTCTTCTAATAATTTAAAAAAGTCATCAATAATTGGAGAGTACTCGTTAATATCACGTAAATAATTTACAACGATTAATAATCCAACAATTGAAAATATTATCCAAAAAAATATTTCGGTTACTTCCATTACTATTATTAATATATAATAATATTACATATTCTCCATAGCCGTTTTTTTCCCGTGACATTCTCTACACATTGCTACTAAATTATCTACGTGATTCGAACCACCATATTCTAATCGTATTTTATGGTCGACTTCAAACCACGCTGTTAATTGTTTTTTACATTCACCACATTTCCAGTTTTGATTAGATGCTACATATTTCTTTTTCGTTTCACTCACTGACCGCTTGGTTGATTTCTTACCCGACTGTTGTATTTTTTCAACACTCTGTTGAGGTGTATTATTATCACCATTTTGCATATAATTACTCGCAGTAAAATTCAAAAATGGACTGATTATTTTATTACTGTTTTTATCTATTGGCATATATTTTAAATAATCATTTGACGTTTTTATAATTTCTCCTGCACGTAATGGGTCTCGTTTTATTAAAACATATAACATAAATGCGCCAAATACTACACCGCCCATTTGTAAATACTTTTTAGAATCCAGAATATTTTTTATATATTTACCATCTGTGTGTATATTCCCAACAATAATTCCAGTTATTAATAAAAATACTAATTCGATTCTCATTTATATTATAAATGTATTATATTTTTGTCATATAAATTATAAATATTCCGGCAAGTATATAAAATAAATAAACGTAATGTTTTTTTAATTGTAACATATATCTTTTTAATATTACCTTATTTCCGTACTTTTCTTTATAAAGTTCGTTGGCTTCTCTTCTTGATATTTGCGGTTTTCCCAACTTTTTATTAATATGATTGTGAATGAAGTGCATCCACTTTTGAAGGTCTTTGTCATTTCCCAAATAGGGTGTTACCGGATATTCATCCAGTAATGTACTAAATTTTTTCCCCATCTCGGCATCGGGTATAAATAATGGAAAATTCATTATTAAATCATAATATTTTCGCTTTGTGATTTCATTTGGTGTTTTAGGATAATTATCTGCAATTGTATGGAGGAAAAACCAAAAATGAGGTCCCCAAATATCCGAATCGTGTTTCATTATATAAATTAAAAGACATTATAATAGTAAAATATAAAGATTATGCCACTATTTTATTTATCGTATGACAGATAATTATTGTAACAATTGTGGAAAACAGGGTCATTTATATCATCAATGTAAATTGCCAATTACAAGTAATGGTATTATAGCATTTCGCATAAATAACAATGAAATAGAATACTTGATGATATGTAGAAAGGATAGTCTTGGCTATATTGACCTATTAAGAGGAAAATATAATTTATATGATAAATACTATTTATTAGAAATGATTAATCAAATGACTATTTCAGAAAAGGTCAAAATTTTAAAAAATGATTTTGACTATTTGTGGAATGAATTATGGGGATTAAACAATACAGCAAAATATAAAAATGAAGAGAATATTGCACGGGATAAATATAATAAATTAAAAAATGGATATATTTTAAATGATGAAGAAAACTCCTTTAAAACGTTAATAAAAGAATCTAATTCTAAATGGGCGTGTCCCGAATGGGGGTTTCCAAAAGGAAGGCGAAATTTTCAAGAAAAGGATTATCAATGTGCAATACGAGAATTTTGTGAAGAAACCGGGTATAAAAATAATATATTACATAATGTTGATAACATTATGCCAATAGAAGAAATTTTTACAGGTTCGAATTATAAATCATATAAGCATAAATACTTTGTATCATTTATTAAATATGAGGACAGTTTAAATACATATAAAATACAGGACACCGAGGTAAGTAAGCTTGAATGGTTAAAATATAAAGATGCAGAGGAACATATAAGATGTTATAATTTAGAAAAAAAAAATGTATTAGGAAATTTACACAATATTCTTACAAGTTATCGTATGTTTTTACTATAAAATATTTTTGTATTATATATGATTAATAATACAAAAGAAAAACGATGTCCCAAAGGAACACGTAAAGACCCGAAAACAAATGAATGTGTTCCTTATATTAAATCAGACAAAAAAATATCTGATTCAAAATATCAGATGGAAAAGGCTATGGGACACGGTGTCCGTAATCAAACTGAATTTATAATTACCAATGATTTTTTATATAATACTAAAAATAATTACACACGGACTGACTATAATGCAGTAAAACTAGAAAATTTAAAACAAGTTCACGATAAGTTACATTATCGGGATGAAAATAAAGAAGGTAGAAAATTTATTAAAACGTGCCCAAATAAAATTAGTCTTATTGATGCAATTTTAGAAATGCAAAATACTATTCGAATTAAAAATGGTATCGAACCGGAATATATACCCGAAGTAGTAAAAAATGAGGAAACTGAACAATTCATTCAACCAATTAACGAATCTATTTTTGAAAATAGTGTAAAAATTCCATCATTTATTATAGATAAAGCCGATACATCTAGTATAGAACTCGATTTGGGTGACATCCCGGAGAATAACGATACTCCGGAATATAATGACTACTTGAAAAAAAAAGAGAAAACCGAATACGACGAAAATAAAACAAAAATACAATTCAATAATTTATATCCCACGTATGATGACCCGAATTTTAGTTCAAAAATATCTCTTTTTAAAGAATTTGACCAGACAAAATATGATGGAGAAATAAGAGATATTGAAACCCACGCAAACAACTTATGTGATGCAGAAGTTGAATTATCTCCACATCAAATGTTTGTTAAAAATTTTATGTCAAATAAAACACCATATAATGGCCTATTATTATATCACGGCGTTGGTACCGGCAAAACGTGCAGTGCAATAGGCATTGCGGAAGAACACCGCAAATTTACCGCGCAACACGGTAATAAAAAACGTACAATTGTTGTGGCCTCACCAAATGTACAGGTCAATTTCAAAAATCAGTTATTTGACGAAACTAAATTAGATGAAAATAATGGTATATGGTCACTGCAAAAATCGTGTGTGGGTAATGATTTTTTGAAAGAAATAAACCCGAGCAACACATTGGGGTTACAAAGAGATTTTATAGTACGACAAATAAAGGGACTTGTTAACAATAATTATGTGTTTATGGGATATACTGAATTTTCACGGTATATTCAAAAGAAAATAAAAATTGACGATAGCGTTGACGTTAAAACTAAGAAAAAATTATATGAAGACAAAATACAAAAATTATTTAATGACCGGTTAGTTATTATTGACGAAGTGCATAATATTAGAGTTTCGGATGATAATAAGCAAAAACAATTGGGACGACAAATGATAAATGTCGCCAAATATAGTAATAACATGAAATTATTGTTGTTATCTGCAACACCTATGTATAATTCTCATCGGGAAATTATATGGATTATTAATTTATTAAATTCAAATGATAATCGCAGTATTTTAAAAATAGATGACATATTCAAAAAAGACGGCGCATTCACTGAAAATGGTGAAGAATTATTACATCGAAAACTGGTCGGTTATGTGTCATATATACGCGGCGAAAATCCATATAGTTTTCCATTTCGTATTTATCCGGAATATTTTGAACCAAATAATAAACCTAAAAATTATCCAACTAAACAATTCAATAATAAAGAGATAATTAATCCGGTTCAACATATCCCATTGTATTATTCAAATATGGGCGAATTTCAAGCTACGTCATATAAAAAAGTGATTCGCAATTTAACAGATTCGGACAAGATTTCGTTTGAAAATATGGAAGCATTTGGATATACGTTGTTACAAAAACCAATTGAAGCTACTACTATGATTTATCCCTCTATTGATAAAGACCACGAGTTTTTCACAGGTAAATCCGGACTGCAACATATTATGAATTTTAAAACACAAACCAATCCAAAACAAATGAAATATGATTATGGCTATAAACCCGACGTATTAGAAAAATATGGAAATATTTTCGCATTAGACAAACTTAAAACATATAGCGGGAAATTATTTAAAATAGGTAATGCAATCAAAAAATCCCAAGGGGTAATCTTAATATACAGTCAATATATTGAAGGTGGTGTAATACCTACTGCACTTATGCTTGAAGAATTAGGATTCAAACGTTATACATCAAACCCAAGTGGAAAATCATTATTTAAAGACTCACCCACTGACAGTATTGATTATCGAAATTACAAATCCAAAAGTACATTTAAAGATGAAAATGATTTTAAACAGGCGCGATATTGTATGATTACTGGGGATGTGAATTTTTCTTATGACAATGACACTGAAATAAAGAAAATAACAAGTAAAGAAAACAAAGATGGAGAACTTATTAAGGTCGTTATTATTTCAAAGGCGGCATCCGAAGGTATTGATTTTAAATTTATACGTCAAGTGCATATAATAGAACCGTGGTACAATATGAATCGCATTGAACAGATTATAGGACGCGCAGTTAGACAAGGCGGACATTGTTTTTTACCGTTCAAAGACCGTAATGTGGAAATTTATTTACACGTTGGAAAAGATAAATCGATTGAACACGAAACACCCGACCTCTATTTGTATCGCCTTGCTGAAAATAAAGCAATTCAAATTGGTAATATTACTCGTATATTAAAAAATGTCAGCGTAGATTGTGTATTAAATATTGGTCAAACTAATTTCACAATTAAAAGATTACAAGAGCAAGAAGAAAATAAACAAATAAAAATTAAGCTGTCATCTGGTAAATTAATTGATTTTAAAGTGGGTGACCGTCCATATACTGAACTATGTGATTATAAAGATAATTGTTCATACAAATGTTTAAGTACTATTGATTTCAAGGGTAAAGATATTATAAATACAAATTATACAAATGAATATGCCGTTATGAATTACAATGTTATTGTAAAACGAATAAAAACTGCTTTCATTTTACACAATATTTATAAAAAGGATGATTTAATTAATGAAATTAATTCCCAACAAGTATATCCAACTGACCAAATATTATATGTATTGTCACAAATGGTTGATCATAAAAGTGAACTAATCAGTGATAGTTTTGGAAGAACTGGTACAATCATAAACAAAGATAAATATTATGCATTCCAACCTATGGAAATAAATGATGAAAGTATTTCTATACTGGAAAGAAGTAAACCAATTGATTATAAACATTCGGAGATTGTATTTAAAGACCGATTAGTCGAAGAACCCAAATCAATAAATCAAAATGTGAATACATATAAAAAAATATTTGAAAACATACAGACGATTATCATAGATATTAATAAACCATTGGATAAAAAGCCAAAATCAAATGATGATTTCTATAAACACGCAAGTTATAGTAAAGTATATCATATTTGTATAAATATTTTAAAAATACCCAAACAAACATATCAACAATTTATATTGTACCATTTTATTGATGAATGTAATATCAATGATAAGTTATTAATATTAAAAGAAATATATTTCACAAAACGTAAGTTAAATGATACGGAAAAGATATTTGTACAGTATTTCGATAACAAATTGGTTTATTTGAAGAAGAAAAAATGTGTATTATTGTATCATTTGAAAAAAAATCATTTATATGAAATTGCGGAGGATAGTTTGAAAGAGGTCCTTATTAATGAATCGAATAAGAAGTTATTCGACGAAGGAAAATCCAAATTTAAAGTTACTGACAAAACTCTTTATTATTCTATGATTGGATTCTTGAACAAAGATAAAAATGATAATTTAATCATTAAGATTAAAGATATTGTGTCAAAAACATATATAAATTACGGCGTTAATGCTACTTCATTAAATAAGGAAGATTTAATTAAACGTATAGGTTGTGTACTTGATGCCGCATATTGCAAAACTATATTGAAGCCAGTGACATCAAACGATATTGTAAATGATTTAAATGCATTTTTAGAGAGCAAAAGTGGAAGTGATACTATTAAAAGCTCGATTGTAGTAAAGGGATTTTCTGTTATTTTGGAACTCATTTGTCGTTACAATGACGTAAACTCACCGGATGGAAAACGATATTTTTTTGATTTAGAAACCTCATATATTAATAATGTATTGAATGTATAAATTATAATATCTGTGTATATATTATAATTTGTATGTCAACAACTGGTAAAAATACGGCAACAAAATCAAAAACAAAGACAAACACAAAGACAAAGACAAAGACAAAGACGCCGTCTACACGAAAAAAAACACCACCGAAAACGCCGTCTATTCGTCGCACAATCAAAACACGCAAAGAAGATACATTTTTAAGAGGATTTTCAAAAAAAGTGGGTCTTCCCCATAATATTGTTGTTGCGCTATTATCTATTTCTGCTGGTGTAATGCGCGAAAATATAAATAGTAAACAAATTAAACACCTTGGTAAAGCAACAAGTAATGATGATTTCTTTAATATGTTAGCAAAGATGTTTATTGATAAAAGTAATCTGAAAATGAGTAAACAAATTCGTTTTTTAGAAAATATATTGATTGGATTGCATAAGAATCAAACCGGAGGAAATGGAGAAATTGCAGTCAAGGAATTAAGCCAATATCGTGGGTTTAATTATACTTTATTGGGTATGATGATATTTTTTGGAATGCAGTTATTTGTTTTATTATATTCAACCAACAATATGATTGATATCGTAAGTGACCCTGATATGCCGCTTAGTTATATCAAAGATATTGGTGCGCATATGTATAGAGAAGGGAATGAAATTTACGATATTGGTCGAATATGTGCAAATTCAAGTTCGTCGAGTTCTTTTGGTTTAATAAGTCAAATATTACCAAAGGGAAGTACGCTTCAGTATGCGACTAACGTTGCTAATTATTATACGTGTTTTACGGAAAAAAAAGAGGATCTTGAATTTAAAAGATGGTTCGAAGATGGATATGGCAATAAAGATAAAGGGTTCGACTTTGGAAAAGAACATTATGAAATGCAAAACTCAATGGCTCTGGTTGTTAGTCAATCAATGAATAAAATGGATAATCCGATCGCATTACCCGCACCCAATGCCGAAGACAAAATTACCGATGTGCTTTTATCAACTGTTGATCAATCGAAACAATTACAAATAATCACAATCGATGCCATTACAAAGAAATTAGACGATGTTCTTCCCAGGCGCCCAACCCGTACAACTAGTGTACCTGAATATAAAAAGTTCTTGGAAGTAAAATTATTAAAACTCGATGAAATTATTGAAATGTTAGACAAAAAGAAACAATTAGAAGCACTCGTTGATAAACATTTAAAGGATGAATTAGAAAAAGCGGAAAAAGATGAAAAAACAAAAGAGGAAATCACTATATTAGGTACATTATATGGTGTATTTGAAAGAAATAAACAAGGTATAATGCAAATGGTCACTAGTGCATTGTTTTCCACAAATCCAGTAACAATTGCTGCATATAATATGAAAGTTGGTCTAATTAAACACAAATTAGCCATTGCTCACGCTTTAAATAATTTAAGAGGCACTGAACTTGAAATTGGAGCACAAATCGATTTATTGGTTACTCAATCAGAAACTCTTTTCCGAACATTTACTTCAATATTAAAACAAGGTCTTTATTTGATTTCTGCCGGTAGTGCAATTGTTTTAATGTATAAAAAACGTAAAATGAAACTTATTGAAAAAGATGGCAAAATCGTTGGATTAGACTTACGTGCCGGTGTAAGTACCGGATATTTAGAATTAACGAATGGCGATTTAAAAAAAAAGGGTTAATCTATTAAAAAATTGATTAATAATATAAAAATATGTTATATTATTATATTATTATAACAATGAGTTCAAATGCCACCGACCATAAAATTTATGGTATATACGTTTTATCCTTATTGGAGAGAAAAGTTCGTTTACATATTAATGAAGTTGGAAAGACTGTAAAGCAGAATCTAGAAAATAAACTGAAATATATGTTGCAAAATAAATGTATTCCTGAGGGTATTATCCAAAATAATAGCATCAAAATAATTAGTTATACGTGTGGAAATGTAGAGGGTGACCATATTGTGTTTACGTGTTGTATTGAATGTTTTATTTGTAATCCAGTTGAAGGTACTCTTATTGAGTGTAACGTGAAAACTGTTACAAAGGCGGGCATACACGCTGAATATTTTGACATTGGTTCAAATAGTGTCCCACTTCATATATTTGTTGCCCGAGATCATCATTTTAATGACGATACATTTAATAATCTTAAAGAAAATGATAACATTACAGCGAAAGTCATCGGCACACGGTACGAACTAAATGACCCGTATATTTGTGCTATTGCAAGTATTTCAAAGGTTAAGAGAAATTAATATAAAGGCAATAAATCCTTATTATATATAATGGAACAATTGAAAATGAGCATCGAGAATCTTGATAAATTGTACCATATTGAAATATTGAAAATTTTTTTAAAGCATAATGTAAATATTAATGAAAATAAGAATGGGATCTTTATTAATTTAACTACAATTGAAAAAACGGATTTATTTGACGAGTTAAATAAATATTTATTACATTTTCACAAACAAGAAACACATTTTCAAGAAAGTGAAAACATTAAAAAACAACTTGAAACTGTTTTTTTCCAAGAATAGTTGAATTAATAAAGGGTCCACTGCATACTATCAGTTGTGTATATACTTAACAAAATCATATAAAGCGTTCGGTGCTATATATATTATATGAAACAAATCAATATTATATTGGACCACGTTTATAAACGTAATAAAATTAGTAATAATCAACATATTACTAATTTAAAACCATATTTTTTAACAATACTAAACAAAAATAAACTAGACAATATTGACCAGGTTAAACCGATTATAAAACTACACAAAAAAAACGTGAAAGATGTATTAGAAGAAACGTGTGTATATAATTTCAAAGAAAGCAATACAGAGAAATTAAAACCGGTGATACCTCTGGAAAATATAAAGGTCGCTCCAAAATTAATTCCCAATACGAGTAAATGTTATAAATTGCATAACCATTGTAAAGATACACTATATTGGAATATATATATTTTAAATTACGGGTATTTAGAGTATATTAATATACACCATCGTTATGGAAATGTAATGTTAGATGATAAAATAAATATGTCTAATTTTATTAAAAATAACGTGCCTCTTATGAAATTATGCAATTATAAGATGTCAAAAACGCATATTTATGAAATGGCAAGTAGTCTTGTTTGTGAAATGAATACTACCATTGATGTTTTATATGCTTATGTAGTATATTTTAAATGCAATATTACGGTTCTACATCACAGTGATAAATATTTCATTTCATTCACAAATGAAAATAATAGTAAAACTCACGTCATTAAATATACAGAAAAGGGTAGATATATTATTATTGACGAAGATTGTAAAAATATAGACACATTTACAAATAATAAGATTCAGTTTGTTTATTATAATAAACCATTAAATGGTATGAGTAGTTATAAAATGGATCAGTTACGTAATTATGCTCAAATAATGGGTATTGATATTAATAAGAAAAAAGAAGATTTATATACTTCGATTTACGCAACCCTTTTGTGGTAAACTATTTTTTTACACGTTAACCATAAAAAAATTGAATTAAATAGTTATTATGTATAATAACTATATATACATAATAATGATGACATTAGATCAATTGGTAAAACTTTATTTAGAAAGTCAGCCAATCATAAGGGATAATAATAAAGAGAAGGAATTCGAAATACGCTTTGGTTCTAATCCCAAATTACAAAAACCTTTAAACCGCGTTGATTATGAAAATGTGGTTAAACATTTATTGTCGTGTGGGTTTGTATCGGATAATGTAAATGGTTTCCAAATGCTTCGCATTACGAATGAATTTATCGATAAACGGTCTGGGCAGACCAGATTATCCGCAATACGCGTTGAACTAAATGGGGAGGATATGATTAATGCATATTGTATTCATAATGATTTGCAAAAACTTATTGATTTACATTCTACAAATGGTAGCAAAATTAAATTTACTCAAAAAAATTATGCGCAAGATAAAAATGATAATAGAATCGGTCCAATTGATATGCCTAATTTTAATATACGCGCGGCGTTTCAAACTGAACAAGATTTTAAACATTATTCAAATATTTCAAAATCGATTGTTCGTGGATGGAATGATTCTAAAAAAATATTTCGCTTAATCAATCGTGTTCGCTTTTCACATCCCGATTTCCCCATTTTTGTGGATATTAGTATTGTAAAATCATCATTGCGCATAAATAAGCGTCTTGCTCCTCAATATACTATTCAAGAATCGAATATATTTTCAAACAGCGAACATTACGAAGTTGAGTTGGAAATGGATAATATGAAAGTTGGTACTGGTACACAATATGCTGAACCTGACGCATTGACTTCAAAAATAAAACAAATGATACGTTTGGTATTAAGTGGTTTGCAAAATACAAAATACCCGATATCATACGATAGTCAAAAACAAGTGGCAAATGACTATCTAGAACTCATACACGGAAAGCAAATACCATCATATATACAAACCAAGCATTTTATTGGACCATCGTCTTATACACTTCAAATGGAAAATATTTGTAAAAATTCGGAGGATTCTGTTGTTCCAAATATAACAAGTAACTTTTGTGTTACTGAAAAAGCGGACGGGGAACGCCGTATGTTGTTTATTGACCCGTCTGGAAAAATGTATAATATAAATACAAATATGCAAATTATATTTACGGGCGCAAAAACCGAGGAAAAACTGCTATTTAATACTTTACTCGACGGTGAGTACATTAAAACGAACAAACTAAATGAAACAATTAATATGTATGCAGCATTTGACATTTATTATTTAAATGGCAAAGATTTACGCAGACTTCCATTTGTAAACAAGAGCGACGACCAACATAATTTCAGACTATTTTATTTACAAGACGTTATTAAAAACCTAAAACATACCTCTGTAATACCAGGAAAAACAAGTGATTATCAAATAAAATCAAAATCCTTCTTTGTTTCGGATTCAACTACGAGTATTTTCAGTTGTTGTGGCCGCATTTTATCAAACATCGAAGACGATTTATTTGAATACGAAACGGATGGATTGATTTTTACGCCTAATCTCCTCCCCGTGGGAGGTAACACTACAAAGGATATCCCAGCTAATTATAAAATATCCTGGGCGCAGTCATTTAAATGGAAACCTCCTGAATTTAATACAATTGATTTCCTTGTACATATTAAAAAGACGAAATCCGGCGAAGATGACATACACCACGTATATGAAGATGGACAGGACCTTAGCTCCCATAGTATGTTAACAAAGTATAAAACACTAATTTTAAACTGTGGTTTTGACGAAACGAAACACGGTTATTTAAATCCGTGTGAAAATATTTATCAAGATAATATTGTACGTTTGAAAAACAAGGATGATAACTCAAATTATAAACCTATGCCCTTTGTACCTACCGAACCATACGACGATAATGCATATATTTGCAACTTATATACCAAAAATGATGGGAAAAACGATATATTATTTACGGAAGAAGGTGAACCATTCTATGACAATATGATTGTCGAATTTAAATATAATATTAACTCTAAGAGTGGATGGAATTGGATCCCACTTCGTGTACGTTATGATAAAACCACCGAACTGAGAAACGGATATAAAAATTATGGTAATGGTTATCACGTCGCAAATAGTAACTGGCGCTCAATACATTACCCGATTACACCAACTATTTTACGTACTGGTGAAAACATTCCATCATATTCCGAAAATAGTGATGTTTATTACAATAGAACTTCTAATGTTAGCGAAACAAAACCATTGCGCGATTTTCATAATTTATATGTCAAACAGCGTCTACTTACAAACGTTTCAAAAAAGGACGATATATTAATTGATTATAGTGTAGGAAAGGGTGGGGATATACCCAAATGGATGCACAGTAAATTAAAATTTGTTTTTGGTATTGACATATCTCGGGATAATATTCATAATCGTGCTGATGGCGCGTGTGTGCGATATATCAAAAAGGTCCTTGATAATCGGGATTTATTTGACGCGTTGTTTGTTGTCGGTGATAGTTCCAAAAATATTAAAAAGACCATTGCATATAGCAACGATAAAGACAAAAATGTGTCTAATGCCGTATTTGGTGTAGGACCCAAAGATAAAACGTTGATCGGAAGCGGTGTTTATAAACAATTTGGAATCGGTGCAAATGGATTTAATCTCGGTTCTTGCCAGTTTGCACTCCACTATTTCTTTGAAAATAAACACACCTTACACAATTTCATTTGCAATCTAAGTGAAACCATTGCATTAAATGGACATTTTATTGGTACTTGTTATGACGGCCACTCGGTATTTAGATTACTTCACAATAAAGCCAAAGGAGAAAGTGTGTCTATATTAAAAAATGACAAAAAAATATTTGAACTCGTAAAAGAATACGATGAAACTGGATTCCCTAATGAAGACCAGTCAATTGGTTATCAAATTAATGTTTACCAGGAGACTATTAATTCATATTTTAGAGAATATTTGGTGAATTTTCCATATTTTGAAAGTATTATGGCTGACTATGGATTTATACCAATCAGTAACGAAGAATCGTTATCAATGGGGTTTACTTCGTATAGTGGTTTGTTTTCGGATTTATTTACAAAAATGGAGCAAGATACCGATATATTTTCAGGTAAAGCGAAATCTATGAGCGAAGAAGAGAAGAGAATATCATTTTTGAATCGCTATTTCATATTTAAAAAGGTAAGAAATGTTGATGCATCAACCATTATGAAAAATGCATTAAGTAAAATAGAATTACCAGAAGATAATGAAGAAATTATATCATCACCTGATAAACCACTACCGACGCAAGACCAAGACACTGAACAGAAACCAAAAAGTAAAAAAACAAAGAAAAAAGCGACTATCAAACAAATAGAGGACATTGAATGAATATAAAAGTAATTCTGTAACATATAATAATACACTTATGACTTATTATATGTTACCCAAGACGCCACAAAATATATGTGATCACATAAATATCGAATTTATTGAAGATGAACCCGAAACTATTATTTCTTTTTCTTTGTCTAACTATTTATCCAATGTAAAAGAAAAAATAACAGAGGTTGAACGGGTTTGGAGTAACTACAAGAAATATACAAATCCTTATGAATTTATACATACTGTTATTCCCGGTAAGCACAAATCAATCTGTAAATATAAACCCCTTTCTCGTTCCTATTTTAAAATGCACGAAATATTAAATATTTTTAATTTACACGTAGACCCACACCCAATTCAAAGTTTTCATTTGGCAGAAGGTCCCGGTGGTTTTATCGAATCGTTATTAAATATTCGTAAAAATATCAAAGATAAATATTACGGTATGACTATCATTGACGAAAATGAAGATGATTATAATATACCGTCGTGGAAAAAATCTAAGGCGTTTTTAAAAAATAATCCTAATGTTAAAATCGAATACGGAGCAACACAAACCGGGGATTTATTAAATATTGATAATTTTAATCACTGTTATGAAAAATATGGGGGGTCTATGAATATCGTAACCGGTGACGGAGGGTTTGATTTTTCCGAAAATTTCAATAACCAAGAAAATCAAATTGTAAAACTCTTATTTGGACAAATTTGTTATGCCCTAATTATGCAAAAAAAAGGGGGGTCGTTCGTACTTAAAATATTTGACTGTTTTCTACAACATAGTATTGATTTATTATATTTATTAACTGCATTTTATGGTAAAGTATACATTGTAAAACCACATACCAGTCGGTACGCTAACTCTGAAAAGTACATTGTGTGTAAAAACTTTAATTTTACCGGTAATGTTTATCAACTATTGCACGAACCATTCAAAACATCGTTGAATAATAATCAAAATATTAAACGCTTCTTGGATATCGACATTTCTTCCTATTTTTTAAATAAGTTTCAAGAATATAATGCGATTTTTGGACAACAACAATTAGAAAATATTGCACAAACATTATATTTGATCTATGATAATGATAACAAAAACGACAAAATTATTAATTATATCAAAAATAACATACTTAAATGTATCCAATGGTGTAATAAATACAATATTGAAACCAATGTTATTCCTGGCATTTTACCATATCATAGCGGTTCATAGCCGCATTTGTTGCAATATGTAAATGTCATACCATAAGGCCCATCTTCTTTTTCCTCTATGTAATTGTGTCCGGGTTCACTATTTTTACACGTTTCTTTTATTTGATTCTCTATTTTTATTATTTGACGCTGTATTATATTGTATTTTTTTAGTAATTCTTCTTTTTCCTGCACTAATTTACATTTTTCTTTTTTCAATTCATCCATTTTATATATTTGTATAGTATTTACAAATATATTATATCATATTACGTAATGTTCGTACATAACAACAACGTTTGGTTGATTCTCCTAAAACAAATACAGGTGTGCGTTTTATAGGATAACCTATCTTATCCTTTTCTGTGTACCCTGGACTGGGCACACCATACGCCAATGCATTTGCTACTGCTGGACCAAACGCGGTATTATATGCAACACTCGAATTTGTAATCGAATTATATTTCAAACGGGCAATGCGCGAACTTGATGACACCGCACCCTGTGAGCCATATTGAGGATTGTTTGGTTTATAATGCACTTCTATATATTTGGGTTTTAATCCAGGATTAAATGAAGATAAATATGTAGATTGTGTTGTTATTGTATTATTACTAATAATATTTGTCGGGTAATTGCCGGTTAATCCCAATGCGCTAGTTAAAAATGCATTTGATATATTTATGCCAAGAATATAATAACCTACTGAACCAGATGTCGGTAGAACCCACCCGGTGATTGTATCGCCGAATTCATCTTTCGGCAGCTCATAACCGTTTGATTCACTATATGTATTCGCAAAACTACCCGACGGTATCGCTGTACGAAATTCTATTTTTTGTTCAGCACGATTGTAGCCTATATCCATAAATGTTACCTTAACATTTCCATTTTTCTTAACTATATAATGGGAATTCGCTATCATCGCATTTTGAAATATACTATTTATATCTACAATGGAATATTCACCCCTGGGTATCGTTACTGTACGAGCATCCTGGGTTGGGTCATTTGGGTTAGTTGTAATCCACCAATAATAAGTAAATGATGCTTCTTCCGTAAAACTGAATTTACATTTCGTCACTCCATACGATGAGTATATATTTTGCTGAGCCGCACTTGTTCCAGGTACCGCTGTGGCATCACCCTGTCTAATAACAGCATATTGATTTTGTTTAAATGTTTTAGCCCGCTTCTCTAAATATTGATTCGTATTTGTAAAATATGTATTTTTCGGCATACCACTACTACGAAGACGACGTTTTGCATCATTTTCTTTTGAAAAACATACTCCTCCTGAGTTTAATCCACCATTTTCACTTTTTAATTCTATATAGTTGAAATCTTTGGTTCCCTGTAATCCATTACACGTTGCCGAACTCGAATTAATATGAGTGAACCCGGGTACTCCCATCGAATTTGTAGAAGCAGACGTACGTTCACCACATCCTGATAAATCCAATTCACGGCGATATAATTTTAATGGAGTTGCTTTAAACATATTCCCCGAAAATCCTCGATTTTTCTTTTTAACACTAACTACTTCATTAAATGTTCTCCCCTTCCAGGGTATGATTATATTTGGTTCTGCTATCATTATATTATATGAATATATAATATAATGAAAAAAAATAATCTGGAACTCGATTTAATTATTTACGTATTTTTAATTTCATTGTTTATATTTATTTTTATAATTAACTACTCAACTGTTGAAAACTATGGTAATCTTCCAAAACCAAATAAAGACGACGAAATTCTAAAAGAGATTAACAATCTCAAAAATGATTTGACAAATGTTAAAAAAAGTGTTGAAACTTCTACGTCAAAGAGTTTAAATAAATCAAGACAACTATTTTGCACGACCAATTATGATGATAGTAAAGACAAAAAATCAAAACGCCAGAAAATGTTAAATAACACTTGTCAAAATTATGCAAATCATTATAAATGGGATAAAAAACTATTACAAACATCTCAATAGTGTATATATCAAATGTATCCGGATTTTATAATTATTGTACCGTATAGAGATCGCGAAATTGACAAACACATATACTTAAATTATATGAAATATATACTTGAAGATGAATCCAATTATGAAATCTATTTTATTGAACAATATAATGATCTTCCATTTAACCGAGGGGCAATGAAGAATCTTGGATTCAAGAAAATAAAGGAAAATTATCCAGAAACATATAAACACATAACCATTGTATTTCAAGACGTTGACACCATTCCTTACAAAAAGGAACTAGTTACATTTACGACTACACCGGGTATTGTAAAACATTTTTATGGTTTTAGGTTTGCTCTGGGGGGTATGTTTTGCATAAATGCCGGCGATTTTGAACACGTCGGTGGGTTTCCTAATTTTTGGTCTTGGGGATTTGAAGATACCGCATTAAATAAACGGTGTAGTCGTAAAAATATACATATAGACAGAAGTATTTTTTTTAAGTCGGGTTCAAAAGAATTTCTTCAGTTTAGTATAATAAATGGACACGATATCAATTTAAAAAACTTGGAAAAAACTTCTAATAACAATGGTGATACATGTAACGATATTATAAACATTGTTACAAATAATCAAGAGGATTTTTCACAACCAATAAAATACCGCAATTATTTTATAGATTTTAACACAACCCATAATTATAATCCAATACACGAAAAACTTACTGATATGTCAAAAAAAAATTTCTTTTTTGATAAATCTAATAATATTAAAGTAATGGCAAGGAAAAAAATGTTTGTACCTACCCCCTACAAATAATTAGAATTACAACTATATAAACATTATTGTTTATATAATATAAGTTATGAATATTGTATTATATATGGATTCATTTAAAGATGATTATATAAATTTTTTAGATACGAAAGAAAATATGATTACAAATGGTCATTTTACAAAAATAATTTATTCAAATTCGGTGTTTTCAATGAATGGTCTTTACTTCTTTTTTCCAATTGATATAAAGGAAATTAATCATAATTATAATAAAACATTTGTTAAATTTGATATATATCAAGATATTAATAATAAAATAATTAGGTATTTGAGTGATATTGAATCATCATTGCTTAGATTATATGATACTGGAAAAAATAAAATTCACAAACCTATATTTAATCAACAACTCCGGTCGGGATATGTTAAAATACACACTAAGGGTGTACTTAACAAAAATAGCAAATTCATTGTTAAGTTGTCGGGATTATGGGAAAACAATAATGAAATTGGTATCACGTATAAAATCATAAACATAACAACCGATTATTCCTTATAATAACGATTAAATATTGTCTGGGGTATTAATAATCTTTTATTTTCTTCCAATTTCTTTGCACACTTGTTTATCGTAACTTCACTTACTCCGCAAATGGTTTTAATATCCTTTTTACAAATCGTCATATTTACAACCTGTGATACGAAAAATATTATGCCCGCTGCAATCGCGTGGGGTATATTATTTGAAATAACGTCCATTACTTCCAATTTTTTTGCAACAAATTTACACAACATTATATTTTCCTTTGAAAAATTTAATTTGCTACAAAAACGATCAATGAATGACATTGGGGTTATATTTTGTAAGGTGGTTTGTTCACACGGTAACTTATTTCGTTCTATATTATTTAATATATTCACTGCCATTGAACACCCACTTGTTGCCGCTGCATTATCCAACTTAAATATATTGGCAATCTCGTGCGCATTACGTGGACATCCATTTAGTCTACACGAAATATAGAGAGAAGCTGCTTTAATACCATCACGGTTTAATCCCCTAAACATTTTCTGTTCGGAAATATCTTTGTGGATAACCATTGCACAGTCTATAAATATCTTAGGTACACCCGCATTATGTGCCATAATTGTAATAAATTGGAATTCGTCATACAACGCCTTTTCTCGATGAGGCATTGCCTGCCAAGATGCCCATTTACCTATCTTACGCATTTCAAACGAGGATTTATGATTTGTCATTACTTTACAACCAAACGACGATTCTACTAAAAGCGGATTAATTGGATTACCGCAACGGGCAGGGTCTTTTCCATTTCTGTCATCATTTCCGTAATATGACCATTCGGGTGAAAAGTCTAATACATCCTTATATACAATTCTACAATTCGGATTAATGCACGTTGGAAAATCATGATCCATTACCATTAATTCGGAATTGCATTTTTCACAAATGTTATACGTTTTACTATTATAAACACATTCGACTTCAACCTCATTTATCGGGGAAATTGTCACATTTTTATCACTGTAAAATATATTCCATAAACGAGACTTATCAAAATCACTATAATTTTTTTTAACTCGCTTTGTTCTATTTAATGTTTTTTGCTGTGACACTGGTGCTATTTCATATTCCATATTAATATACTATTATAAATGTAATAGTATATTTAAACCAATTCAATTTTTTATTTGAAACTTACTTTTTTCTCTAATTTGTCAAACATTGATTGATTATATATTAATTTTCCAGTTGGTTTATAATCCTTTGTTGATGTAAAATCACTTGCTATTTTCTTATTTTCTTCTGTATTTATTTCCATTTCTTCCTCTTTGTCCTTATCTTCTTCTATTATTTCACCCAAATGATTTATTTTTTGTCCGGTGGATTTCTTAAATTCTTCTCGTACATACGCAGGTATCCACTTTTTCCACGATATAAATAAGTTATTGGGATGCATGTAATTTACAAAAAAACCATTTGATTCTAATTCTTTTACCAAATACGACAAACAATCAGACTTGTCGTATATGGGTTCTCCAAATATATATTCGGGAACATTAAACCAAATATATTTATCACCATTTTTATTCCGACTTGTGATCTTTATTTTTTTATGAATACGATTTAATATTTTATTAAATATAGACAGCTGTTTTAGACTTTTTTGATGATTCGCGTGGAACAAATCATCAATGTCTACTTTTTTATTTTCATCCTTCTCGTCTGGAAAGAGAAATGACATTCTATATTTATTTACTATAAATTAAACATAAACATATAAACTTATTTTACACAATCATGACAATCAAACACTTAATTATTTCAGGAGGCGGGATAAACGGTTTTAATTTTTGGGGTATGATAACAGAATGTATGAAACATAATGTAATTGTATATGATAATATCGAAACAATTACTTCTACGTCTATTGGTAGTTTTATTGCGGTTATAATCTCATTAAACTATGACACATCTGTTATTGATGAATATATTATTAAACGTCCTTGGCACGATACAATACCATTGGGGGTTTATGAATATCTCGATGCATTTAATAAATGCGGTATATTTGATATATCACTTATTCACACTATTATGAAACCTCTTTTTGGTGGAAAGAATATATCACTCGACATTACGCTAAAAGAGTTTTATGAGTTCTCCAATATTGAATGTAACTTTTTATGTACAAATGCTTCTAATTTGCAACCCATTCTAATGAATCATAAAAATTTTCCCGATGAAAAATTATTAAACGTTGTATATTGTTCTGCAAGTATTCCTATTATTTTTCAACCAATTGAAATACAAAATATACATTATATTGATGGTGGTATAATTGCTAATTATCCTATCGATTTTTTTATTGACAATTATGAAAATGTTAACACAGACGAGATTTTAGGAATTAATAATAATTTATTAGTAGACTCAAAAATAGATTATACTAACCTTGTTTCGTATATTTCGTCATCTCTATTTATTATGATGACAAACCGGATTTCAAGACGTATAAATGCTAAAATTAAATTTGAAATATCCTTTTTTGCAAGCATTGAAGATACGTTTGATTTTTCTAAGATGATATACAATGAATCAGAACGCAAAAAAAATATTCATAAAGGTACTCTTCTGGCAAAAAATCTAATAATATTATATAATGGAAATAACCTCGGAGATGACACTTCCATTGGAACCACCGATGACGCCGACCGACCCAACGACACCAATGAAAAGGAGACAATCCCTTATTGAGCAATACAATGAACTCAGTAAAGACCAGGACTTTCAACAAAAAATGACAGTTACCACTACACTCATTCTTGAAGTGTATCGAGTATTAATGGGCGCTATGCTTATTTTATTTGTGCCCCAAAATTGTGACGGGGAAATGTGCTCTATATCTGCTAATTTTAATAGAGAAGATTCGGGACTTACTAAATCAGCGTTTGCTTTCAATTTATTTACTGTGGCATCATTTTTAGTTCTATATAAAATAGAAGTATCCCGTGAAAATAAAATGATTGATTATTTAGATGTTAACCCCGAACTTCCCCGCGATAATGATGCGGTCAAGGAAGCATTAGAACATTTAGAACCTTCGAAAAAAGAGGAAATATGGACACTCGATGACCATTACCAGAAAGCCGGGTACTTTTCAATGGGGGCATTTTCCGTAAATTCTGTGTTGAGTTCTTATGTCATTTTTTCTAATTTGCTGAATGACAAAACTATTACCGTTTTACTTACTAATTTGTTGTTTATGGGATTGAAAATTAGCGATGTTTTCAAAGTTGTTAATACTGAACGGAATATATTCTTATCTGCTTACCTTACACGAAAAATACAATATAATGATATTGACCCCGACCATTGTCCTATCACACAAAAAGATATTGAATCGTTAACTGACTTAGAATGTATTGACATCACTGATGTTGACACCGAGCAAATGCCGTAAACATTTTAATAAAATAAATTATTATATTTTATACTAATTTATTGTTCGGTAAATGTATTTATTGTTCGGTAAATGAATTTACAAATTCTTCTAAATTATTACGCGTAATGCGCGCTTCATAATCAATAATCTTACCTTCACGATTCATTTTAATTGTAGGAAATGAATCAACGTCGTACTTGTTCATCATTTGATTAATTTTACTTTTATCTTCATCAGTACAATCAACATCAAGGCATATTATATTATATCCATTTACGCGTTTTCCGTTTAATGCCGACTTAAAACTATCCCATTCGGGTTTCGCCGTCTTGCAATGAGGACACCAATTTACGTGAAAAAATAGTATTTCTAAATCTATACCTTTGGTATCTGTATTTGCAACATCTTTGAATTGTTTATCCTTTAAATCTTTCTTTACGTATTTATTGTATGCAAATAAACCAGTAAACACAAATACCAAAAAGATCACAAATACTATAATGTAAAACATATATGGTTTAAAATATCGATTCACTGTTTCGTAAAAATTACCCATTCTATATAATTAGTATTTATTTAATAAATACTAATAAAACTAATTTTTTATATGCACATCTTTTGCGATATTTTGTACCCGGTTTCGCTTAGTCTGTGTCATTTATTCAAACAATTTAATAATTTCATTTATATTTTTTTCTGCCGATTTATTTATTATTTTATTACATAAATGATGTGCTGAATCATTCAATGTTTTTATTTCAAATATATCTATTTGAATATCTAAATAGAATTTTTGATAGTTATACATTCCAAATCTACTTTTCTTTTTTTGAGTTGAATGATTTTTTATTACTATATACATAAACTGATTTGGTTCTACTTCTTCACATAATAATGTATTTTTACTTGATTCCTCATCTAAACAAGATATATTTAACTTAATATTTTTTATTAAATTTATCGTAGAATATATGTTACCCATATACGATTCAAGGACTTGTTTACACGTATCTATTATTTTTCCAATTTCTACTTCTAATTCGTATGTTTTTTCTTTTTTATGAATACTGTCTACACTGCTTTTAGTGTAATCTGGTTTAACTAGTTCCGGATTTTTTTGTATTACATAGTGTTCTAATGCTTTAAATTTTTCACTTCCTGCCTCGGCATCATGACGAAACAGTTTTATTCCAAATGGGCCTTCTAAATCAGTAGTTATGCTATCTTCTATCCAAAGAATGTCAACACGTCGGGTTAGACAATGTGGGCATATTTTTCTATAATAATCCCCTTTGTTATCACCTTTATATTCTTTCCCTCTATAATCCCAACATTGTTTTTCATCTAAACAAAAAAAACAAACCATATCTTTAACTATTTCTTCAATTTTTAAGCCAATGTTTTGTTGAAAAATTTCATTCTTTTTATATATTTCAACAAATGACATTATTTCATTTCTAATAGATAGATTCGAATCTTCCATATACATATTTGAATATTTTTATATTACATATTCGGGGTTATGTAAAAAATTGAAATGATTTATTTACAAGTGGGCGTGTAAATAAATCATGAAAGTAACAAATACTGACCTACTCAAAAATAGATATACATATTCTATTGAAATTCTCGAACAGAATATTCTGGAAAATCATCTTGATGAAAAAATACTTTTGGCAACACAAACGCTCACTCCCGAGTTTTGTGTCAAATACATTTTGGATTTAGATATTGAAGGCGGCGGAGAAGAGTCGTATATTTTTGATATATGCTATATATTATCATTTCAAAAACATATAACGGAAAAAGAATTAATGGATTTAATCGATACTGCATAACTTAGTGTCTCCTGGTGTTTCTTGTATTTCTTTGTTTTTTTTTATTTATATTTATTTCCGTTCGGTCGATAACGATTCCACCATTGAAATTATCGATAATGAAATTACACATCGTTTTCCCATATTACTTGAATTGGTTCATCCCATTCACTATACATTAAAGCCTTACTTGTTGGTCTATCGAGTTTGAGTAAATTATTAAGTGCCTCCTTTCTGCGGTCCATTGGTAATAGTTTCGGTGACAATTTTCGTGACTGAAATTTCCAAGCCCATTCAAATTGTAGTGCAGCCGACCACGTAGGGAATCCCGCGACATGACAACGTCTTTTCCAAATATGTCCTTTCACTACTTTTCTACTCGTTGCCACCGCACCACCTTTAATTTCTTTATTATGTTGTCTAAGTCGGTGTTCTAAATTAACGGTCGCACCGACATAAGTAGAATTGTCCGAACATTCCAATAAATATACGTAATACATATAGGATTACGTATATTTTACATCTATACATTTTATTTTCAATATTATATTATTATGTATCTTGTAATCCTTTTTACACCATTGAAGATTTAAAATGACAACGTTCACAAAAATATATTAATCTTACTGTACAATACATTTATTGAGAACCTATAAATGTAATATGACACCTATTGTGGTTTCACAATAACATCTTTTAATATATGTTTCATTATTTTTGATAAATAAATGGAATCCTTGTTGAAATCGGCTCCACCAAGGGCCTCCGTTGCTATTTTCATATAGTGTTGGTTCTCCCGTGTATCACATTCTCGCGAATCAGGATGGTCCTTTTGCCAGTCTTGTAAATTGTGATAGTTCTTTGTTTCCACATTTTTTATTAATTTTTTCAAGTGTTGTTTATCGTCACTATCCTTTTCCCAATCCGTTCCCTGTTTAAAATAGAGAACCTCACGTTTTAAATCCGTACAATGTAAAGGTCGTTTGTAAATATCCATATTACCTAATGTATTATTGAAAATATCAATCATTCCATTTAAATAACCGACGTCTCCCATGTGTTCTAATTCCTTACATCCTAATTGAAGGTTCTCCATAAAAGATTGTATGGACATTGCATCCTTACATTGAGTGTTCAAAAAGAAATTCAAATTAAACTTATTGTTTGTCGTATTGTTTGTCGTATTGTTTGTATTGTTATTGGTCGTTACATTTGACGATATGTTTGAGATTTGCTTTGATAGGTTTTCAATATTATTCATATTATGTTCATCTCTTTTTTTTTGTTCTTCATCTCTTTTTTTTTGTTCTTCATCACGATTGATTATCATTTTATGTAATTGTTCGTTTTGTTTCATTAAATTTTTTACAATATTGTCCTGTGAGATTGGCTCATCTATTACAGTGACCTCCATTATTTTTTCGTATCTTGTATATTTACATTTCTTCTTGTGATTAAATAAAGATGCCCGATGTGTATATTTTTTTCCACATTCACATTTGATTTGTAGTGGACCTTTTTTGGGTTGTATATTTGTTGTATTTATTCGTGTTGTATTTATATGTTTTGTAGTTAATAAATGCCTATCATATTTGCTTTTTTTACTACATACAAGGTTGCACATTTCGCAATTAAATGATTGTGGACCTTTTTTGGGTTGTATATGTGTTGCATTTAGGTGTTTTGCAGTTAATAAATGTCTATCATATTTACTTTTTGTACTGCACATAAAGTTGCACGATTCACATTTAAATAATTGGGTCCCATTTGGACCTTTTTCGGTTGTCATTCTCCTAAACTATTACAACATAAAAAATCCCCCAAAATTAAAACAAATTATTTTTATTATCCTGTCATACTAAGTTTCAACATTATATATTTAAAGCATTTCACTGCATAAGAGAAAATCTCATTTTTTTCCAAAAAAAAGTATATCCTATATTTCATAATTGGACATTTATAAATGTCCATTTCTGAAAATTCGTTTGGACTTTCCACGAGAAGTTTACTACAATATATATTAGTATTTAATATAAAGAAACATACTACTCTTACGGTAAATTACATTTATGGAGAACCTATAAATGTAATATGAAACCTATTGTGGTTTCACAATAACATCT
>Ga0114994_10000022_pt1 | contig 79733 bp, 56 predicted proteins | sample ArcticOcean_MG_C_9_FD_87043 | JGI IMG/M metagenome (GOLD analysis project Ga0114994, IMG submission 87043) | Marine microbial communities from western Arctic Ocean - ArcticOcean_MG_CB2_152 | ecosystem: Environmental > Aquatic > Marine > Oceanic | place: Arctic Ocean: Canada Basin | collected...
CAAAGTTACCTGCTGTAAATCCTGTTCCTGTTATCATTGTAAAAAGTATGATTTGTTAGTAATAGCTGCATAGTCTGCATCAGTAATAGAAATACGTTTAGGTAATTCTTTGAACATACCAATTTGACCTAGAAAACCTAGACCAATTCTAATATCATCCTCACCATAACTGTTTTTGATAACACGAAGACTTCTAAAGTATTTACCTCCATGGTCATCCTTAAGCTTGTTAAGATCATAACCTGATGGATCTGCAACCTTGTATCTCATAGGATCAAACAATGCCATACATACATCAGAGTCATTCTGAGTAGTAGAACTGTCTGCAAAATCTTCTAGTTGTGGTTCAACATCACCATTCTTTATCCTAGTAGGATTAGATATAGATCGATTGAACTGACTAACAACTACTGGTGAGTAACCATAGAAATCACGTGCATAACGTAACTCATCAGACATCTTATCAATTGCTTGCTTCTTAGTAGGCTGTGCACTTGTTGTCTTTAGCAAACCTATATGATCTAACACAACTAGTGTTATCTCTGTAGGATCATTAGGTATGTATCTCTTGTTATACTTATCTATCTGCTCTATCTTTCCACGTTCTAATGCATAAGCCTTTAGTTCTTTAGCTATACCTACAGGATTCTCTGGCCCATCGATAATAGTTACTATCTCAGTTAGCTCATTCATATAATCCTCATACTTAAGAAACAGGTCATGCTCCTCCTTAGTCATCTTGCTTGTCCAGCCTAATAACTTGTTAACAGGAATGATAACACCTTCTTCTTGAAAGATCTTCCTGCAGGTCCACTTAGCTAGCTTATAAGTCTGACTACGCTCCATAGATCTGTACCACACCTTCACCTTTATACCAGACTTCTGTCCTTCTTTAGATAAGGCCCAGTCTACTGGATTAAGAACAAACGCATCATCAATGAAACTAGTCTTACCTGAACCGGTTAGTCCACCTATTAAGTAGTACATAGACCGTCTAATACCTACATACCTGTTTAGTCTGTCAAAACCCATTGGTATGCCACCATTATTGCCAGCTAGACCCTTGTCTACCTCCTCTTTTAATAGTTTAAAGCTCATTCTCTTTGTTTTTTTTATCTTCTGTTAACTCTTTTATTTTCTGATCTCTTGCTCTCTTAAATGCACCTTTATCCCATATGTGATCTGGTATATATTGACCTTCTTTATTTGTCCTCTGCCAGTGGTATGTAGCTTGGAATTCAGTTGCAGGTATAAATTTAACCTTTTCTCCTTTTACTAGTATTGTCTTGTTTTTCTTTTTCATATTAAATATCTGTTGAGCCAGTTGGTTCTGCAGGTTGCTCTCCTTCTTGTTCTATCAGTTCTACATATGCTTCATATGTTCTTTGATTGAGATAAGTGAGACTGTTCTGCTGATATGTTATCCTGTTGCTTCCAGTAGTATAAGACATAGTTACTTTTTGCATTATCTCAAAATCCAATGCTTTTATCAATTGATCAGATGTGTAATCACCTTCCATTAATATTGTATTGAATTTAATTTTACATGCTTGCTTATCTTTACGAAGAGCTCTAGTACCTTTAAAGGACTTACCTTTATAAGTGAAAGTATCAGTACCAGGATACAGCTTCCACCATTCTTCGAACGCTGTGGCTTTTGGTTTTCTCTTTACAAATTTATTATTAGTTTTATCTTCTCCTACAAACGCTAGGAGATCCTTACCTACTGTTGTAAGTTGGTGTTCATCTTTTGCTATTAGACCTTTTCTTATTAATGACTGATAGATAGCAGAGAGACGCATACTATTCTCATAGAGAGGTGTAACGTCATACTCTGAGTCTATCAATTTTAGTAAATATATTATATCTAAGCTATAGCTTTTTTTGATGAGCTCTTCGAATTGTTGAGGAGTTATGTGTAGCTTCATCTCTTTTTGGTTTTATAACTTTAATAATTATAGGCTTCTTTTTCTTAGCCTGTTCTTCTTCCCACTGCTGGTACTCTAGTTCTGCTATGTACTGGCGTTCTGCAGCATACATGTTATCGTTGCATGCTGCATGTTCCCAGTCTTCGTTAATTAACTTAGACACCTGTATTAAGCTTTGGCTTATTCTTAGATCCTTTTGGTCTACCTCTACCTCTTTTCTTCTTCTTTACTGGTACTACTACATCATTCTCATCCGGTGCATAAGTTGCATCTGGTCCAAAGAAAGCATATACTATACCTCCTGCTAATGCTAAAATCATTACTACGCTGATTACTGTTTTAATTTCCATTTTTATTTAATTTAATTGTTAATATTAATTTTTGATTCTTACTCCAAACTGTTCATGAAACCATGATAAACAATCTTTTGCTTTATTACTGTTAAACTTAAACACCTTTTTCAAGGTTTTAATTGCATATTTATTAAACTCTATACGCTGATCACTGGTCATGGTCCAGTTAAAATACCACTTGTCATCATCTAATGTATCTACTAATCGTTTACCGATCATGTCTAACTGTTTTTCCATTAAATGTCTCATGATATTACCTCTGTTAATCTCTGCCTTCTTTTTCATACAAATAAATTTAATTGATTAGGTGATACAACTGTCTTAACTCTTTTACCACCTGCCATTATTTTCTTTATTAACTTCTCTGCCTTAAATATGTAATACTCATAATTTACATTGTCCAGTACCTCTGGTTTATTAAGATAGTTACATACTGTGCAAATCCACTCACCTGCTTCAGCTTGTGAACGTTTAGCAGCTCTACTAGTTGATGCATCATTCCTCACCTTAAATATCTTCTCACCTGACTTAGATACATAGTATCGTATCAGTTTATTATATTTAGTAGTTTTGTTTGTTGTTCTATGGACTCCTTCAAAGTGAAAGTCTTTAGAAGACTTCTTTCTTATACAGAAATCAAATAGATTAGTATGCTGCTTTATAGTATCCCTAACTGGAATATTATTTACATAGTATTGCTCAAGAGCAATGGGTACAATCCTAGCAGACTTGTTCTTATGTAGTTCAAAGTCTGTAAGAAAATCTCCTTTCTTCTTGACATAACCATCAGGCATGATAGCTAAATAATCATTAACTGTTGAAAAGATTATCTTTGTGTAGTCTGTTCTTTCCAAAATATACTGTGTTAGCTCAGACCACTCTGCATTTAATTCATGCATCTTAGGTATTAGTTCTTTCTTAATTCTTATAGTAACACCGTCTGTGTTAGCAGAGATCACGTGAATGCCATTCATCTCATATAGTTCAATAAGCATCATTAAGCTAAGCTCACCAGTTATAGTAGTGAACATAGTTAACTGCCTATCATAGATCCATGAAAGCATGTCTGATGATTTACCATAGACAGAGTTTACTGCAAGTTTAAGAGCCCCAACAATACCTTTGGTTTTTCCATCCTTCTTTCCACTAGCTTTCAGTTCAAGTCTTTTCTCAAACATCTGCTTGTAACCAAATAGAAACTCTTTTCCTAAATGTGCAGGATACTTTGCATTGTTAATTATAATTGCAGGATAGTAACTAGCCACATCCCAGTCAATGATCTCATGGTCATCATCAGCTTCAAACACACTTGGTTTATTTTCGGTATGTAGTCCACCTCTCATAAAGGAATATACATTACCGTGATAATTAATGTGCTCTTTGAAGTCATCTTGAAGACCTAAGTTCATCTTTCTTATATTAATAAGGAACTTTTGCAGCTGTTCAGTTTTAAACTTAACATATGGTGCAATACAGTTCTTCATAGCAATAGTCTTTCTGAAGTAACCTTTTCTTGGAAGCTCTTTAATGTCCATATTCTTCTCATGACAGTAGTACTTCTTGATTATCTCATCACCTATCTTACTATCAGAGTAGTTAAGACATTGGATACCAAACTCTTCTTGTATATCTAGTCTCAATTGTATCTGATCGTTACCCTTATACAGTGGGTGATCTGTTTCCCCTATAGTTACTTTATAAAACTCATAGGTTGCATCAACATCATTAAAACAATACTGTAATGACATGTATACCTCTTCATTAGTCATGTTTGTCTTAGTGTGATGTATAGGCATCTCTTCAATGTTCTCAAGATCCATCTCAAACTCTAACCTCTTCAGACTTACACGTCTGTTCTTGTTATCATAGTGATGTATCTTAAATAAATCAAGCTGCTTTAACGATAGCTCCCACTCTCTATACTCTGGAAACACATCATAGTTAGCATCATGTATAACATCTTGTGCCTTTTGTGCTATCATTGCACATATCTCTAGACCAGTACCTTCATGCCACTGCTCATAGTTTCTTAGTACCCATTCTACTACTTGTGCATCAAATCGTAGGTTGTTATAACCTACCCAGTGTGCATCTTTATGTATGTCTGTGTACTTTACAAACGCATCTAGTTGATTCTGCCACTTACTAACTGTAAAGCTCTTAGGTGTCTTCCCTGGTTCCATACATACAACTATGAAGCACTCCTGCATAGTTTCTATGTCATATATAATTATGTTCTCAATCATTTTATTAGTATTTGTATTAAATCGATTGTTGTGTATATGATAGAAAATAGTATATAGATTAGAAATATTCCCACTTTGTATCTAAATTTAATTTTCATTTGTTGTTCTTTTTATATACTCATCTTTATCTTCTGATGCATACCACTCATCCATATGTTCTTCAAAATGCATTCTGTAGTCAAATCCTCCAGTAAATGTTTTATTACATCTACTACACTTAATGCTTGGTCTACTCATTTGGTTGGTTTTTATAGTCTTTATAGTCTAAATAGAATCCAATGCCTACAATTATATGCAAACCTATACTACTTGCTATTTCGTATAGGTCATGAAAGTTATTGATAGATAAATGGATGTGTCCAACTATCCAGAATGGTATAGCCAGCTGTTGACTTATCCATCTAATTAGAAAGGTTATAAACTTCATAAAGTTTGTGTGATTATATTACAAAAATAACAAATTTAATTAGATTACCAAACAGAAAAGCCACCACAATGCCTCAAGAAGACAATAAATTGATCTATCAACCACTTAGGTGAGCTATGTGATGGATAATATACACCATCATCACGTACTATACCTGTCATGGTTACTTTTCCATAAGGTAATACTTCATTAAGTTCCTCTATTATATCTTCTGATACTATTCCACCATTCATAGTGCTCCATGAACCCATGTTACAATAGATTACATCTTCTTCCTCTTCAAAAGATCCATCTTTATCAATAAGATCTTGTAAAGCATCAGCTAGAGCAGTGCATTCTTCCCATGTGTCTGGGCCCATTCCATCATTACCCATCCATGACTCTGTCTTTATATCTAATTTATGGTTATGTGCTGCTACATCACATAGCATTACAATTGGTCTCCATCCCCACCAGTTACTTCTAAAGTAATAGCCAGGGTTTTTATCTTCCCAGTCTTCTAACACTTCCCAGTAAGCTTTCTTATCTGCTTCCGTGAGTGCATCATTGTCCCAATCCATTTCAGGTTTCTTACTTGTTAGCTTAGGCTCTTTACCGTATATATCTACTCCCATAATTATTTGATTTTTTTATATGCTGCTAGCATTTGTTTATCGTCTTTAACGTATTTATTATTTATCTTAAGCATCCATCTTTGAAAGCCTTGTCTTCTTAGTATTTTATTTTTGCCTTTTATTATCATATCAAATAGTATTTTCCCAATAAGGGTCTGGTTCTTCTTGTTCTTCGTTAAACTCTGCATGTTCTTTACAATCAGAGCATATATCTGTTTCACACCATCTTGATGCTCCACAACAGTTGCTTAGTTCTTCTTCCATATTTATTTATTTATTGCTCTTTCCCAATCATAGTTAGGATCTTTCATTGCATCAAGTGCTTCGTTTAGCTCTTGTTCTGCCGTTTTTTTCTTAATCCTAACTATATCTGGTCTCTTCACCTCTATTTCTAATGCATTTGCATTACAATAAAAGCATTTCTGTTCCATATCATTACTCATGTAACTTGCGTCACAACTTCTGCAATGATAATCATAAAATGTTTCTTTACGCATTGTTTAAGTTTTATGGAACTTCATCATCTTCTTCTTCTTCAGGGCTGAGCCCACGTAAGATAACTAGTTCCTGTTCATATATTGGTTCGATTTTACCTTTCTCGTACTCATCTTCATCAACAAATATTTCTAGTAACCCATCAAAATCTCTCATAACAATATTCATCTCTTTAGTAGTAAATTCTTGTAGTTGAGGTTCATTTGGGTGATCAAACCAGCCTATTTCATCTGGTGGTATTATCACTACACCTTCTTCATTTAATAAGAAAGGTCTAACAGGATAACCATATTCATCTATGTTGACTAATCTTTTATTTGCTAAATCAGCTGTGTTTTTGTCTAGTGCAAACACTTCAACTAATTCTTTATCTGTACCAACGTACAGCAGGTTCATGTACAATGTTCCTGGTTCTATTTCATCCGGTCCGTACGAATGGAACACTAATTCTAAAGCTATCCACATATTATTTGTATCTTAATGTTACACCATTTAAGGTAAAGTTAGTATTACATACATTACACTGACCTTCATGTCGTGCATACATCATCACAACTGATCCTTTAAAACACTCAGGACACATAATGTGTGGTTGCTTGTTGCTTGCCATTTCTAAATCATTCATCTTTATTACTTTATTATGTAACCTTTAGGGTCACTAGTTATATTTATTTCTACCCATCCTTTCTCAGAATAATCTGCTTCTGCACGATGGCCTTCGTTCTCTAATATCTTCTCTAGCTTTAAAGCTGCTTCCCATAATCCTGGTTCAGGTGTTTCATCATGTTCATCGTCATAACAAACATCTCCCCTACACTCATAAAAGTGTCCAGCACTATCGTATCTAAAGTAATATCCGTCTATTCTTTGTGTTTTTTCCATTTTATTTGCTTTTATAAGGTGTTGTTTTTAAATATGCTGCTTCAAATTCGTCACTCTTTTCAGACCAATAAGCGTTAAAGGTATTTTCACCGTATAGTTGTTCGTACAAGGTTTTGAATCCGTTATATTGAACTTTTTTGTTGTTTATAGAGAAACTTAACTGTATTTCACCAATATCATGGCCATACTTGTTAGTTGATCCAGGAACTTCTGTCACCATACTGTATATGTTTGCTTCTATTTGAAACATACCCTCATCTTTAATGAAGCTAGTGTGAACGCTAAGATCCGTAATTTCCTGTACTTTTTTAATCTTGCTCATTTTACTTGATTTAATTTGTTATTATCTACCTTCGATAGAATCTATCGCTAAATGTTCCATTTCTTCTATAAGATCATACTCTAGTAGTTCCATGATATCTACACGGTCTACATTTATCTTCCATATATCAAACTCTGCTGGTGATCCAGGATACTCATGTGTCATGTCTTCACCTGGTTCATAACGTCCTTCTAATTCTAGATAAAGGTTTCTAAACTTTATAGTTATTGCTGTTCCTTTTATTTTTGCATTCATAATGTTATAGGTTCTATACTTATTGTTATGTTATTCCACTTTCCTCCCTTTAGTTCTTTGTTAACAAGAAAGTCTATTCTTTTGGTCCATCTCTTATTCATTCTATCTTGAACTGTCCAAAGGCCATCCATATCTCCTGCACCCTCAATACAAACTAATGTACCAAATGTATAACCTAAAGGTTCAAGATCTCTCGACACTGCTATCCATCTATGTCCTGCAGGATTGAGACTATCAATAACCTTGTTGGATGCTGTAATGAATGGTGTGCTGTCTGTCTGTCCTGGAACAGCATGGTAAATCGTAGCTGTAACTGACACTTTCAATGTAAATAGTATTAGTATAAATGTTTTCATTTTTTTAGATTTATATAGATAGACTGGTCTGCTCTCCTGCAGCGTTGAGGTTTACTAGTATACCATGATTGTTTCGCCAGCCTTCTATGTTTTAATATCCTATGTCTTCTAGTTTATCACCATCTGCTTCCACAGTGTATTCAGAGTTCTGTATTGAGCATAAGAACATAAGTCCTGCTGCTAGTGCAACCTTTCTGAATCCATAGAATGCAGTAGGTAATAGTTTAATTTTACGTTTCATAATGTGGTAGTACTATGCTCTTCAGCTTGTAATTCATAACTCATCGTTGGATAGCAGTGTTGTTCCCACCATTCTGATCCATCATATTCTCCTCTAGTAAACCAAACTCCATCAGTGCAGTATACAGTACCAAAGAGTTCTTGTCCACCAAAACCATCATCATACTCAAAGTTTATGTCATTAAGGAATGTATTCCACTCTGATGCAGTGTGTCCTTCTTTTAGAAGAAACTTGTTAGTGATATAACCATCAGATTCCCAAAGATCACCATTATTCCATTGTTGAAAAGATAGTTTTGCCGCTACTATAGTAAAGTGTTCATTACCTTTATCTAAAGTTCTTTTATATATGTTACTACTTGTCAAGCCTAGTATGCCTAGTAGTTCTTCTTTTGCGTTGCTCATAATGTATGTATCTTTTCTATAATGTTATTAATATCTTCTCTACTTTGCCATCCAACAACATCGTCATCTATTTGCAAAACCTCATTAGTTCCAAAGTCTCCCTCTGGGTTAAAGATTGCAACCTCAAAAGATGTGAAAGCTTCTGGATCTGTAAACTGTTCTCTTGGCTCACAGTAAGGTCCAATTCCTGCTGAAACTGAGATTTCCCATTCGTTATCGAATACATGATGTGAGTTAATCATGTGAATGTGGTTTTTGAAAATAAGGTCTTTAAACTTAAATGCTTGAGTCTTGTGGTTCATAAGTGTAGTTTTAAGTTGTGATTGTCTTTACTTGTGTCTAGCTTAGCTTTATACTTAGCGTACTCTTTATCGTTGATACCTTTTAGATGCACCATTCCTACTTTCTTGGGTTTCATAATCTTATCGTATTTATTATTATTAGTATAAAGGAAACTATCAAACCTATATAGGAGATAGTTGTAATAATCATAGTAGATTCATACTGTGCTTCTGATCTACCTTGTCGGTATTTATAATCTTCTTTTGTCATGTTAATGCTATATATTTATTATAGGTGTGTTATATATTAGAGTGGGAAATAGTGGTGAAAAGTGGGTACTGTGTACACTACTTCTTTCGTATTCACATAAAATACATCAGAAGTACACAAATAGTAGTAGTATCCGTACTATATAGGTGTTATGTCTTATAATAAAGCCCAACCCTGATACTTTCCCACCCTATATATAAAGAAACTAAGAGTGCAATTGCTCGCACTCCCAGTACTTTCTAGTTGCTATTAGAATGCAACCAGTTCACTTGCGTCAAACACAGGTGCAACGTAAGCTTCCACTTTGTCATTGTCAAATGTTAATAATGCATTATCATCAGAAGGCATTTCGATTGAAGCGTAAGCCTCGAACAATTCAGCACCTGTTTCAGGGTCATGCATTTGGTCGCCATTATTATCACGTTGAAATGCTTGAGCTTCGTAAATGCTAAAGCCTAGTAGGTTAGGAATGCTAATGCTCTTCTCTCGAATGCCTGCACTTACTTTCTTGGAACAAGTAACAGTAAGCTGTGTTCCATCAGCCTTGCTAAGGATGCAAAATACCCTACGAGTACTGTTAAGGTTGCTCTTAACCAAGTTAAGTTTACCGCCTTTACCAATCAGTTTTGCAACTACTGCAAGTTCTTTTCTTTCCAATGAGGCTTTCTCCCCAAATTTTAATAAATCTTTATTCATCTCTAAATGTTTTAGGTTGCATGTCTTCTGCTAAGGGGGATACCCCCACCATGCTTTTTTTAATTGGGGTTTCAATTGGAAGGGGTCTCCTATCGCATACACACGAGGGGTGGGGTGGTTTAGAAAAAAGTTTTATATAAAATTTGGAACTTTGGGGTAGAATGTTATACCTTTGGAGGGTGGGTGGGTTATTAATAATAAGAAATATGCTTAGCGATGTTCCTAAAGACAGGTTAAAGTATGAATGATTAAACATAATATAGCTTTTATAGCAAGATAATTTTGATATGTTAATTATATTTTATATATATTTGCATATAGTATAAAGCCAACATAACTAAATAATGGAAACAAGGAAACAAAAGATAGTACAAAAGCTAGGTAAAGAGTATGATGACAAGTATGAACTTGCACAGAAGTACTATGCTGTACTATCTGCTTTAAATAACTTAAAGCTTACAGAAAGAGAAATACAACTTATAGCCTATACAGCTATCAAGGGTACGATCACCTATGCAAATGCAAGGAATGAGTTCTGTGCTAAGTACAACACTACTACAGCTACTATCAATAACATTGTAAGTAAGCTTAAGAAAGTGGGTATATTTATTAAAGAAGATAGTAAGGTGAAGGTTAATCCTGTAATAGTTTTAAACTTCGATAAGCATATTAATCTGTTTATACAACTAAAACATGAAGAAGATCGACAAGACAGTAACATCACTCAGGCAGCATATAGTAAAGAAGATGTCAGTGAAGATGGTAGTAAGTGAGAGAGTTATTGAGAGAGTGATCACACATCAGTTTAATGCTGCAGAAGATGCCACTAAAACAAAAAACAGCTTGGAGATTTCTGGGTTTGGAAAATTTGTTTTTAATACATCTAAGGCGAATAAAAAAATCGTAAAGCTTATTAAAGTAAAGAAGGTATACGAACAGCAGCTAGCCGAGAATACATTGCCAACAAAGAAATTAGATGTAATCAAGAGCAAGTTGAGCAATCTTAATCTTACATTGAACTCAATCGCACCTAAAGTCTAAGCCATGTACAAAAATCTAAAAATAAACGTAGGTCAGATATACGAAGGATGGAAGAATAAGCTACTCCCTGATGCAGATATGAAGGAGCAGATAGATTTAGTCAGTGCTGAAAGGATAGCCATCTGTGAAGGATGTGCCAATCATTCTAATAACCACTCATCGAAAAGACCAGATGCACATTGTGTTAGTTGTGGATGCACTTTGTCAGCTAAAACAAAATGCCTATCTTGCAAATGTCCTATAGATAAATGGAGTGCAGTGTTAAATGATGAGCAACAAGATATAATTGAAGATAGAAAGTTATGATAAAGTTAACTAAGGTGCCACTATCAAGTATGATAGACATGTTGAAAAAGATTTATGATGAAGGAGCAGATTTTGTAGATATCGAAGCCCATCCAACAGATGGGGAACAAGACACGATTAAGATTAATGTCAGACCGGAGTATTATGTAGATTCAGAAACACAAGAAGCTGATACTTTTGATACAGATCCAGAATATGTGGTTACCGAACAAGATTTCGAGGAAGAGTTTCCTCCTATATCTGATGAGGACATAAATGACTTAATAAAGTAAACCAATGTACGTAAAAAAGATAATTAAGATTATAGATCTTCTAAAAAAGCAACATCCTACAGTAAATATAGGAAAGCATATTGCAACAGCTTTAGATGGTGAAGATGTATGGTCTATAACAGATAAAAAGTTTTATAACTTAATAAACGATTACCAAGCTCAACTAGATCTCGTAGAGATTACAGATTCTAACTTTGATGTAGATAAGATAATACAAGATGGCTTATCGATAGGTAATAACATAATAGATTAACTGGATGCCAGTAAAAAAAACTACATTTATAAATGCAGAGCTAGATTGGGCTGAAGGACAACTAGTCCAATGGAAAGCTTATGTTGATGCAAACCCTCTACCTAGTCTTAAAGATAGAATAGAGTGGAAACAAACTGCTAATGGTGGGTCTATACCTATGGTCATAGCCTCTATTGAAGCACAAGGTAAGTTTATACAAGACACCATGAAGAACTACTTATCCTTACTTGGTCAAGTAGATGGACTACGTGAAAGAGAAGTAAAAAAAGTAGAAACAAGAGGTGGTGTAGCCTTAGGCAGTATGGCTGAAGACTTTCTAAAACAAAGAGATTAGGTATGAAGCTTCACAATATTACTCATAGTGAATGGTTTATTAACCAAAAGCGTATACCACCAAAAGATTCAGTAGATCACAAAGCATTTTTTGATTTCCAAAAGGAACTATGTATGAACGGATGCATGATGGATGGTGTATACATAAATCCATTTTTGTATTGGCACTTAAATGTATGGCATACAGAAGTAGATACTATAGATGAGTATGGTAGGATAAATCAAAAGTATGCAAAACCTCTACTAAGAGATAATGAGTGGTTAGTAACTAATGAGATAGACAGAGCACATAAAGAAAAGAAAGGACTAGTTATACTAGGAATTAGACGTTTTGCAAAATCTGTTATAGAAGCTAGTTACATTGGTCACGGTGCAACCTTTGATGAAAACTCACAGAACATTATAGCAGGTTTGAACGCACCTGATATAAAACTTATTACAGATAAAATAGACAAAGGTCTAAACTTTCTTCCTAAAGAATGGAGATGGCAAAGAGTAGAAGACAATTGGAAAAACCAAGTCACCTTAGGTATAAAAACTAAAGGTGGAACAAGAATACCATTCTCACAAATCCTTATTCGTAACTTAGATGGAGGTAACAATGAAGAAGCTATTGCAGGTACAAAACCTAGAAGGTTAATTATTGATGAGATAGGTAAAGGTAATTTCCTACGTGGACTGCAAGCTGCAATACCAGGATTTACAACACCATTTGGTTGGGGTTGTTCTCCTATACTCACCGGTACAGGTGGAGACATGAAAATGTTCATGGATGCAAAAAGTTTAATGTTTGATGTAGATAACTTTAACTTTCTAACATATAACAATGCAAAGGATACAAAAAGAATCCACGGATTATTCATTTCTCATAAGTATAGAATGGAAGCAAAAGAAGACTCCACGTTGGGTTCTTTTTTGGACAAGAAAAAAACATCCTCTCTTCACGAGATACCTATGTTAGTTTCGAATGAAGAGAAAGCTACCAAAATTACAAATGAAATATTAGAAAGATTAAAGAAGGCTGGTGACAGAGTTGCCTTCTTAAAAGAAAAGATGTACTATCCTCAAGAGGTGGATGATATATTTTTAAATGAAGATACAAATATCTTTGATATAGAAGCTGCAAAGAGACAGAAGTATAGAATCAATGAACAAGAAAAAACAGGAGTTCCTGTAATTTTATATGATGATGGAGAAGGTGTAAAACATGACTTTACAGACAAGTTACCTATTACTAACTTTCCATTAAAGCAAACAGATCTAAAAGATGCACCTGTTGTTATATATGAATTTCCTATAGAAAATCCTCCATATGGCCTGTATGTTGCAGGAATTGATCCATATAGACAAGGTAAATCAGCATATAGTACATCATTAGGTTCTATATACATATATAAACGTATGCATGCTATAGCTGGTGAGAAGTATCAAGATATGTTTGTTGCAAGTTATTGTGCACGTCCTGAGAAGAAAGAAACATGGGATGAACAAGCTAGGTTACTAATTAAGTATTATAATGCTAGAGCATTGTGTGAAAACGATGAGATATCATTTATTGATTATATGATTAGTAAAGGAGATGCACACTATTTAGAAAGACAACCAGAATGGTTAAAAGAAATAGTACCAAACACTACGGTTAGACGTGACTATGGTATACATAGGTCTTCATCAAAAGTAAGAGACTTTCTACATGGATGTCTTAAGAAATATACTGAAGATGTTATACATACTGAACTTGATGATGAAGGAGAAGTGATATCATCAGTTAAAGGTATGGCTAAAATATTAGATCCTGTATTACTAGAAGAGATGATCCAGTATAATGAGACTGGTAACTTTGATAGAATTATTGCAGCTGAGTTAGCAATAGGACTAGCAATGAAGTTAGATCCGATAATGGGTAGAGTAGGAGATAAAGAAGATGCGAGACTAACGTCCCTCTTCAAAACAAATAAGAAAAACATTCTTTTTACAGAGTCAAGAAACCTCTTTGGAAGGAAGAAAAATAAACTTTTTTCATAATGGCAATTATAAGATACACAAATGATTCATCTATTAAGTATGCGTACTTAAACATCTTTCCAGATCAGTTTAAAACTACAAAGCAAAAGAAAGATGATAGTTGGGTTAAAAATACTATGGATTACTTTGCAAATCAATCATATGCAATGTATGTAAGGAACAGAGAAACGTTTGCAAAAAACTATGATCTAATGAAAGGGATTCTTCGTAGAGAAGACTTTTATCAAGAACCTGAAGTTAGAAGTTTTACTGATCAACTAGTAAGTGATATAGATCTTCCTGCATATGTAAAAATGTATTCTATTATAACAACTCCTGTGAATGAATTAGTAGGAGAGATATCTAAACGACCAGACTCTTTTAGAGTAAAAGCATTTGATGATGAAAGTCAAGCACAAGAATTACAATTCAAAACAGACACACTTCAGAAATATGTAATATCAAAAGTTAAAGAACAGGTAGTAGCAAAAGTTGCTATGACTGGACAAGATATAAGTGAAGAGGATATAGATAAACTAACATTTGAACAAGTTAAAGATCAATTAGATAGCTATACTTCAGTAGCAGAGAAATGGGCTAACCATGTCCTCACTGCACAGAAAGCAGATTTTAATATTAAAGAAAAGTCAGAAGAAGCATTTAGAGATCTTCTTATAACTGCTAGAGAGTTTTATCATATATATGAAGACAACTCTAAACTAGGTTATAACATTGAAGTTACAAATCCTAAAAATACATGGTTCTTAACTACACCAGATAAAAAATATACATCAGATCCTACAGGAAGAAAACAAGGAGCTTATGCTGCAGGCACAGTACAGGTGATGGAGTTATCAGAAATAATTGAAGCAGTTCCTGAATTAACTAAAGCTGAGATTGATCATTTAAGAACATCTTTACAAGACTATGGATTAATCAATGCAAGAGAATCTAATTTAACTAATGGTGTTACACCTGGTATTGATTCTATTACATATGATACATATGATCCTTTAGTATTACAGACTCGTATGATGATTGAGTCTGAAATGAAAGAGAATGACGATGGTTTAAGAGACTTTCTAGGATTAGCTAGTAATGTAAATGCATTTGGATATAAGTATGTTGTAATACGTTCTTATTGGGTTTCTAAAAAGAAGATAGGTAAATTAATATACATGGATGATCTAGGTAATGAGCAATCAGTACTAGTAGATGAGAACTATAAAAGTGGAATGATGCCTACAGAACAATCACTAGAGTGGGGTTGGATCAATCAATGGTATCAAGGAATTAAAATAGGTCCGGACATCTATCATGTTAAACCTTATAAATTATTAGATTACTGTCCAATTATTGGTACAGTGTATGAGCAAAAGAATACCGAAGCAAAATCGTTAGTAGATTTAATGAAGCCTTTCCAGGTTATATATAATGTTTGTATGAATCAATTATATAAACTACTAGAGAAAGAAGTTGGTAAGGTTCAACTAATGTCACTAAGACATATCCCTGTTCCAAAAGATGGAGATGCACAAGATGCTCTTGATGTATGGGAAATGGAAGCTCGTAATAGAGGTGTTGTATTTGTAGATGATAGTCCAGAGAACTTAAAAGCTCCAAGTTCATTTAATCAATTTACTGCATTAGATCTTACACGTACACAAGAAATACAATCAAGATATACACTAGCCCAACAAATGAAAATAGAATGTTGGGAATTAATAGGAATGTCTAAACAGCGTATGGGTAATGTATCTGCATCAGAAACAGCTACAGGTACAAATACAGCAATGCAACAGAGTTACTCTCAAACAGAGCCTCTATTTGTTGCACATGAGTATGTAATGGGTCAACTATACCAAGCAATTGTAGATGCTGCACTATATACAGAAAGTTCTAAGCCACAATCTACTCTTTCATATATAACTAATGAAGGTGAATCTGCATTTGTACAAGTTAATGGTACTGATTTATCATTACGTGATATTCAAGTATTCTTAACTAACAGACCAGAAGACACTCAAATGTTTAATGAGCTTAGACAATTATCTCAAGCTGTTATTCAAAATGGTGGTACACTTTATGATATTATTGAATTATATAGTACTAAGTCTATGAGAGAGATGAAAAAGACTTTCAAGGATCTTAAAGATAGACAAGAACAGCAACAGCAACAGCAGATGGAGCTTCAACAGCAACAACAGCAAGCTCAACAGCAACAAGCTCAAGCAGCATTAGAGCAAGCTAAGCAGATGGCAATGGAAGAACAGGTTAATGAAGATAGACAAAATGAACTAGATAGAGTTAATAAGAAAGAAGTTGCTCTTATTAATGCTATGGCTAAAGGTCCAGAAATAGTTGGAGCAGATTTAGACAATTCAGGATCACCTGATATAGTAGAGCTATCTAAATTAGAAGCTGAAACTAATAAAGCTAATAGAGATTACCAAGGTAAAATGGCAGAGATCCAAAGTAGAAATTCAATGGCTCAACAAAAACTACAATTAGAAAGAGATAAAATAAAATTAGCTCGTGAGAACCAAGCTAATGATCTAGCTGTAGCAAAACAAAATGCAAAAGGACGAAATAAATAACTAAATAATTATTCTCATTATAAAGTGAGAATAGTTAATGCTATATTATCTCGAATATTTATAAAAATATATAAATAAAGTTTTGTAAATCAATATGACTGAATTAACTTTACAGTCATAGTAAGTAAAACCAAGATTTTAACAAAAAATAACTACATATGTCTGATAATTTACAGCCACAAGCTAACTTTGGTATACAAGACACCATGAATATGGGTGCCGGTGATACACAATTATTGAATGATCTACTAGCTCCAGAAACTGCACAAGCAGATCCTGAGTCTGTAGAACCAATAGTAAAAGAAGTTAAAGATACAATTCCTGCAAAAACAGCAGCTAAGGGAAAAGAAATTGTTCCTCCTCTTAGTCCAGACGGAAAAACTGATGAAGAAAAACAAACAGGGGAATCCCTAATTGCTGACTTCCTAAGTGATGATCCGGATGATACTGAAGAAGAATCAATTGAAGAAGCTCCATTAGTTAAAGAACCTGAAGATATTCTTGATCAAGTAGAAACAGAAGAATCTGAAGATGCTGCAACTGCAAACTTTGAAGCACTCTCAAACGATCTTTTTGATCTTGGAGTATTTAACAAAGAAGATGAAGAGGAAGTTTCTATATCTACCCCTGAAGAATTTCTAGCTCGATTTGAATCTGAAAAGAAAAAAGGAGCACAAAGTTTAGTACAAGATTTCATAGGTCAATTTGGAGAAGATTATCAACAAGCCTTTGATTCTATCTTTGTAAAAGGAGTAAACCCAAAAGAATATTTTGGAACATACAACCAGATAGTAAATTTCTCTGAAATGGATCTATCAAAAGAAGGTAATCAAAAATCAATTATGCAACAAGCATTAGCTGATCAAGGTTTTGAAAAAGAAGACATAGGTAAAGAAATTGAAAGATTACAAAATTACGGAGATCTAGAATCTGTATCTACTAGACATCACAAGGTGCTAGTTAAAAAGGAAGCTGCAAAGCTTTCAAAACTAGAAAAACAGTCTCAACAAGAGCTACAAGCAAAGAGCCAAATTAAGGATCAGTATGTAACTAATGTACAGACAATACTTTCTGATAAAGTAAAAGATAAAGAATTTGATGGTATACCTATCAATTCTAATTTAGCAAATGAACTACAAGACTTCTTATTAGTAGACAAGTGGAAAACACCTACTGGAGACACCCTGACTGACTTTGATCGTGCTATTTTAGATATGAAAAGACCTGAGAATCATGAATTAAAAGTTAAAGTGGGATTACTCCTAAAGATGTTAGAAAAAGATCCAACCTTGGCTTCTATACAAAGAGCAGGTGTGACTAAAAAATCTAACCAGCTATTTGGAGAAGTTGCTAGACAAGTAACTAAATCAAAAACAGTTGCTTCTCAACAGAAAACAACTAGTAAAAAGAAACCAAATTCATGGTTCTTATAATAATTATTAATTAACAAAAAACGAATAAAATGGCAATTCAAACAATTCCAGGTTTAACTGGCTTTACTTATGCACGTGTAGCGTCTATGGATGCACGAGCTGTAGGTAAGCTGACAGATGCGAACCACCTAGAGTCCTTTCACTCTACTGAGCCTGCAGACTATGATAAAAAGATTATCAGTCTGTATACTCAATCTTCATTGTATAGCAATGATTTTCTAGACATGATTAACAAGAGTACTCCTTATTACATTGACACAAACTCAGATGCGTGGAAGTGGAATATAGCTGTACCTTACAAATTCCCTAAAATTATTGACATTCCAAAATCTACTAAAGATATCATTGCTGGTACTGGTAAGGTTGGAATTGATGGTCAAGAGTTTGAGCTTATATTAAGTTCTAACGAGTTCTCTAAGAACGCTATCATCTCTGTAGGAACACGTCAATATGGACCACGTTTTTACGTGATAAAAGATCCACAACCATGGAACATGGGATGGATTTACAAATTTACATTAGTAAGTGATAACCCAACAGTAGACTTCGTTAATACTACATTTTTAGCACAAGGTGTTGAATTAGAATTAGTAGATGCTGCAATTGGAGAATTTGATCAAGACTTATTAGGTCTTCCTAGATTAGGTGAAGAAATCACTATGTTCGAATCATTAGGTTCTGCATATGGTTATGAGCACAAAATTACGGAATGGGCTGATGATAAAATGTTAAGAGACTCTTCTGGGAAACCATTAGATATTTTAGTATATGCACCACAACAACGTAATCAACTTCCTTTAAGAAGAGAAGACGTTAAATGGGAACCGTTCATTGAGTTCTGGATGCGTAAGTCTATGTTAGAATTAAAAGTTAAACGTATGATCTGGGCTTCTCCAGGTACGGTTAAAACTAATGGATCTAAACAAGAATTAAAAAGAACTTCTGCTGGTGTATACCACAGAATGAGAAATAATGGAAACTTAGTACAGTATAACAGAGGTGAATTCTCTGCTAACTTAATACGTGCAGTTTTCGGTGATCTATTCTATCGTAGAGTGGATGTTAAAGATCGTAGAGTTAAAATGTATACTAATGAGGCTGGATTCGATGTATTCCAACAAGCTCTTAAAGATGATGCACTTAATTCAGGTCTTACTTTCATGGCAGATTCTGGAAACAGATACATGCAAGGTGAAGGACAAAACATTACTTATAACTTTGCTTTCGATGCAATGGTTACGAGAGAAACAGGTCGTGTTGAATTGGTTCACTTAAAAGAACTAGATTTACCACAAACTAATTTAGAATTTGGACAAAACATGAAATCTACGCCAGTATTTATGGTGTTTGATGTTTCTCCATTATCTGATGGTGCAATGGTAAATAATATCCGTGAAGTTCGTATGCAAGGTGCTCCTTCTATGACTTGGGGTTATATTGATGGTACTCGTTCCCACTTAGGCTTTGCGAAGTCTCAAGGAATGCAGTCTGCTAACAAATTCCCAGGATATGAGTTATGGATGAAAGATCGTTGTGATGTATTCATTGAAGACTTATCTAGAACTGTGTTAATTGAAGAAATTCCACAATTCTAAATATATAAGATAGGTGAATTTAATGTTCACCATTCTCAGAGAAGTGTCCCCTCACCCACACTGTCCCTCCTCAGAGGGGACATACTTCTCTAACTTGAGTACTGGATTAAGTTCCTACCTGTTCAATCAGAGTACTCTACAAATTATAAAACCAAAGAATTAATTAATAAAACTACATTATGGGTAAATTAGGTAAAATCTCTACGATAACGAGAGTATACAACAATACACAAGTTCAAACTTTACAAAGTGGTCTATCAAAGGCAGGTATGACAAGAATTCCTGGAACAGGAGTTTTTAAATATCCTTACAAAGAATTAGATGGTAAATACAGAACAGGGCTAGATCCTGATGCTGGTTATATCAGAAGAATTCAAGATCCAACTGAAAAAGAACTTGAAATAGAAAGAGTAACTGCTCTAAAAGATAAGCTACAAAGTGTATTAGGAGATATTGATTTAGGACCAAGAGCAAAATTCTGGAACTATGGATTATCTACAGGAGTAAATGATTCACTTCATGTTAAAGCAGTAAAGCTTTTAGATGGTGATAATATGTATGACTTAGATGTACCAATTCAAGAGATTTCTTTTGCTTGGTTAAGAGTTCATCCAACTATTGCATCCTCATACCAAGCATGGGAAAGAGGAGAATTTCCAGCAGATACACAGTTTTATGTTGTTAATGATGAGATAGAAAGTCAACTAGTTTATAAAAAGAAGCAACTTATTAACAGAGCTATCATCAAGTTTGATGGCATGAGTATAGAAAAGAAAAGAAAAGTTGCAAGACTTCTAGGATTACCAGTAACAAGTGACTCTAAAGAAGAAGTAGTTTATAACTTAGTAGACAACATGTTAAAGCTAACAGAAGTAAAAACTGGAAACTTCCAAGGATTAAATCCGATAGAAGTATTCAACAGATTTGCTGACATGAAAGAAAATTTACTCCATATTAAAGATTTAATTAAACAAGCTATACAACATTCAATCTATAGACTTAAGCCAAGTGGCAAGGTTTATGAAGGAGAATACGAAGTAGCAATGGATGAAGAAGAATTAGTAAAATATTTAATTGATGAAGATCATCAAGATGATTTACTAGTACTTGAAAAGAAATTGAAATCTAAGAAACTAGCTGCGGTATAAGTAGCTAGTTTTTATAAACATAGTTAAATATGATACCAGTAGATAGTTTATTATACAAAATAGATCAAAAACTAAATAAACTATCAACTAACGAGCACCAACAGATTGCATTAGAAGACAAAATCTTAAGCTTGAATGAAGCTCAGATTAAGTTGATAAAACAAAAAGTTGATGGTTTTAGTGTTCCTAGCCGATTAGGTTATGACTCTTTTAAGAAAAGGTATGAGGATTTACAGAATCTAGTTGTAGATTTTACAAATCAACCATTACCGTTAGTGGAATCTAACAAAGAATTACATCAATGGGATGCTGACTTAACTGTACTTAAACCTAAGTATATGTTTTATGTAGACAGTTATGTACTAGCAAACAAAGGTAGATGCAAAGATCGGATAATATGGATTAATAAAGATCTTAGTAAACATGGAGACTTATCTCTTTTACTAAACAATGATCATTATAAACCAAGTTTTGAGTATCAAGAAACTCTGAATGGAATATCTTCCTCTGCAATAAGTGTATACACTGATGGTACATTTACCCCCACAACTATACAAATTATGTACATGAGATATCCTGTCTATATAAATAAGGCAGGATACATCATGTTAGATGGAACTCCATCAACTAACGTAAATTGTGAACTAGAACTATATCTAGAGGATGAGATTGTAGATTTAACAGTTCAGAATCTAGCTATGTACACAGAGAATGCTGCTGCTGTACAAAGTGCCCAATTTAGAATACAAACAAATGAATAATAATATAACCCTTAAACACAATAAATTATGAGTACATTCGCGTTAACCACGTTATTCGTGGTGCCAGTAGGTCAGACAGCTCTGCCTAGCACTGGTTCGACTCAAGACCTTACAAAAGGTCAAGTAGGATTTTACAAAAGTGATTATGCTGTAGCAACTGCTGCAAACATAGCTGCTTCTCCGTATTTTTACGTAGCACAAGGTAGAGAAAACACCTACCTTCAAGGATCTAAAAGATCTGACAAAATTAAAGGCTGCCCATCTGGGTCAGGCTGTAACTCTAACGTAACTGAGTGGTATAAAGCTTCTGGGTGTTCCCAAGCTGCTAACCAGATTACTGACGTTACAGACTTTAAAGTAGGATGTGGTGAGATAGTCACATTAACATTACGTGCTTTTTCTTCTTACATTAATACTTTATACTTCAACGGATTTACACGTTCAGTAACTGTTAACGCTCCATGTTGTGAGTGTGGTGGTGATGTGTGTACTGATGTAGATGTTAATGCATTAATCAATTCACTTATCGTTAAGTTAGAGCAATCTGCTCCTGGCGATAATCCAGACAACGTATCTTTCAAAAGTTTCTTTACATTTGAAAACGTTGGTGGAACAAAATTAAGAATACATGGTAAACCATTAACTAAATATGGACAACCTTGTGATGTTGCTGCATTCCCATTTGAATATGACAGAATGTATTTCAACGCATTTATTTATGATGGACCAGCTACAACTGCTGACTTTATCGTTGCTGATGCTTGTAACATTGTTGCTACATCTTCTATAATCCAAAATGCTACTTATCCTTCTGGATTAGCTGCTGAATGGAAACAAGCAGAAATCAATTACTATAGCTACCAAGCTGGGTATTTAAAATCTCTATACAGAATGGGAGGATACAATGAGAACTTTGAGTCTTATGTAACTGACGGAGTTGTATATGATAGCTACTATATCAGATTCAATGAATATGATAGAGGTGCATATCAATGGGGTGATTTTATCCATCAAGATTCTATCGTAATGATAGCCGTACCTAATGCTGACACTGATGGTGGAAGTGGTATAGCTGCTGACGTAGAAGCTGTTTTAGTTGCTGCTCTTGGTGCTGTTGTTGATAATAATACTTGTATTACAACTACAACTACTACAACTGCTGCATAAGGAATAAACTACCTAATACAATACTAACCTAATCTAATACCAGAGAGGCGAGGATAACGCTCAATCCTCTGGTATTTTTTTTTAAATAAAACTTATGGCAGCCAATTTTCAGTTAGATCTTATTGTCCCTCCTAGCTATAGTGTAAATTTACTTGCTGTTACAGATGCGTCTATCTATCCAGATGACCCACCTCTTGTATCATCACCAAGTATTGAAATTCAGGTCCCAACATTTGGAACCAAGATATTACCTTTTGTACCTTTAGAGACAAACATTTTTGCATCAGATACTTTAGGTATTACTGAAGCTGGATGTAAACAAGCACTACCAGATGGTATTTACCATTTGAAGTATTCTGTTGCACCTGCATATCTAAATTATGTTGAGAAAACAATCATGCGTATAGACAAACTTCAAGAAAAGTTTGATAGTGCATTTTTAAAACTTAATATGATGGAATGTGCAAGTGAATTAAGAACACAATCAAGTGTAACATTAAATACAATTAATTTCTTTATTCAAGGCTCTTTAGCAGCTGCTAATAATTGTGCTGAGAAAGAAGCATTAACACTATACAATCAAGCTAGTGATATGCTTGATACATTTATAAAATCAAACTGTGGTTGTACAGGAAACAACTATAGAGTAAACTTCAGATAATTATGGCCCAGTGTGCAGGATGTGGAACTAAGGTGGGATGTGCGTGCAGATTAAATAATGGTCTATGTGCCAGCTGTCGAGCTAAATTAAAAGAAAAGCAAGGTAAAAAGTAAGATATATGTTATCACCAAAATTAACCAATTGCAAAGGATGTGCAGACATTCCTGATTTACTTAGAAGAATAGACTGTAAATTAGCAGAGCTAGGTAACAACTTATACAACAATGTTGTATTTATGTTGAATAGACCCATAGCGGTTACTGATATATCACAACTTTTAGTATACAAACGTGTACTAATGTTTAGATATTGTGATACACATTATGCAACTAGATGCCCAGAGATAAGTACAGAGGATATTGCTAGCAAGGTTATTCGTCTTACTGCTGGTTGTGTTTCATTATGTAATGAACCAACAGTATGTGAGATAACTACATGTGCTATTAAGCCATGTCCTAATCCTACAACTACTACTACTAGTACATCTAGTACAAGTACAACTAGTACAACCTCTACAAGTAGTACAACAACAAGTACAACAACAATTAACTGTAACTTTACTGGTGTAATTGATTGTAGTATTACAACAACAACAACCACTACACCTCCTCCTACTACTACAACAACAACCAGTTATTTCCCAGATGCATTTGGTATACCATGTTTATGGTCTACTAATGGAGGCAATCCAGGAAATCTAGCTGTATATAACTTTGATACTAATACGGCTACTGAAGTATTAGTTCCTAATGACTTTACTACTACAGTAGGTATTGAAAGACCTATATGTGCTACAGAAGATAAATTATGGTTAGCTAGTGTACTTGATCAAGGATCTAATTCAAATCATAATGACGATGTTGTATATATTAGAGAGTGGAATATAGATGGAACTACACCAAATGCTCCTACACTAACTTATGTAAGAGAAATAACAGTTTTAATAGGACAATACTCAGGAGCTAATCTTGGAGGTACAGCTGTGCAGGCTATGACTGCTATAAGTAATGATAGACTTATTATTGGAACAGGTAATCTAGATGGACAACCCTCAGGTACTGGTGGAAGTGGTAGTATATATGTTCAAGAATTTAATATTGCTTCTGGAGGAAATATTACAATTTCCGGAAATGATATGTCTTCTAGCTGGGCAGCTGCTGGACAACCTAATGCAGCTAAATTGAGTAATCTTACTTATACAAACTCAGGGCAACTTGTATTAGGATATAGAACAGATCTTCGTCCTGATGGATCTGGTTCAGCAGGTAATGTAGGTAACTACTTAAGAGTATTCCCTACAACTCCATCTGATCCTGACTTTTCTATAAATAATACGGCAATTCAAATTATAAAACTTCAGGAACAAGGATATCCAGAATTTACAAATACTTATGTAGGACCAAAAGATGCACCTTTCTGGGGTGTAAATGGATTAGCACAAGTATTACAACCAGAAACTCTGAATGTATATACTCTAGATCAGTTACCTCAGCAAACTTTTCCTGGAGGATATCAATTATCATTGACTACTAATGTAAGTAGTTCTAATGATTGGTTAAGTTCAGCTACAAATTGTTCTAATATTGAATTTAGTATACTTGACTCTCCTGACTGTGGTCTTACTTATTTCCCTCCATTCTTTGAACTTGGTAGTCAGACTTATCTTGGACCTCAGACATTCCAATATGCTGGAATGACATGTACAGCAAGTCTATCTAATACTTTAACTTCTGTTAGGACTGGTCTACCATCTAATATGGGTATGGAGTTTTTAGGATGTAGTGGACTTGTGAAACCACAATATCCTGGGGTTGGAGTAACTAAAAGTGTTATTGTACAAGGTAATGACTTTAGTATTACAATAGATTTCCCTCAACCAGTTAATAATATTCCAATTAGAGCTGGTGTTTTAAATAGTACTACAGATGGTACAGGAGGAGATGTATACTACGTAGATACTAATGGTGGACCTGTAACACTTTCTATAAATCAAGGATGTTTTGCTCAAGTTAATGGTAACAGACTATTTGGTGGAGTAGCAAATCCTCCAGGAGAACCAAATGCATATAGCAATGAAGGAGATGGAGAGTTTAAAGTTACTTCTACCAATAGCTTTACTTCTATGACAATATATGGTAATGCACCAACTGGTGGACCATTGTTCTTAGGATGTCCTCCAATAAATTGTGACAACATGTTCTTTATAGAACAAGGAGGTTCTTCTTGTAATGCTCCTGAAAATGCTGGACTTTGTCCAATACCACCAGTTGTTCCAATAAATCAAACTTCATTTACTAAAATGTATGTTTGGAATAAATTAACAGATGTGTGTACAGAAGTACCAACTCCAGTAGGTGAAGGATTTGCTTCTGGTGATACTGGAATAGGAGATAATATAATTGTAATGTCTTCTAACATTAACACCTCCAGTACCTTTAAAGAAGCCTTTATAAAATATACATACGATAATGTAAATGACGTTCCTGGCAACCTACAGTGGGATGGAGTACAATATGAGTTACCTACTGTCTGGAAAGATTATAACAATAATTCATTTATTCCAAATCTTGAGGTAATTGATGATCAAACAATAGGTGTAATAGTAACTACAAGTGTTGCTGCACCAGAATATAGAGAATCTAAATTCTTAGTTTGTACATTCCCTACAACTGGTACAGAAATGATAGTTGAAGAGAAATTTACTCTTTCAGCAGGACATATAGGATCTGGAGATATAGTAGTAACATATAAAGTAGATGGTGTAACACCGAACAAAGTTCTAGTGTTAGGAGGAGTAGATGTATTTGTAAATGATAATAATTTTCTAGATAGCATACTTGCAGTTCAACAATATGACTATGATACAGGAGTTCTAGAAGTAACTACAAGAAGAGATGACTTTGGAGTTGATCCAACAATGGGTGGTGCATACTTAGCTATAGTGGATGGAGAACTTTATGCAGGAGCTAACTTGGCATGTAAGATATCTTTTACTGCTCCATATGCGTGGACTCAACTAAATGCTAATGAGAGATCATGTCCTGCTGGTGGAGCTGGTACATTACCTGGATGTAGAAAAAGTGATGGGTTTATTATAGATCCTAATGTAACCACTACTACAACTAGTAGCACAACAACGATAATACCATCTGGTGTAAGAACAATATTCACTAAATTTTATCCTATTGTAACTAATAATTGATTATGAGATTAACGCAACACATATTAGATAAGATTGAAGAATTGAGATTACAATATCCCAATGCTACATCTATTGGATTTGGAAAGAAACAATCTAATGGTGTAGAAACTGGTGAGTTTGCTATTATAGTGGGAGTAAAAGAAAAGAAAGATACTTCTTTAATTCCTGCAAATGAGTTGCTTCCAGTTGAGGTTATTGTAAGTAATCAAAGCTTAAAAACAGATGTAGTAGAAGTATATGAAAACTTTGTATTAGGAACATGTTCTTCTAGTTGTGGTAACATAAATCCTGGAACAAACAATGCAGCTAATAGAGCTACTGTAAGACCTATTCAAGGAGGAACTTCCATGTCTAGTAGAAACAATAATACTACAGTGGGAACTTTGGGAGGTATAGTACGTCATACAGATAGTGGGTGTACAGTGGGATTAACAAACAATCATGTTAGTATAAGTGATGCATTCTTTACAACTGCTAGAGATTCAAACGGTATTCTAGAAAATGATTATGATCCAGTAAACCGAGTTTATCAAAATGGAGAACAAGGAAGTTCTACTCCTACTTCATTAAACTTTGGAGTAAGTCTAAGATATGTTCCTATACATCCTTTAAGTACAGGATTAGTAAATCAGGTAGATGCAGCTATATTTTCTATTGATGAGAGTGCATTTTCAATATCACAGTCCTGGAATCAAGTAGGGCTAGAATCTATACTTGGAAACAACGCTCCACCTTTTGCAAGTACTACTGAACTAGATAATTTACTAGCTACTAATCCTCGTGTTTACAGTTCTGGAAGAACAACTGGAGCAAAAGGATTTACTCCTGATTGTCCTATGACAATACATCAAACAGGTGTTACTATTAACTTAGAATATAAACTACAAGGAGTAGGTACGTTATGTCAATTTAGCAGATCTATTTCATTTATAAAACCAACTCAAGAAGAACCCAATGCTCAAAACCCTAGTTCAGTTTGTCCTAATCCTATATTTAGTGGTGACTCAGGATCTTTCTTACTAGCAGATATAAATGGAACTATCAAGATAATAGGAATATGTTATGCTGGTAGTGCGAATGCTTCAGGTGTAGCTATTATAGGTTATGCATGTAGAATAGATGATGTAGCAACACAATTAGGAATAGAACAATATGTAGATACAGCAACAAATGCTGGAGTAATGGTAGATCCAACTACTGTTGAATATAGAACTATAGCAGGTGCGAGTGATGAAAAGTTTATTTTATGTGAAAACGAAGAATACTGGCAAGTAGGATTTACAGGTAGTTTATTAAATAACTGTGTTGCTGAAACAACTACTACTAGCACATCTACGAGCACTTCTAGTACTACAACTACAACAACTACACCTGTACCTACTACAACTACAACAACTACCCCTGTGCCTACTACCACTACTACAAGTAGTTCTACTAGCACAAGTACCTCTACTAGTACATCAACTAGTACCAGTACAAGCACATCAACTAGTACAAGTACAAGTACCAGTACGTCAACTAGTACCAGTACGTCTACTACTAGTACCAGCACTTCTACTAGTACAACAACCAGCACTACTACTTTAACACCAACTACTACAACTACTACTACAACCGAAAAGATCTTTAATTTGGACTGGAGTATAGCTGGAAGTCCTCAACCGGAGTTTAGTGGTGGTACACTTATAATATTAAAAAATAGTATTGAAGTTCTTAATGAAACTATAGATTCAACAACTCCTTCTAAGAGTGGGGTGATAACATATATTAATGGTGACTCTTTTAATTTCAAACAGGTTACTACCAATTCAAGTGGTGGTACTTTATCAATTGATCATCAGAGAAGTGGTACTCCTTCTGCAAGTATTCCTACACTTCCTGAAACTCAATTTGTAACTACTGGTAATTCGTTCCAATCAACTAGTACTGCTACTCTCGGAGCTTTTGATTCTACAGTGGCTTTTACATCGATTTCTACTGTGGCAGTTAATGGATCAGTAACTGTAAATTATGCAGATGCCGGAAATCAGAGTTTCTATTCAATTATAACAAACCAATCTGGAACCCAGGTATTCTTAGCAGTATCTGATCCTATAGATAATGGTACTACAGCTGTAAACTTTATAATTGGTGATCAATACCAAATAGAAACTTATTATGAAGCTACACAACCTGGTCCTCAAAGAACTATTACTCAATCTGGATCTGGAGCAGGAATGTCTCCATTTGCTGATAGTCTAACAGGTAATGTTAACACTATAATAGGTCCTAATACTAGTACTTTTACCCCAACGACAGATTCTTCTGCTATAATAATTAGTATAAATCAAAATTAAACAAATAAAATAATAAAATTATGTCAACACAAAATTGCTCAAATTGTTACAACGGCTGTACTGAAATTACTTCAGACAAGTGCGTTAAATATACAGGAGTAGATGTACCTATATTAGGAATAAAGAATGGAGATTCTTTATCTTTTGTAGAACAAGCTCTTATTACTTTTTTAGGTGCTGCTTTAGATGGCACAGGAATACTTCCTGTAGTTCCTGCATCAGATATATGTCCTGTAGTACAGGCTAATCTAGATGATTGTAATCCTCTATCCTTAAATAATTATCTTGTAGGTATAATAAAAACTATTTGTATATTAAATGAACAACTAGAAAATATACAAGGTGGTGCACCTAATGGTGCATATACTTTAGAATGTGTTACAGGAGTTCAAAATCCAAATAGTACATCTGATGTACTACAGCAAACTATAGTAAAGTTATGTGAAGTTGAGCAATCACTAAACACTTTTATTACAGATGTTACAAATAACTATGTACAAATTGTTGACATAAATACATACATAGAAAACTATTTTAATACTAATCCTGAGCAACAATTACTTAGTAATAGAATGGTTCCAGGTTCTGCTCAAGCTTACTTTGGAGCATTAACACCGTTTGATGCATCAGGTGCAGGTATAGGTATATGGAACAGAATATTTCTATGTAACGGAAACAATGGTACACCTGATTTAAGAGGAAGAGTAATAGTTACTGTAAACTCTGCTGAAATGGGTGGAGGAACATTAGATAATGCTGTTAATCCTTCTTTAGTTGGAAACCCTGCTTATAATATAAATTCTCAAACAGGAACTAATCAAGTTACTTTATCTATACAACAAATGCCAGGGCACGGTCACACAACAAATACAGGTACAAATACAACTGGAACATCAAACCCTGCAACTCATAAACACCAAATGTTAGTTAAACCAGGGGTGATGGGCCAACCTGGAAATACTGATTATTCTAATCCTGGAGGAAAGGGAGAAGGTGGTAGAAGAACAATGGATGCTGGTGTTGCTGGTTCTGGTAGTTATAACGCAGCATATACAGAATTAGAAGGACAACACAATCATGCAATAAGTATTGATCAAACTGGTGGAGGATTATCACACGATAATTACCAACCTTCATACTCAGCATACTATATTATTTATTTACCTTAATACTAAAAACTATGGCATACTTATCTACAAACCCTTGTTGTACAGATATAACACTAAATTCAACTTGTGGGTGTTCAGGCACTACAACTGCTGATCCATGTAAGACTGGAGTACACTATTCAAAATCTATTACATATAATGGACCTACGTTACCTTGTTCAAATGTGCAACCTTGTGATGATTTAAACGTTGCTTTGTCTAAAATTGACGAACTTCTTTGTATATTGAAGACTCAACAAGTAACAAATACATCAGACATTGCTAATATTAAAGAACAAGTGATACTGATAAATCAAACATTAAACACCTGTTGTGCATCATAATGGAAGCATTTATAAAACTAACAACTGCAGGAAATAATACTGGACCCTTCAATCTTTTTTCAGATGTGAATGGGTTTACTACTGTCTTTGAATCTGGTATAACTAAAGCTTCTTTATTAGCTGGTTACACTAGTACTGTAGTTCCTGACTTTACTACTGTGATAAAGGTAACATCAGATTCATTATGTACAAATAGTTTTGATATTATATTACAACAACCAACAACAACAACTAGTACTAGTAGCACAACAAGCACAACAACGACAATACCATAATTATGGCTTTAATAGAGATAACATTAACAATAGACGGACAAGCAGGACCATTTGATTTATTTTCAAATGTAGATAACTATGTAAACCCTTTTGAAACACAAGTACCTGCTGCAAGTTTAACTGGTGGATATATAACATCATTAGCTCCTCCAAATACTTCTATTGTTAGAATTTGCTCTACAGGCGTTTGTACTAATTGTATAGATGTTCCTACTAATTGTCCTACCACTACAACAACAACTAGTTCCAGTACTTCCACTACTACAAGTACTTCAACATCAACATCAACAACTACTACAGAAGTACCACCAAATAGATTTAACTGGGAGCTTATAACAAATACACCAGGATCATTAATTGCAGCCGACCCACAAAAATCTACTTTAACAGTTACTGTTAATGCAGTTGAAGTGGTAAATGTAGCTATTACAGGAAGTGCATCTTCAGCAAGTGGTTCAGTAGATATACTACCAGGAGATATTGTAGCTGCTAACATCTTTACTCAAAGAGAGGGTATGTATAACTTTATTCATACAATAGTAGAAGATGGTATATTCTATCAACCACAAGATGAATGTCTTGACTGTTTTGACGATTACACTACTGTTATGTCTCCAAACTTTGTAGGAGCAGGGGTAGATGTAGATTTCTCTTTTGTAGCTGATACGTATAAAGAACTTACTACAACAACTACCACAACTATAGCAGCAACTACAACAACAACTACAAGTAGTACCTCTTCAACAACAACAACAACTACAACTTGTGATTGTTCATTAAATGGTGCAAGTGTAACTCTTGTAAGTGGCTCAACGACAACAACAACAACTCTTCAACCAACAACTACTACAACTACTACTAATGCTGGAGCAAATATTCCAGGATTGATCTCTACTTTATTTACATCAAACCTTGCTGTTGGTATTTGTGAATATGCAGTAAATCAATTTGTTTGGAAAACCGGAACGACTACTGTTGCTTTTGGTGATTTTCTTTTCACTCAATCTGGAGGGTCTGTCGGTAGTGTATTTGATGGTGACTCTAAATATTGGCATGCTAATTTTGATGGAGATAGCTATATAGTAAAAGTAAATAGTCTTGGTGAGATTACATATGTAACTAATTGTAACCCTTAAAATTAATTTATAATGGCAAACAACATAATATTTAATATAAAACTTACCAGTGCAGGAAATTGTTCAGGACCAGTTGATCTTTATTCAGATGTAGATAACTATGTAACAGCATTTGAGAGTGGGGTTTCTATAACACAATTAACAAGTGCATTAGGTTACAACACAAGTAATGTTCCAGCTGGAACTATTATTATAAGAATACAAAATGCTAATACTAATCATGCTTGTAATGATAACTATGTAGATGTTTCACTTCCTGGAACTGAATATACAGAAGGATATTTCTTTGATAGTACACCTTATGCTTCATCTGGTGCTGGATGTATTGCTGGAGATGATACTGATAGTCAATACTTTCATAATGGTATTGTTATAGGAAATTTATATATACCACCGGAAGGAAGTTTCTTATATGATTTTAGTGATCCAGTGGGAGCAACTTTACTAAACTTAACACCAGGTTGGTATGGAATAGCAAATGATACAAACATACCTGTCGAAGCAATGATATTAATAGGAGCAAATGGATATGAAGTTGAATGTTGTAATGTTCTATGTCCATAACAATAAAAATATAAAATGGCAATATTAATACAAGCTAGTAGTGTAGGAAGTGATGCAGGACCTTTTAACTTGTTTTCTCAAGTAAATGGATTTACAGAATCTTTTGAAACAGGTATAACATCTCTTCAACTTCTTGTAGGGTTTGTTTCATACAATGTCCCTGCAGGTACTACAGTGGTTAGAATTCAATCTTCTAATGATGATTGTAATTCTTTTGTAGATGAACCTATAGATACACCTCCTGTTTGTCCAAACACTGTTCCTGTTTTTCAGATATGTAATACTAACTCATCAATGGATGATAACTTTAATATACTTTTAAACGGAGTTACAATAGGATCTGTTGACCTAAGTCAAAATGCTCAAGTAGGAGCAGTATTTATTGCTAGCACTACTCCAGTAACTTTAACTGAACCAAACTTCCCATGTCCTTTAGGTGGTATGCAATTATTCTTTTTTGATCCAGCTTTAATATCTTATAGAAACCATATAGAAATGGTAAATACACAAAATAACGGAAATGGTAATCTAGGAAACTTAGCAATAAGTAACTACGATTTAGCAGGTAGTATATTATCAAATCCATGTCTCGTAAATACATTTCAGTTTAGTGGAAGTTCAGGAGATAATTTTAGTTTTACTTGGATTTATGATCAATGCTGTCAATCACAACCATTACTTTAAAAAGTTCTCTTTTGTTGGTTTTAGAGAACTTCTCCCAGGGGCAAAAGCCCCTAGGGAGTTTTTACATATAATCAGATTAGTTATAAAGAATAACTCTCATGGTTAAGTTTTTTATGTTTAGTCAAATAATTTATCTATCTTTACAACATTTACTAATTAAATACAGGACAAATGGCTGAAAATCAAGGACTTCTTAATGAGTTAAAATCATTATTAAAGCGAAAAAGAAGCAAACAGTGGTACGCAGAACAACTGAAAATAACACTGTCTGAAGTAAATGAATTATTAAAAGAGATGAGGGGGAAGAATGTAGATGAAGGAGAGCAGTTTTTAGACAGTGAACCAACTCATAGTAAAGAATTTGAGCAGGCATTGCGGAAAGTAAGTAACGATAAAGGAACAATAGAAAGTACAATAACTCTTGACTTTGAACCAAAGAGTGATATAGAGTTAGCAGAGTTACACAAGATAGATCTAGAAAAGTATATAATTACTAACTACTGGTCTAAAGTACTTCCAACTGGAAAGTTTACATCTTCAATCTTTTCTAAAAGAAAAGGTCCAGAAGATTACACAGCTGATGATTTCAGCAAGTTCTTAGAGAACTATAAATCAAACTACATTCCTATCTCTTCTCCTAAACTAGATAATGATAAATCTCTTGTAGATATTGAACTATCTTTATCTGATTACCATTTAGGTAAACGATATGTTGATGGAGATAATGATCCAGAGACCAGAGCTACAAGGTTTGTACATATAGCAGAAGCTTTAACACATAAAGTTAGATCTGTTTACGATATAAATAAAGTAGTGTTTCCTATATCTAATGATTTCTTTCATACTGATAATTATCAAAACACTACAACTAACGGTACTCCACAAGATATAATCTTAGATTATGCTTCAGAGTATGAAATGGGATTTAATATTCTAGTAGATACTATTAAGATGCTTAAGACTAACTCTAAGCATGTTGAAGTTATTCTAGTACAAGGTAATCATGATAGAACTAAATCATATTATTTAGCTCATGCGTTAGATATATTCTTTAAGAATGATAAAAATATATCATTTGTTAGAGAGGAAGGATTAATTAAAGCTACTGTAGTTGGTAGTACTTTTATTGGTTTCCATCATGGTAACTGTAAAATTGATGCTTTGCCTTTATTATTTGCAACACATCCTGTTTATAGTAAATGGTTTGGAGATGCTACATATAGAGAAGTTCACACAGGTGATAAGCATCACTATATGGCTAAAGAGATAAAAGGAGTAAGAATACAACAAATGCCTAGCTTATCTGGAACAGATAGATGGCATAAAGATAATAATTTTGTACATAGTGTACGAGCTGCCTTAGCGTTAGTCTATGACTTTAAAGTAGGAAAGGTAGCTGAATTTGAAGAAAGAATATAGATATGGCAACAAAGTATGGAAAGCCTACACCAGGCAAAAATGTAAAAGCTCCTAAGATTCGTCCTTATAATATGAAGCGTAATTATATGAGAGAAGCTGATCAAATGGGAGGTATACAAGGATTCGGTAATTACAGAAAGAAAATATAAAATGGCAACATTAAGAAAATTAGTTTCAGATGTGCGATCTATGCACAAAATATTATCAACAGATGCACTTATCACAGATCGAGCAATCGCTTCTGAGGTTAAGAACAATGCTCAATTGCTAATTAAGAGAGAAACTAATTTAAGAAAACTATGGGCTAGTGATACATTGTTTACTACTATTCCTTGTTTAGAGATGAAGGAAGTACCCATCTCTGAATGTTGTGATTATGTAGATGAGTGTAGTGTATCACGAACTGTATTTAAGCTACCTAGGATATCTGAAGGTAACTATCAATATGTAATCCAAGGTGTTTATTCTATAGATGCTATGGGTGGTAGAGGTACTAAATTAAAAGAAATAACAATCAATAGATATATTAACCTATTAAAATTACCTATAGTAAAAAATGATTATTACTTTTGGATATCTAATGGATATCTTTATGTAAATAATCCTTTATTAAAAGCAATAAGGTTAGCAGCATTCTTTTTAGAAGATGTACCTAACGAGATCATGTATCCAGAATGTGGATGTGGAAGTCCTGAATATACAGATGAAGAGTATTGTAAAAATCCTTTAGATAAGGAATATGCATTACCTGGTTATTTAGAACAACAAGCATTATCATTAACTTCTCAAAAGTTATTGTCAACATATTTCCAAATTAAGGATGACATGAGTAATGAAGGCATAGATGGACAAGCTCCAAATGCTCAACCTACAAACTAGAACTATATATGTCAAGAGTAGCAGTTGACTGGAGAAGTGCAAGTAAAAGTAATTACGAGGACTTCTGTAAAAAGAACCCTTTAATCTCCTTAACTTTTGATGAGTGGAAAAATATTCTATATGCTTTCAATGAATCTTTTAAATACTACATCCTAGAGACAGGTGAAAAAGAAAAGTTACCTACTGGGTTTGGAGAGTTTTCTATTAATAAAAAGAAAAGAAGAAAAGTTAAAGGAGTTGATGGTAAGGAGTTTGTAAATCTTCCTATTGATTGGCAAAAGACTAAACAAAAGGGGAAAGTTATATATAACTTTAATTACCATACAGAAGGATATTTCTTTGGTTGGATGTGGTTTAAACAAACTGCTAGATTTAGAAACTCTGATCTATGGTATTTTAAACCTTCTAGAAGAACTTCAAGAGATCTTTCTCACTATCTAAAGGCAGACAACAAGTATCAACACACATATCATGAATGGAAAAAATAAGTTATGTCATACTATTATAAATACGATTTTGTATCCCCAGAGCCTCTATATGCAACAGTAAAAGAAGAACTTAAAAGTTACTTTGACACTGGAGCTGTAGATGATTTATTATTTCCTACCTACCTAGACAAATGTCTTAGGAAGATGGGTAGGACTACATTTCAAATTACTACTGAGATTTTGTTTATAGAAGACTTTCAAGCAAGACTTCCTGATAACTTTTATGCAGTAAGAGAAGCATGGATGTGTGCAGTAGTACAAGGAAATCCTTATCCTGCAGCATCTTCTTTATATACTCAAGCAGTTAATGCTACTACTATTCAAGTAGCTCCTTTAACAATAGGAGGAACTCCTTGTGATAATCCTTCATGTCAACATCCTAGTTGTGATGGTACGTGTATGCCTACAGTAGTACAGGCTGTATACAAAACAAATAGTGAAATTCCTAGATCCTGGAGAAGGTCTTACTTATTAAAACCAGGAAATATATCTGCACGTAAAAGTTGTAATTTATCCTATACTAATTCGTGGTCACAATTTAATCAATTAACTTTAGCAGGTCGTGAGTTTACACCTGGTGCTTCTTCCTTTGACTCTTTTGATATCAGAGATAATAACTTTGTAACAAACTTTAGATCCGGAACAGTACATCTAGTATTTTATGCAACAGATTATGATAAAATAGGCAATCAATTAATACCTGATAACTTTCGTGTTAGAGAATATATTGAAGCATTTATTAAATTCAAAGTATTTGAAACTCTTACAAACCAAACAGTAGACGAAACATTTAATCAATTACAAACTAAACTCATTTATCATAAACAGATAATGGATGAAGCTTGGATAATGGCAGAAACAGAACTTAAAAAAGAAACAGTTTATCAAAAGCAAAGAAAAATTATTACTGACTTAAATCGCTTCAACCAATATGAACTTCCAGATGCAAAATCTCAAGTATCAGGTAGGTATTCAAATAGACGTTGGAGACGTAATGGTTCTAATTAATACATATGGCTACTAGAAAAGAAAATGATGATGCTGCTTCAGGTTTAGCTGCTGCTAAAAAGAAAGCTGCAAGTGCTAAACAGATGGATGCTGCTCAAAAAGGTCAAGTTAGACTTGAATATGGGCAAGCTCAATCTGGCCTTAATATGGACAGTACTATTAATCAAGTACAACCAGGAAAACTTACTTATGCATTAAATGCTACTATAGAAAACTTTGATTCTAGTTCTATTAATTATCAGAATGAACCTGGGAATGAGCCATGTTTAACATTTCCTAGTGGTTATGAACTAGTAGGAAAGTATACTATACCTGAGAAAAAGAAAAATATATTCTTCTTAACAAATCCTACAACTGGTAATAGTGAGATTGGCTTTCAGTTTAATAATGATTGTCAATACCAGCAGTTAGTAGCTGCCCCATGTCTAAACTTTAACATTGATCATCCTATTCATAAGGTAGTCCACAGGATAACAAACTGTAGTACAGAAATATACTGGACTGACGGATTAAACCCTAGAAGATATTTAGATATAGATGATCCTCCCTTCAAACTTATAGCTGGTACTCCCACTTGCGATCCTGTATATAGTAACGATTTAGATTGTAATCAACTAAAGATTCAACCTAACTTTGATATTCCTCAATTACAAATACCTGAAGTAATTAACTTAGGTACTTTAACTGCAGGAACTTATCAGTTTGCAATTCAATATTCAGATTCAGTTGGTAATGATTTAACTTCTTATTATTCTGTTACTAATCCTTGTCCTATTGCTGATAAATTAATAACATCAGTAAACTTTAATTACCCTGTAGGAAAATCTATAAGAGTAGCTGTATCTAATTTAGATCAAACTGGACAGTTTCAGTATTTTAATTTAGCTGTAATTAAAACGATAAATGATATTAGTTCAGTAGAGCTGGTTGGTACTTATAATATAACAGAACCTGCACAAGAAATATTGTATACAGGAGCAGATGCAAGCCCTATACAATTATCTATGAGTGATATATTTGAGAAGTATCCATACTATAGTATTGCACAAGATGTAACATCTGTACAAGATACTTTAATATGGAGTAATCTTACATCTATAGATAGAATCAATTATCAACAGATAGCTTCTAATATTACACTACAGTGGGAGTCTTATAGAATACCTGCTGGAGAAAACTATTCAGATGAATATAATGCTACTAATTTACGTGGATACATGCGTGATGAGATATATGCATTTGAAATAGTGTTCCTTTTAAGAAATGGAAAACAAACAGATTCATTTCATATACCAGGTGCTGGTTATAACAATGTTTTTGCTGATGTACCAGAAACCAATGATGACTTTATAGGAGTTCCGGATACTTATATAAACGGTATAGGATATAGTCCTTACTGGAAAATATATAATAATGCTACAAACCTAGGATTTTCAGATGGATATGTATCAGATAATAACTACAAAGGACCTTATCAGTTTGGAGAGTTTGCATACTGGGAGTCTACTGAAAAGTATCCTTGTAACACAGATGTGTGGGGTAATTTAGCAGATGAATATATTAGACATCATAAGTTTCCAGATGTATTAGTAAGTCCTATCATGGAAAATGGTAATATAATATATGATAATGAAGGTCAGATTTTACCTACAATGCAAGATAATGCTGTATTTCCTATTGGTGTAAAAATAGATAATGATCAGATAGCTAATCTTATAATAAGTTCAGATCTTACTCAAGATCAAAAAGATGATATCATTGGGTATAAAATTGTTAGAGGTGACCGTAGTACTAATAAATCTGTAATTGCAAAAGGTTTAATAAGAAATGTAAACAAGTACAATAAACAAGATCAAGATTATTATTACCCTAACTATCCATATAATCAAGTTGTGGGAGAGGATCAGTTTATTCAAGAAAACAACAACGCATGGACTGACAATGCTAAGTCATGGCTTATATATATGCCAGATGAGGATCCACAGTTTCCTTGGTGGGTAGACTTTTTTGATATACCACCTCCCATTATTGATACTAATAAAGATGATGAAGGAATATATGCATATACTAGTTTAACTAATGGTAGAGAGGTTCAAGCAATTATAAAGGTTGGATGCGTTATAGAAGTGTGTTCTCCTACAAGACCAATAGCTTTAAAAGGTATTATGACTATAGGTCCTGGAGATTATGATGTGTGGGACTGTGATAGTAGTGGAGCCGAGCTTGCATGTGGTTGGAGATTAAATTGGTACAACCCTTTTAATAGACAGAACTTAGACCAAGATATACAGAGAGCACAATGGATGGGTGCTGGTGCAATTGTTGGTGGTACGTTTGGTACTGTAATTACTCAAGCATGGGAAGGAGACCCAGATCTTCTAAATACTTCTGACAATCCGTATAAACCTTGGCCAACGAACAAAGGAACATTCCTTGGTATTCCTTGTACACAAGTTACAATTGACCCTCAACCTACTGATAAGGCTCTGTTTTCAGATCCAGAAGGTCAGGAGCTTGGAGAAGGAGAGAGTCAAGGGGAGGGTCCAGATTATATTGGTCCAATTCCAGATTATGATGGAGAAGAAGCCTTAGAATGTCTAGGAGAAACAGGAGAGCCAGGTTTTGGATTTCCTCACTTTCCAACTCCTCCACTTAATCCTGATGAACCAAGTAGTCAGGGTGTGGATACATTGCTAGGTCAGTCGATTGGTAGTGGAAGTGAAGGCTTTTTAAATGGTAGTAATAGTAGACCTTTTAGTAGAAGATCTGGTTTAGGATGTGATCGAGAATTTCCTATGCCTATTTTAGGAGAGGAAAAAGAGACAATAAAAAGTCAAATATTTAACTCACCAGATACATCATTTGGACAACCTTTCTTAGGAGACATAATGAAGTTAGAAAGTGTAATGTTTGGAGCTGGTAAAGCTCACTTTGTAGAGGTAAAAGATAATGCTAAGTATAAACTGCTTTCTAAAGAAGCTCAACAAGATGCATTAAATAGTGCAGAAAGAGTAGCTAAAATGGGTGCTGGTGGATTTAATGCTGGTGTAATGTTTACAGTTTATCAGTCATATCTTACTATATATGTAAACGGTATTACTAGAAGAAACTATGGTCAATCATTTAATTCTATAGCAAACTATGATTATTCTTTTCCTATTGAAAATAATGTTAGTGGTGGGATCAAACAAAGACAACTAGATACTTCTAGATATCTAATACCAGGAGTACAATCTATATATCCTAATGATCCTCCTGTGAATAATTGGAACAGAGAGTCATCAGTATATATAAAAACAAGAGAAGATATATCAAGTGTTAATCCAACTGCAGAACCATTTCTTCTTCCTCATAAAACACCTAGTTTAGAAAATACTAATGGTGATCCTAGTATTGTAGAATACTCAAGATTTGGAATAGGAGAGTCTGGAAGTTGTGCAAAGCCACAAAAAGAACAAGATATAAAAGTAGTCTCGTATTATGGTTCTATGAAAAATTTGATACCTAATCAATATGGTCAAATAAATTCATTTTTAAGAATAGATACAGGCTATCAAAAAACTTTCGACATTACTCAATCTACTTCCTCACTTACAGGAACAGATACAATTTTTGGAGGTGATACATTTATATCTAGATTTACATTTAAAACTAAACTACCATTCTTTATAGATAATAGAGTAGGAGCACCAAATGATTCAGACATATTTTTTGATGAATTAGGTAATGTAGGTTATCCTAAGTTCTGGCACTCTGCTAGATCTATTTTAGATAACTATATAATAACCGAAGGGACTGGAGCTCCACAACCTATGTATAACCTTATATCTACTAAGGCTCATAATTTTGATTGTGCAAATGATCCATCACAAATACCTGTTTCTACAGACAATCCTATATTTGGATCATTTAGAACATTCTATGATGGGTACATGTATTTATGGGCTTATGGTGTCCCTAATTTTTATTGTGAAACTTTATATAATACAGATTTAAGACAAGCGTTCAATAATAAAGAAGGAGACTTTTGGCCTCATGTAAGTAGTGGTATTCCTGATGATTGGGTACAAGAAACAAATGTACCTATCGCTCAAGATAATACATATTACTATAATGTAACATACTCTAAGCAAAACAAGGAAAACTCATTTAGTCAACTTCCTCCAGACTGGGAAGAGGATTTATGTTTTACATACTTTCCATTTAGAGCAATTTATTCTGACACACAAGGAGATAGTGCAGATAATAGAGTAAACAACTGGTTAGTCTATAGAGCTCTTTCTCGTCATGACTTTCCACAGAATTATGGTAATCTTACATCACTTGATGGTGTAATGGATAGAGCTATTCTAGCAAGGTTTGATAATAAAGCTCTCCTTTATGGTTCACTTTTAACTATAGACACAAGTAATCCACAAGCAGCTTATATAGGTAATCCTAGATTATTTGATGCTGCACCACCTTTAGATTTTGCTGAAACTGATTTAGGGTATGTAGGTTCTCAAAATAAGTTTTTGTTAAAGATACCATATGGTTCAATAACTGCAGATGCTAAGAGAGGTCAGATATTTCTAATAGGAGGTAAACAAGCTGTTGATATAACAGCAGCTGCATCAGGAGTAAATAGATTTATGACAAATCATTTACCATTTGAAATACTAGAATACTTTCCAAAGGTAAACATAGACAATCATTTTAATGGAATAGGATTACATGGAGTATATGATAGTAGGTTTGATAGAGTTATAATTACCAAGCTTGATTATATTCCAATTGATGATAGGATTCAATATGATGCAGATACTAAAAAGTTTTTTATAGTAATAGGAGATGATCCTGCTACTCCTGATATTGAGAATATAACACAAGAGGTATTCTTGTTTGATAAAGAATACTTTTGTAGTAAATCATGGACTATGTCTTTTGATTTTACTACTAAGAGTTGGATATCTTTTCACTCTTACCTACCTAATTTTTATATAGGAGAAAATAATTTCTATTACTCTGGCATAAATAGTTGCTGTACAGAGTTTACTGCGATATTAGATACTCCAGATAGAAGTAGAATAGATGAAGAAACCCCTCAACTAGAAATGATTGTAGGTGTTGTGCAAGCTCCAAAACTAATTACAACTAGTACAACAAGTACTTCTAGTCCTTTTATTACAACTACAACTAGTACGACTGTAGCACTTGATTGTGATTTTAATATAGTACTATCAGAAGAATTAGATTGTGAGATAGATGGTGTAGGATACATAACAGTGCCTACTCCTACTACTACTACCATATGTTATAGAGAAGGAAGTTTGCAAAATGTATCTTTATCTGAAGGATATGAAAGACAAAGTGATCAACAAGTAGTTATTGGTACAGGCTCTGCAATAGAAGCATGTTCAGTAGCACGTATAGTTGACACTGCAAATACAGAACTTAGTGCTGTTCCTATAGAACAAGCTGCACAGATTACTACTTTTAATAACGGTATTAGTTTACTTTCCCAGTATGTATACAGAGGTATTGCTACTGATTGTACATATGTATCTGATGGTTGGTATACAACTTCTGAAGAGTTTAATAATAATAATAGTGTATTTTACATAGAGTCTGGACAAGTTATGGAAATATATGATTGTGGATGTAACACAACTAGTACAACAAGTACTATTGCACCTTACATACCTGAATGTTGTGTAGTTCTTGGTGTAGAAAATATAAGTCAATCAGAAAATAATCTATACTTATTAAGTGATGGAACTGATGCTAATCCTATTCCAGAAAATAGTCAAATTCCTAGAAAAGTTAAATTAGATTGGAATCCAACAGAGAATGTAGACTCAACAGCATGGTCAGAAAGTTATTTATTTACATACACTAGTAGTACTCCTGAATTTAATATATATACTATAGACCTAAGTCCATGGAAAGTAGAGAGTAGTCAAATGATACTTGCTCCTAGTGGAACAAGTGGACCTATGATAGCTAAAAATGACACTACTTTAATTACAGCAAATACCAATGGTTATGTTACAGAAATAACATTTGATTACACTGCTTCACCTTCAACCGCTACTCCTAGTAATAAGTTTTTACTACCAGCAGCACACACGTTCTCTACAGATTTTATATTTGTAAATGGAGATGTTCCAAAATTAATTACTGTAGGGTATGATAACTCTGCACCTAGTGATGCTATCTTATTTGAATTTAATTATAACACTGGAAGTATAAACTTACAAGTTACTTACACTGGTAAAACAGTAAGAAATGTAGTATATTGTGATTGTAATATATATCTAGTCTGTGATGGAGTTACTAATCCAACTGATATATTTATTGTAGAATCTGTATCTCCATATAGTTTAATTGGTATACTAGATGATCCAATTTCTAATTATGACAATATAACATTGGTTAATCAACTATCACAATGTATGATAAAAGGAATAGAGAATACAACTACTAGCACAACTACAGTAGCTCCAACTACTACTACTACATCTACATCAGCTGCTCCAGGAGTTTGTAATGAGTATGAAATAGTAGGACCTAGAGCTTTAATATATACAGATTGCTTTGGACAACAAGCTAGTATATCTGTACCTACTGGAGATACAGAAACAGTATGTGCTGTAACAATTACAACTGGATCTGGAGTAACATTAATAGGACCTTGTACAGTATCATGAAAATAATAAATCTAAAAATAACAGCCGCTAGTCCTAACATAGGACCTTTTAAGATCACAGATGACCTAGGAAATATCTTAGGAGATAATGTATCATTAAGTTCTTTAGTACAGGGTATAGCCTACTCAGTAGAAAATGAAGTTAGTGTTGTAACATTAGAGTCATCTGGTGATTGTAATTTTAAAAAACAATTTACAGTTGATAATCAAGTTAGTAATGAAGAATATATAGATGCTACATTTAGACCTCTTAGAACAGGATGTTTGTGGACACATTTAAGAAATGATACTTTATACAATTACTACTATGGAGATATTGCTCCTTATATTATTGAGTATCCTTTTGCATATAAATATAATGATCAGATCCTTCAAAATATAAGAGATTACAGTAAGGTGTATACATATATCCCTTCTACTTTAGGAGAGTTTGATTCTAATAGTAAGATACAAACAGATGATAAATACTTTAATAAAGCTGTATTATATAATGGACAACAGTCTACAGGTATATTAGAACTTGTTCCTAAACCAATGAATAATTTAAGTTCATATCTACAGTATCCAATATTAAATACTGACAGTAAAACTATTACTTTTTCAAAGACAGATAGTTTCTATCAATATAATACTTTCTGGGCACTACAAAAAAATGATCAAGTGCCTTTATTTAAAACATCCTGTGAATCTAAATCAATAGACAAGGTTGTTAATCAGGACAATATGAACTATGGTGACCTATCTTTTAAGAAGTCACAACTAAGAGCTAAGAACGTTAAGGTGAGACATATACTAGATAATACTTCGACTTCACATATTGTAAGTCAGTTTATTGTAGCACCAGCACAAATATCATATCATTAATGGCACTAACACCAGGTAAAGCAAAAAAGATGTTAAGCGATGGAACTGTCCATGGTCAATCTCTGTCTAATAAACAGAAGAGATACTTCGGTGCTATAGCTGGAGGGGCAACACCTATGAAAGCAATCAATGGTGGTTGGTTAGATAAGTTTGAAGATGGAGGTTCATTACCTAAAGCCCAAGATGGCTGGTTCAATGATGGAGAAGAAAAAGAAGAAGAGCTAATACCAAATTTAACAGATGAGCAAAAAAGAATAAAAGAATATAATATTAATTATTATGAATCTGACAAATTTAAGACAAGATTAAAGAATATGCATGAGGATTATCCTAGTACCTTTTATCTAGATAAAACAAAAAAAGAAAGGGATAATTTACTAGAAACTAATCCACGCAAATCAGGAGTGCTTGATAGGATGGTTTCTAATATGGAAAATAACACCGGCTATTATAAACCTTTAGATGTAGACAGTGTGAGTAAACGTGCTCTAAAGAAATTGAAAACGTCAAACAGTGTTAGTTACAATAATGAAGACGATAGTCATGCAGGTTTGCCCATAAATCTTAATAGTACAGAGAAAGGAATGACAGGTCAGATAAAACCTAAACTATTTAATCTTGATGAAGTTTTTAGTCATGAATTAGTACACAATGTACCGGTTCCTTATACTGATGTATTTAACGATACTGTATCCTCTAAAATGACAGGAGCTTTAGACTGGCATGATAAAGAAGTTGAAGAGACTAGGGCGGATGTTGGTGGATTACGATACATCTTAAATAAAGCAGGAATTAATGATGCATCAAAAGAAGATTTTAATATTAAAGATTTAAAGCAAGCATCTGAAAAACTTAAAGATAGTGATTTATTTAATAGGCTTAGAACTATATATTCAAATGACAAGGATTTTATATGGATAATGAATAACATAGCTTCTACAGATAATTTAGATAGTCAAACATCTAACATATCAATGGCTGAAGATGGTACAGAAATACCTAAAGCTCAAACTGGTGACAAGTATACAATAGTACCAGAAGATGGTATAGAGTTAGATGAGGTTGTTATAACTGGAAAGTCAAACAAGAGAAAAAAGAAAGATAAAATAAGAGAGGAGTTATTTAAGGATATGCCTGATTTTATGAAGTATGGCGATGATGATTATACTCTTTCAGCTGAACAACAGCAACAACTTGATGATCTAGGTATTACAGACTTGGATAGTTACAATGAATATTTTGGAACATCTTATGATAGAGAGAATGCAGGAAATGAGTTTAATTATCTAAACTCTTATAAGCCTGAACGTGAAGAGTTGATTAGTAGTATTCATAGTGCTACTAATGCAGCAGCAAAAAATATAATTACAGCTGCATCATTTATACCTAGTCCAATAAGTGGTGCTAGTTTATTGTCTAAAACACCACAAGCATATCGAGCTCTTGCTGGTCCTCTTAGACAAGCTTATAAATATACTGCTAATAGTCCTGTTGGAAAAGCTGCTTATAAGTATATAGGAAAACCTTTTAGAAAGGCACTGGACTATAAACCAGGAGGTGGACCATTTAGTGTAGGGAACTATGCTGATATGGGTAGTGTAGGGTATGGTGCTTATAACATTGCTCCAGATGTAAAAGAATTATATAACAATCCTAGTTGGTCTAATGCAGGAAGTGTAGGTATAGATGCTTTAGGATTTACTCCTTTCTTAAATAAAAAGTTTACTGGGCCTCTTAAGAATACATTGCTTCCAAACTTCTCAGATGATGTAGCAAACCTTAAAAATGCTATAACCGGTCCATTGAATAAAATTACCAATCCTTTGTCAGACTTTAGAGTAAACCTCGGAAAAGGGATAGAAAGATTTAAAACTCAAGGTAATGTTAATGCTAGGCCATTCTGGAAAGGGTTTAATGAGAACCCTGTTCCATCGGCTGCTAAATTTGACAAAGATTGGGTAAGTGCTCCAGGATTTGATCAAAGATATGACAAGTTTGTATATCGTCATCAAGACCCTAGATTATTGGATTTGCAAAAAAGTAATGATCGGCTATATAATTCAGGTATGGATCTGCTAAGACAAAAACAACCTGACTTATTTGCACAAGGTCCTAGCACCTACGGATCACAGTTGACTATGCCTCTTTCACAAATCTCTAAAATGTTTCCAAGACTTAAACTTGATGCTGATATGTTGATGGGTATTAAGCGACAAAATGCAGGTATTCTTAATACATTAGATGCAGCCAAGAATGCTAGTATGAACTTAGATCAAATAGCGGCAACAGGAAAGTTTACTAAAGTGTTTAATACTAATTCCCTTAGTCCAGATGATTTAAAGTATTTTGAAGAAAACTCTAACGTTCTAGGATTCTTTAGAAATTCAGAGAATAGAGCAATTATAAACGAAGATCAACTAAGAGCATACTATGGAAACAATCCAAGTAAATTGAGTGCCTATATGAGATCTGTTCTAAATCATGAGAATTCTCATGCACTAGATGCTGGTGCAAGAGCTACTAAACCTCTATATAATAATACTACTAGGGCAGTTATTCCTGAAATAGTTGATGATGGTAAGAATGTTTTAACAGGAGTAACTCAGAAAAATATTGAGGAAGTGTGGCCAGGTTTCAAAAATCTATCAAAAAAACGACAAGAAAAACTTGCATATCTATCTGAACCAACAGAAGTTGTAGCAAGAATTAAAGAGTTAAGAAGCCAATTCATTCCTAAAAAGTTTGTAGGAACTGATAAGCAGTATGAAATGTCTGACGATTTAATAAAGAAAATAATGTCAGAAGGAAAGAAAGGTAACACTTCAGTAGATGCAACCTTCTTTAGACTGATAAAAGATAAAGAGGCATTTAAGAACCTGTTTAAAGTTCTTCCTGCTGTAGCAGCACCCATTGCTATTGGTGCAGGTCAACAAAGAAATGGTGGTAGTATACCTAAAGCTCAAATTGGTGACAAGGTAGCAGCTATAGCAAGTTCTATGGAAGCTAATGAAGAAGATGGAGGAAGACCGCCTGCAAGTTTTAATAGTATAGAAAGTATTGGGGGTTTCAAAAGATATATGCAAGATGCTTTTAACTCAAGTATGGATGAAGAAGGTTTGTGTAGAGATAACACATGTGTTCAAACAGTAAAAGATTTTTATAGTAAAGCTGGTGTAAAGGCTATGCCTGACGATGTTTATAACAATAGAGAGTTTTTAAAGAACTTTAAAGAGTATGGGTTTGAAGAAATATTAGATCAGAAAAATCTTCAACCAGGAGATCTATTACAATACTACTATGGTGAAGATAGTGAAGGCATAGATGTAAATCAGGACCTTTTAAACTTTCCATATCACATGGGCGTTTATGTAAACCCTGGAGAGTACATTGGAGATGGTGATAGTGAAGCTCCTATTCAAAGACAAAGTATGTATACAGGTACTAAGGATGGAAAAGAATACAAGAAGGATCCTTTCAGAGCATTTAGATATACTAAACAAAACAAAAATGGTGGATGGTTATCTAAGTATGAGAACGGTGGTGTGATAGAAGATGACAGAGGGCAATGGGCACACCCAGGAAAAATAACTAAAATCAACTCCAACAAAATAACAATGAAGGGTGTTAACTACCCTGTACTTGGAATATCTGATACTGGTGACAAGAAGATGATGCAACCAGGAAAAGATTACAAGTTTGATGGTAAATCTGTAACAGAGTATCCTATGGCACAGGATGGACTTAAACTTAAAAAAGCAACACCAAGCTTTCCATATATAAACAGAGTGCCTGACGTTTCACCTCAAGTAGAGTTTTTAAAGAACTGGACAAATTCTCCAAGAGGTCAAGAACTATTAAGTAATAGTTTTGATGGAGATGAAAAAGATATAGAGAGAGTAACTTCTAAAAGAATAAATAATTTAGATAATGTTGATGTTAGTATGGATGACAATGCTGACGATTTCCTAGGTAGATATAATCCTAGTAGGCATGACATTAAATTAAACTCTAGTCTTCTAGATACATCAGAACCTAAACAAGTAGGTAATCAAGATGAAGATGTAATAATTCATGAACTCTCACACGCTCAAGACTTTTCACCAGGTGCTGAGTTTAACAGATTAACTATGCCATTTAGTGATCAAAAGCTCATTAAAGACTATAGAAAGAAAACTCTTAAAGAGACAAAGAATTTAGATGTGGAGAGAAAGTTTAAGAAAGATCTTAAAAAAAGAATTAACTATATAGGTGATCCAACAGAAACTAGAGCAAGACTTAATTCTATTAGATATTTCTATGAAACTAGTCCAATTGGAAAAGAGGAAGGAATGCCTAGTATATTGGATTCAGAGGTAACTCCTGAGATGATGGAAGTAATGAAAGACAATGCTCAGTTTAAAGAATTAAGAGAAGTATATGATGATGATCAGATACTAGAACTCCTAAATACAATATCGGATAATAGTAAATCTTCTGGTAAATCTAATATGAGATATGCAAAACAGGGAAGATCCTTGGAGAAGAAGGCTCAATTTACTAACTTTACAAATTATAACACCCCAAAACCAGGAGGCTGGTTAGACAAATACTAATGATATGAAAGCTCAAATATTAAAAATAGCAGGCGTTAAGTCTGAAAAAGAATTCTACAAGAAGTTTCCTACAGAAGAAGCTTTTATGAAGAAGCATGGGAAAGAAATGAATAAGCTTGAGAAAGCTCAGAGGGGTAAGAATGTAGATCCTATTTTATTTGAAGATATAGAAAAAGAAGCTCTTTCACAGTTTGAACCAATTAAGGATCAAGCAATGAACTATGGTATAGACTCTCTTACAACTGATGATGAAAAAGAAGCTGCATATATGAATCAGTTAAAACAAGCTGCATTATTAAAAGATATTGAAGGAGGATCATCAGGAATGAGCTTTGGTGATATTGGAGGTATGATAAAAGGTGTTAGTGGAATGTTTGGTGGTGGTGCAGAAGGTGCTGGTGGTGGTGAAGGTATGGGTGAAGGTGCGAGTGAGATGATGAGTGGAATGGGTGGTATGATGAAAAAAGGTGGTAAGGTTGAAAAGTTTACACCTCATATGATGTATGACCCTAAGACTAAGAAGGGTAAGAAAGCTAAAACATTAAAGGAGCACTTAGCTCTTAAGAAAAAAGGTTGGGGTCATGATACACCTAAAGCTCAATTTGACGGAAGTTACTTTGAGGACCAAGGTATAACTGTACCTGAGCAATCTCAATATGGTAATGCTGATGGAGCTGGTATGTTCGGAAAATCATTTAGTACAGGACAATACAATGAAGATGGAAGTGCTATGAACTTTGGTCAAAAAATAGGAGACTTTGTGCAAAATGACTTAGGTGCAATAATGCAAAGTCCTATCACGAAAGATATCATGCAGGGTCTAGGTAAGATAAAAGGTCAGAAAGATGCTTTAAAAGATTTAAGGCAAATGGAAGCAGTTACTGATATAGCACTTACTGCTGCTATGAGTGAGCCAGAAAAAGTAGAAAGAGATTATGTTCGCCCAGAAGATTTTGTAAATACAGGAGAAGAGTTCTTTCCAGTATATGGTGTAGGTACAAACGTACTTGCAAAGAACGGAGCTACACTATTTAACAATCCAGACTATGCACCAATACGTAATGTAAATAAAGCTAAAACTTTTATGCATGGAGGTTATTTACCTCAAGCACAGGATGGGGGAATTGGTGGTAGTAATGTTTCATATGATCAAGCCGGTAATTTTCTTGGAAACCTGGCATACGGAAATAAATCTCAGAGAGATGCAGGAAGTAACATAGGTGGAGGAGTTGGAAGAGGTATAGGTACACTTGTTGGTGGACCACTTGGTGGTGCTATTGGTGATTTTATTGGAAGTGGTATTGGAGATCTAGTAGATAGAAATGATAGAAGACAAAGAATAACAAGAGAAAATATTGATTCTAATGTTAAAGACATGACTTATATGCAAGTAGGTCCTCAGATCCAGGCAGGTTATGCATCTCATGTGAGAAAAGGTGGAAGAGTTCCTAGTCCTAATAATGACTATGGTATGATAGGAGCACCAGGTCCACAAGTATTAAAATCTTTTGATGGTAAGAACTTAAACAACATGTTGCAAAAAGCTTCTAGAATGCCAGATACACTTAAACAAGGTGGTTCTGTTTCTGGTAATGGAAATATTAAAACTCTATGGGGTGGAGATGTAAATGCTGTATCATATAATCCTTATGCTGGAGGTCAGAGTATGTACTTCTCTGGAAACTCTCATGACTATAGAGATCCTGAAACAGGAGAGACTGGTATTGGTGTAGCTTATGGACCTCAGTCTGTAGCTAATAATGAAGCTGTAGTAGAAGTTGAGAATGAACCAGCACAGATATTAGAAGAGAACGGAAAAGAAAATCTAGTTATATATGGAGATTTAAAAATACCAAAAGGTTATGCAAGTGAGATTGGTGATGAGAAAGCTGGAGGTCAGAAGTTTAAAAACTATGTAAATAATCTTAATGATGAAGAAGCAAAAATTAATAAACAAATGGGAACAGCTGTAGATAATGCTGCTGATATTGATAATACTAAATGGGGAGAACTTTTAAGATCTACCTCAGATGCTATTATTAATGGTGGTGATATGAAACTAAAAAATATTGCTAATAAGAAAAAAATATTATCTGATCTTCAGACTGCATTGAATGACACGTTTGAAGAGAATGGTATAGAGGGTAATAAGTTTATAACTAAGGGAGTACTTGAAGATATTAAAGATACAGAGGACTATGCTAAGAATGGTAAGAAAGAAACATATACTAAATATGCTAAGGGTGGTAGAAAGATACCTAAAGCTCAAAATGACGGTAGCCTAGGTCCAGATGAAGGTCTTACTTTAAATGAGTTACCTTTTAAATCAGCTGAAGAAGCAATCGCTGCTGGTTATACTTTAGACGAAGATAAAAACTCAGAAAACTTTGGTAAATATTATATAGATGAGGAGTCATCAGACATGGAGACAAACACTGAAGTTAGCTTTAGGGAAGATATTCCTGAAGGTCAAAAGTTTGGAGGTTCCGATATAGGAAAAATGGTTAATAAAGAAATAACTTCTGAAGAATATAATAAGTGGAAAAAGGATAACAAATGGTTTTTTGATAAGAACCCTGATTGGAAAGCTGATACAAAAGAAGATGTAAAGTTATTCCAAAGAGAATTTAATAAGGTAAATCCTAATAATCTGCCATCTATTAAAGTTGATGGATTATTTGGTGATCAAACAATATCAGCTAGATTTAAAAGTGAAGATAGTGAGACACCTAAAACAGAAAGACGTTACAGAGATGTTGAGGTAGGAGAAGAAGAAATTACTACTGAAGAAACTACTACTGTTAAAGGTAAAATACCATTTGATCCAAACTTACTTAGACCTCTATTTGATAGAGATGTAAAAAATGATTTAGACTATAATCAAATATTACCAGAGATAAATGCAGCTGCAAACAATCAACTTGATCCTGTATATGCACAATCCTTTCAACCTAGGTTGAGAGTACCTTATGATATTAGCATGCAAGATGAAATGAATGCTATTACTTCAGCTACACGAGCAGCTACACAAAACCCAATAGTTCAAAGTAACCCTGCACTACTAGCAGCAATGCAAGCTCCACAATATGAAGCTATTAATCAAGTTAAGGCAAAGCAATTTAGAGCTAATCAGCAAATGAAAGATACAGTATATTCTGGTAATCTTGAAACACTTAATCAAGCAAGAATGACTAATCTGGGTATTTATGATCAACAACAAACAAGACAAACTCAAGCTGTAGCTAATACAAAAGCAACACAACAAGAGATTGTTAAGTCTATATCTGATAAGTATCAAAGAAACAAACTAGAAAATAGAACAGAGAAAGTTCTTAGTAACCTATTTCCTAATTATAACTTTAGTGATAGTTTGGATTTAAACAACCAAGGATCAACTAACTTTTCTATACCTAATATATTAGGAGGACAGGCTGGTAATACAGGAAATGGCTTAAGTAGTATTCTTAATGTTGTTGGACTGCAAGGATTACAACAGTTAATGCAAACTCCTGGTTTTAATCCAGACCCAAATCAAACTACCACTGATACTACAACAGCACGACATGGAGCTAAGCTCACACCGATAAAAAGAAAAGTAAAAAAGAATCAGAGAAATAGTAATATTCTAAGAGAATATAAAAATCTATAACAAATCTGATGAGAAAGAATTACCAGAATAGGTTATCCTATCTTGGAAAGTTCTATAAATAATAATACATTTGTTAAATTATGGCATCATACCTAGATAACATACCTACCTTCAATGAATACGTAGAGCAACGTCCACAAGATGAGATGCTTAAGGTTGGTCTGTTCAAACAACAACGTTATGAAGAAGGCGTTCAAAGAATTCAAAAGAGCATTGATAATATTGCTGGACTGGATGTAGTTAGAGATGTAGATAAAAAATATCTACAGTCTAAATTAAATTCTTTAGGGTCACAACTTTCTGGTGTGGCAGGAGGAGACTTCTCAAACTTTCAACTTGTCAATACTGTAGATGGTATGACAAATCAATTAGTTAAAGATCCTAATATATTAAACGCTGTAGGGTCTGCAGCTAAATATAGAAAGCAACTAGAGAATCAAGAAAAGATTAATGTAGATGGTAAAGGTTCTCAATCCAATGATTGGGACTTTAATAGAAGAGTACAACAATGGTATGATGGAGGTCTTGAAGATTCATTCAATGCACAATTTAAACCTTATGTTAATTACAATGAAGAAGCTATGAAAATAGTTAAAGCTCTTGCTTCTGATAGTACTGAGAATGATGTCTACATGGGTAAAGATAAAAATGGAAGAACAGTAATATATGATGCAATTACAAGAACTAAGATAGAAGGTATAACTCCAGATAAAATACAAACTGCTTTAAGTGCTGGTCTTACACCAGATGCTTTTGCACAAATGGGTATAGATGGAGAATTTCAGTATTCAAATCAAGATGATGAAATATTTTCACAGAACGTTAATGAAAGTTATAGTTCTACTTTTAATGCACTCTTGGAAGAAAGAAATAGCCTAGAAAGTTTAATGAGTAAAACATCCACTGCTGAAAAAAAGATACAGATTCAAAACCAAATAGATGCTTTAGATGCTCAAACTAATTTACTAAAAGAAGAATACGATAATGTATCTAGTACATTTACTAATGGAGATGTAGACAGTGCAAAAGCTAGACTATTTTCTACTAACTGGATGAGAGATTTTTCTAACTCTATGTCTAGTCAGAATGTTTCTCAAACTATACAAACCAATCCTTTTAAGACAGTACAGTTAAAACAGATGCAGATGCAACAAGCTGCTGCTCAGTTTAATGCTAAATATCAACAGACAGAAAAATATAACAAATCACGACTAAAAATAGAACAAGCTAAATTAGATCTAGCAAAAGATCCTTATGGAGGAGTTTCTCAAAGCAACCCAGGAGAATTAAGTCCTGCAGAGATTATAGCCAGAGCAGAAGTAAATATTTCCAATGATGAAAAACTATTAGAAACTAGAACATCAAATGTACTTTCTAAATATAATATTACTCCAGATGAGTTAAGTAACATGATGATTCTGTTAGATTCTAATCCTGCTTCACTACGATCAGATATTAAACAAGATCTAATTCAAATTCAAAAATTATATAAAAAGAATACTAACTCACAAAATGTAATTACGCAATTACGTGATGAGTCTAAATTGTTGTCTCCAGATCCTAGAGGTGATGGTGGGACGCTTACATTAGATGAATATAATTATACAACAGCTGAGGCTTCAGATCTTTATAAACAATTTGCAGTAGACTATATGGATGATGTATATGTAGACAGTTTGCCGATGATATTTATGAATCCTGGATCTACTAATAAAATTACTGATGAGTCATACGCATTAGCAGAACAGGAATTAACACCTAAAGAATTTAACTTATTTAAATTGTTTTATATTGAGGAGCAAGATGCAAATAATCCATTTGAATTTAATGATCCTTATGATGTAAATTATGTTAATCCTCAAGATAAGAGAGATATAGATAATAACATTCGAGACTATATGATTGATACTAGAGGTATTATGGAACGTGTAAATGAAGAAAGAAATCAATATATAAGTGATGAGCTTGCAAAAACTACTATTATTCCTCAAGCTGTATCTTATCAAGTTCCCTTAACTAATACTGCAGAGAAGTCATCCTTTTCTTCAGCGTTGTTAGGAATAGCAAATGATAGACAAAGTCTTGATGCAGACTTTGCAAACAAGATACGTACAATAGCAAATGATATTAGTATTGCTAATGTTATTACACAAAGTCTAGAGGGTGGAGATTATCAACTTACTATAGTTGGTGATGGAGGTGGTCCAGGTACTGTTCCTAACAAAGAAACTATTTCTCTTAGTGAAGCACAATACGAAGAATTATTTCAAGGTAGGTTTGATAAAAGTCCTGAGGTACAATTCTTTGATGATAACTATCTTAACCCTATGTTAAATACTGTAATGCCATTAATACCAAACCCTAATTCACCAAGTGGTTATAGTAAAGATAATCAAACATTTTGGACTACTGCTACCGATGGTCAATATGAAACAACTGCAGAAAATGCTGGACTATCAGGACAAGCTGACTTTCCTAACACTCAATACTATGGTGTTAGTGGAAATCTTGTAAGTGATAATAATCCTAAGTCATTAGAAACTACATATAAATTAATATTAAATATATATGATCCAGTTACTGATAAGTTAATTCCAAGCATAATGCCAGAAATGATAATAAGAAAAGAGCAAGTAGGTCCTACTTTACAAACCATAACTGATGAAGTAATATATCAAATTCTTAACGGAACTGATGCACAGTTTACTAATGAAAAATTCAACGAATTAAAAAAAGCAGCAGAAGGTAATCAGAACTAACTAAGAATAGTATGTCAAAAGAAATAAAGAAAGCACAAACAGGTATAACTCTACCACCTATGGCAACTGTTCCTAACAGTCCTTCAGGTAGACCTTTGTCTAGTGGGTATACACCACCAGGACTTCCTGGCCCTATGCCTAATATAGCTACACGTCCTAACCTAGGAGTAGCTAGTTCTAATAGTAATAAACCTAGTGCTCTACAGTCTTTAATAAGAAATGCTGGAACTCCTGGAAATATAGGAAAGGGATCTAGAAACACAACAGCAGATGAGTACGAAGGATCTGATAGATATGATTATTTTCAACCAACATCAATGGGAGTTGATAATGAGAATCTAGCTGGACAGTATCAATCATTTGGAAGTAAAGCGGTGAACGGTGTGGGTAAAGGTCTTATCCTTACAGGTACAACATTCTTACAAGGTACTGTAGGATTAGTAAATGGTGTATATCAAGCAGTCAATGATGGTAAGTTTTCGTCTTTCTATGATAATGAATTTAATAGAGGATTAGATGAAATCAATAAGTGGTCTGAAGATGCTATGCCAAACTATTATACTACAGCAGAAAGTAATGCTAATTGGTATTCTCCTAAATATTGGAAAACCGGTAACTTTTTATTTGATGGTGTAATTAAGAATCTTGGATTTGCAACTGGTGCTTATCTTACAGGTAATGCATACACTAGTGCGTTAAAAGCACTTCCAGGAACCTCTAGATTATTTTCTATGGGTAAGGCAGCAGAAACTTTAGCTGCTACAGAAAAAGGATTAAGTGCAGCAAATAAAGGAGCTGGTGTATATGGTGAAGTGAAAGCTTTATCAGATAGTTTCTTAACACAATATAACTTACTTAACCCAGCAGGAAGAGCTGTGGTAGCAGGATTATCTACAACTGGTGAAGCAGGAATTGAAGCTCTTCATAACAGTAATGAGTTTAGACAAGAACTTATAGATGAATTTAAAGCAGAGTTTGGAGTGATACCTTCAGGTGTTGCTATGGAAAATATAAACGCAGCTGTAGAAGGAGCAGGTAATTCTTCTTTCTATGCTAATGTAGGAATACTAGCTGCAAGTAACTATATTATGTTTCCACGTATTGCACGTTCTGGATACAAAGCAAGTAAACGAAACATTAATGGATTAGTAAGAGAGATAGATGATATTGCATATGAGGGAGGAAAGTATGCAGCAAAGACATCTAAGCTACATCCTATACTACGTACTCTAAACAATATTAGACCTTACACATTTACTGTTTCAGAAGCAATAGAGGAAGTTTCACAGTATGGAACTAGTGTAGGAACACAAGATTATTATAATAAGCAATATAATAACGAAGCAACTAGTTGGTTAACATCTATAGGTGTAGGTTTAACTAAAGGTGTCTTTAGTGATGAAGGTGCAAAGAATGCATTGATTGGTGGATTGTCTGGTGGTATAATGACTGGGAGAGGTAGATATAGAAAAAACAAACAAAGAGCAGCAGATACAGCACAAGCTGTAGAGCTACTAAATGATTTTCAACTCTCTGATTTTACAAAAGAAAGTATATATTCTAATAACAGAGCTGGTGTTTTAGGAGAAGAATTAGAACAAGCTGCTGAAAGAGGTGATGCTCTATCATATAAAAACTTAGAAAACCAATACATAATTAATTATCTTACTCCTAGAATAAAGTACGGTAGGTTTGATTTAGTTCTGCAAGATATAGCAGACATGAAAAAGCTTGCTTCTACTGAACAAGGTTTTGCTCAATTACAAGCAGAAGGAAAGGTACAAGATGGAGATACTAAAGAGGCTTTTATTGCAAGATTAGAAAACTTCAAACAAACAGGTAAAGATGTACAGAGTCTGTACCAATCTTTAGAACTTAGATATGGAGGAATTACTGAAAAGGGACCTGATGGAAAACAATACCGTGTTTATGGTCCAGATGTAATAAACAAAATGATATATGCAGCTTCTACAATTGCAGATGCAGATAATCGTATACCTCAATTAACATCTGATATACAAGCAGCTGTTCCTACTTTAGATATACAACAAATATTACAAGATATACTACGTGGAGAAACTGAAAGTTTTAATAATGCTGTAGACACTATATCAAATCTAGACGTACTGTCTGACATAAAAGATGAGTTAGGAGAAAAGCTAAATGATGCAGCTGCCCTAATTAAGATTAGAGAGCTAATGCTACAGGAGTATGAGCTTATAAAAACTAAACCTAAAAACTTTCAAGAGAAGCCATTAAGTCAACAAGATGGTGTTAAAACATACGAGGAACTATTAGAAGATGATGCCAATAGCTTTGTGGTTAAAACTAAGAAGGGAGAACAGTCATTACAAATAGGACAAGAGTATTTTGTAGGACAAGGTGTAAACTTTGAAGGGGAAACACCTCTTGGTGAACCAGTAGTAATAAGTAGTTTTGTTCCAGTAGGACAGAATGAAGATGGAACTATTCAGATCAAAGATCAGTCTGGTCAGGTAAGGGATATATCACCAGATGTTTTATTAGATTATAATGTAGGTAGAAAATCTACATTAGTTAATAACAAGACAGCTAATTTCTATTACAGAAATAGAGATAAAATATTTCAATTTAACTTTGGTAAAAACTTTGGAGGTAAAAGACAAGGAAGACTTATGTATAATAATGGGAAACTGTTTTTTGTATATAAAGATTCTAATGGTACTATTCTTAAAAAAGAATTAGCTAATAAGTTTTTTGCACCACAGCCTGGATTTGATCAAGCAAGAATTACTCCAGTAGGGACAGTTACTGCTGAACAACAAGATGCTGCAAATCAGTTTCTTAGTCCAGAGGAGTTAGCAAAGAATGAACAAACTCTTCAGTCAAATAGAGAGAGTAGGCTTAAGATAATGAATGACTTAGGCGTAGAGTCTAAGAGAAGATTAGAGGAGATAAATAAACAGTTAGAGAAGGACAGAAAGAAACTAGCTATCATTAAGAAAGATCTCGAGTCTATCTATACAATGAAAGAGGGAGGTTCTAGAATAAAACTAACATATTCTAAGGCACAAAAGAATTTTACTAGAGCTATAAATAACTATACTTCTATGCAGCAGGATACGCAAGATCGTATCACAGAGTTAGAAAGAGAACAAGAAGAGCTTGATTTAAACATTTCATACTTTGAAGCATTTGAAGTAGATCTATTAGACCTACCAGGAAACACTGGGGAGTTTTTAAAAGAATTAAAGGATCAACTATCTTTACTAGAACAAAATGGTAAAGCTGTAAACAACGAAATAAAAGCTAACAACAAATTACTAGACTCTATTACGAAAGCTGCTAAGAAAGCAGCTAAGCTACTTAAGAGTGCTTTAGAAACTACATATGTATATGATGAAGACTATGGTGATTACTTAAGAGACCTTTTAGAAAAAGCTGCTACTGGTGAAGACTTACTAACTACATGGCCTTTATTAAAACTAGAACTAGCTAACTTTAATCTTACTAATGATATACAGAAGGAAACTAATATTTCTGAGAGAGGTGTGTTTGATGCATTGGAAAGTCTTAAAGAATTAGAAGCTACATTAGAGAGCTTAAGAGGAGAGTATAAAGCTAAGAAAGCTATTGTAGATAGATTCCAAAGAGTAATGGATGAGTATGCTGCAGAACAACAAGCTCAAGATAAGATTGCTAATGACACTAAGTTGATAGCAGACTTAAATCAAACTGCAAGTACTAGTCCTGTAACAGATGCAGAACCAAAATCATTTGATCCTATTTCTAAAAAGTCTAATGTAATAGTACCAAGAGCTAGTATAGGTGAACCTACAGGTCCAATACAGGATCATCATGTTAGAGCTAATACGTTTGGAGTAAACTTAAATAAGTTTGCGAATAGAAAGAATATTCGTGCTGTATATGTAACACTTAAGACCCAAGATCAAAAGCTAGATGGTGTTGTACAAAGAATACTTGACAATGGTAGTCCAGAACTTATGGAAAAGTTTGGAGATTCTATTATTGTTATGGTGATGGTAGATACAGCTGGTAACTTAGTAGGAGTTGATGGTCAACCTATACCCAACACTAAGAATCAACTAGACAATGCTATCTATCAAACTATACCTGAAGCATCTCTTACAAACACTAAAGGTAGTCTGTTTAGAGTAGAGGATAGCGAAACAGCTGGAATTAAAAAACAGTTTGGTGTCTTTAGAAAAGGTATTCTAGACAGGACTACGATAGATGCACCTTTTCAAATAGAAGCATCTTTTGGTGTACCTCAATATGAAAAAGACTCTAACGAAAATGATGTCTTAGGAACTACATCTGTAGTAGAAGCAGACTTAATTAGTGAAACGGATTTATCTAAAACTAATGTAATATTTATTCCTACGACTAACAAGAATATATTTAAAGGTACAGTTGCATACTCTCAACCTTTTGGTAGTGTGTTCTTAGATCTACCTAATGGATATGTTAAACTAAGAAATAGAAAACATACTACACAAGAAGCAGAAGCTATATATGATGCTTTATATGCAGTGTCTAAAGAGCTAGTAGATGAAGATAAAGGAGCAACTAGTGATGCGTCTGTAAGACTGTTTAACTTTTTACAAGGTGTAACTTACTGGGGTATACCAAAAGATGCTAATGGTAATACAAAAACAGCAGGACAAAACAGTGTATTCTTTAAAAGAGAAGTTACCGAATCAGTACAAGGATTAGATTTTACTAGACTTATGTTAACGTTAGGAACCTCTGTAAATAATATACAATTTAACCCTGCGTCTATATCAAAGAATAAAGAATTTATTATTGAGACCTTAGGTCAAATGTATAATAACATTGACAATTCTAAGCTACAAAATATAGATCAATCCTTTGAGCAAATAACAAAGGTACTTGATGATGGTACTGTAGAGTCAATAGTATGGCCTAACTACCAAACTTATCTACTATCTAAGAATATACCAGGAGGAGGTACAAGACAGGACTTCCAACTTCCTTTACATACTACAATGAAACCTGTAGTAGAGGGTAGTGATGAAGTTAATAGAAAGGGTGTATACTTTGTAAATGAAGATAGTGCTGAAGATTTTATATCTGAAGTAGTGCCAACAAGAGTTGAAATTATAAGAAAGAGTAAAGCACCAGCTACAGAACCGTTATTAGATTTTGCTGCACCAACACAACAAACTAGTGAGGTTAAAGTTGTAAACGAAGTGTATGATCCAATTACTGATGATGCATATTCATTAAACTTAAACTATAAAGGTCGTAAGTATGATATGGTTATAAGTAGAAATGGTGAAATAATAGATCCTTCTTATTATAACTCAAAAACTTTAAAAGATGTAGATGTAGAACCTAGTTTTTTTAAATTTACTTCTCAAGATATTAAGAATATCTTTTTAGAAATAGAAGGATCAACACCACAAACTAGTGAAGTTGAAGGTCTTAAGAGAAATTACGTAGATTTAAAAAATCCAATAACAGATTTTGAACCTGAAGTGCAGAAGTTATTTAATACTCCTAATCCTACAATAGAGCAGTATAATTCTGCAGTGAGTAATTATGAATTTGATCTTTCTGCAGATTTACCTACTGACTCTTTAAGAAAAAGTATTGAGTCTAAGTTACAAGATGTTAAAAATTCGTTTACTATAACTAGATCTACGCCACAAGCTGCTGAGGTTAAAGTTGTATTTGATAATAAAACAAACAATACATATACCAGTGCTGGAGGTAAAAAGATTTTGTTTAAAGTTTCTCCAAATACTAGTAATGAAAACTATATGGAAGAGGGGCAGATTTCGGTTATGATGAATGATGACTTAAAACAATTACTTGCAGAAATATCCGAAGCATATCCAAATAAAGAGCAGGAGAAAAAAGAAAAAGAAAAGCTAAAGCTAAGTATAAAGTATGAAATCCTTATTTCTATAGGAGCTGAGTTAGCTAGATTAAATGCACAAAATGCACAGACAGAAATATCTGTAACTCCGGAGATGTTAGCTAAGATTGAAGCTAAAAGAAAAGAAACAGGTAAACCTCCTGTAAGTGATTCAGTTAAGGAAGCATTAGAGCGTGGTAGGAACAACATGAACAATGAAGTTCTACGTAAAGTTGTTACTGAGTCTATAGAGGGAATGAGTGAGGAGAACTGGAAAGAGGCAAGAGCATGGATGTCTAAGAATTTACCTGGTGTTAATTTCAATAAAGTTAAGAATATAATAAAAACTAAAAATGGAAGAAAGGCATGGGGATTTTTTGAAAAGAATAGTATATATGTATATGAAAATGCAGAAGTAGGTACAGTTTATCATGAAGCATTTGAAGCTGTCTTTGCACAATTCTTATCTCCACAAGAAAAGGAAAAACTATTTAATGAATTTACATCTCGCAAAGGAACTTTTGTAGACAGACCTACAGGAAGAACAGTAAAATATTCTCAAGCTACGAGAGATGAAATGAGAGAACAGTTAGCAGAAGACTTTAGAGATTATATACAAGACAAGAAAAAACCAGAAGGTGGTTTCTTTTCTAGATTATTTAAACAATTAAAGGATCTTATTGAAAAATGGTTTCTTAGTCCACAGTCACAAACTTATAGTAATGAATTGTTTGACAAGATTGATGGAGGTGGCTTTGTGTCTTTGGATTACCTTCCTCTTTTACCTTTTGGGTTATTTAATTCTTATGATACTGTTGACTTTGCAACACCAGGAACTAGTGCTGTATTTAGAGTAGAAACAGGTCTTAGTGATGTGCAATCGCATGATACGATTGAGCACATGACATATCTTACATTAAAAAATATAATTGCAAATAATGAAAGTTTATTCTCAGTACCAGAACTTAATCAAACAGAGTTATATAATAGATTAAAAGGTGAGGTGCTTGCTTCTGTAGGACAAGTAGCTCAAGAATATAAAGACATTCGTCCTATGTTTGTAGATTCAACTGAAGATTTACAAGAAATAGATAATAAAATAGGTGAGACTGTAGACTTAATGCAAAAGATAGATGACTCATGGGTTGAGTTAACTAAAAAGCATAAAGAATATATACGATCTTTTGGAATTACTTTTGATGAAGCTGATCAATTACAAATAGAAGAAGATAAATCTAACAAAGGGTATAATTCTGATGCTACAAAAATAGATAACTTTAAAAAGACTGGAGCAGCAGTAAGATTATTACTAGGTACTATTCCAATAGTTACAGTTAATGAAAATGCAGATGTAAGATTTAGCCCTAGCACTATAAACGGTGTTAAGCTTCTTCCTATTACACAAACATATATTACTGTTTTAGAAAATGTTTCTAATGCTACTAGTATAGAGAACATGTTAGAGAAACTAAGGAATGTAGCTCTTAATGATCCTAACTACCTAGCTTTATATAAACGTCTTAGTGGAAGAAGTGCTACTGAAGGTGCAGTTAGTCTTGATAATATTACTGAAAGACATCAGTTAACATTACTAGCAGCATTGTTTAAAACATTTAAGAAACAAGATCCTACTGTTAAATTAGTAACTGTATTAGAGAATGGAGAAACTTTAGTAACTGATGCTAACTTATCTACAGCATCTCGTCAGATGTCTCAACAGTATTTAAACTCTATTGTTACTACATCTAAAAAAGGTAGTGGAATATTTAAGCAAATAGGTGAAGTGTTTAACCCAGATAGTAGAAAACTAGCTAAGTATCCTTTAAATACTTTGCAGAACATGTTTAATTTCTTAGGAGAATTAGGTATACCTTTTAATACAAAAGAGTATAATAACTTTGATCAAGGTCAAAGGGGCAGATTCAAATCAGCGGTTAATGGAATAAAGAAAAGTATTGAACAATCAAAAAATATTAAATTCTTTTCTACTAAAACATTAAACTTTGCTGGACAGATATTAAATTTAGCTACATTAAAAGTTCTAGCCACTAACCCAGAAGCAAGCAGTACATTCTTTAATATAGAGGGTGAGAGAGTTCAAACTTATATTGGAACTAATGCTGCATCTGAAGTACATAACTTTATGACATCTGTAGGAAATAAACAAGAACTAGGAGACACTCCTTATTCTTATTTATTAACTGATGTATTTGCACAAAACTCTACTATAATAGAAAGAGTATATGATGCAGAAGGTAACCTAAGAACAGATAAAGTAAATTTATTTAAGCCAGGTTATGCTGGAGGAATTCTTAATGGGCCAAAAGGTACTGCGAAGAAATCATCTCAGTTACAATTTGCTGATAGACTAAGACAAGAATTAAATCTAAACATAAATGGTCAATACTTAAACCTTGTTCCTGGAGATTCTTCTTTAGAACATATGTTAGAAATGGGTAATCCTATTAATGAACAGGATCTAGTAGAAGGAAGTCCAAGGTTTAATACTGTGATGAGAGGTTATTTTATTTCTGAAGTAGAACTAGCTAGAGAAAAACGTGATATAGTTGAGATAGATAATAGACAAACATCTGATTTAAGATTCTTTAAAGAAATATTAGGAGAAGAATTACATGAAGAGATAAGACAAAATGTTTTAGATCCTGCTTTAACATCAGAACAAGTATATGAAATTAGTGTAAATAAAATTATAGATGCTACTTCTTCTTATATGCGAAGAAATACATCTCAATATGGTGCTTTTTTATTAAAGTATTCAGTTGTAAAGCAAGCTGAAAATGAGCAATCAGGAGAACTTACAGATAGGTATACTGCACCAGGTGTAGAAGGTATGACAAATATGACTATGCAAGAAATGGACAGAAAGCTTATTGTACTACAGGCTAATTATGTCATTGCTAATATAGAAATGCATAAGATACTATATGGAGATCCTTATGGATATAAAGATGAGCTTAAACGTACTAAAAGTTTCTTATCTCCTAGACAAGCTATGGTTAACAACTCTCCACAATGGAACAATAGAGCAAATGAAATATGGAATAGAGGATTAGAAAAAGGTACTGTAGGTCATACTGAGTTTACTAGAGATTACTTTCGAACTGTAACAGGAGGAGATGTAACAGGAGTAATAGATATACCTAATTATAAAGCATATACAGAAACTGATGGTGGAGGAATAATTTCCATAAAATCCTATCGTAACTTTAGACTTAGAACTGCAGACTGGAATGATGCAGAAGAGAATCAATATAGATATGATATAGCTTGGTACAAAAGACATAAGAGTTTACCACTTTCAAAATCAGAAAAAGATCTTTTAAAAGAAGGTAACCCTCAAGTACAGAGTACATACGTAACTCTTAAACCTATTGTTTCTGGTGCTAAACTAGATAAAGACGGTAGTGTATCTGCTAATAATAATGTAGTGTTAGATAAATATGCATTGTATCCTCTTTCATATAGAGTGATACATGAAATAAACCCTACATCTAATCTTCTTAAGTTATATGATAAGATGCAAAGAGAAGACATAGATTATAAGATCTTTGAGTCTGGTAGAAAAGTAGGAGCAGAAGGTATACATGATACATATAATAAGGACGGTGAGTTTAATAATGCAGAATATGAAAGTGTTATAAATATACCGTTTAACATTATGAGTCTGCAATCAGAAGTACCTTCTAAGGAAGATGGAAGAGTAACACGTGCAAGTCAAATTACTAAACTTATAACTCTAGATTACTTAGAGAATGGTATGCCTATAGATTATAAAGGTACACTTGATCAGTGGTTAACTTTAACTGAAGAACAAAAACAAAAAGCATCAACTATATATGCAGAGATTCAGAATAACACAAAGCTCTTAGATGAGATGACCAAGGAAGGTCTTAATGTTATGATGAAAAAACTTGGTATTACCAGAGTAGGTAATGCATATAAAGTTACTGATTTGGCTCCAGCAGCTAAAACATTACGTGAGGAGTTATTTAAAAGAGAGACTAATGATAATATAAGTGATGCTCTAGATGGATTCTTAATAGGAGACGCAGTTATAGAAGCTACTCCTGCATATAATCAGATTAGAAATATATTATATTCTATAGTACAGAAAAGTATTGTACGTCCTAAGATAAACGGTGGACAGAAGGTACAGATATCTTCAGCATTATTTGAGTCTACTCGTACAAAAGAAACTACCATTAATGGTAAGACAGGTTATACTTCTGAGGTACTTAAGTTTTACAATAACTCAAAGGGAGAAAACGTAATGGAAGTTATGGTGGGTCGTTGGTTTGGTAGTAGCTTATCTGACGAGGCACTTCTAGAATACCTAAACAACACTGAGGAAGGTCAAAAGATATTACGTGGTGTAGCTTTCCGTATACCTACACAGAAACAAAACTCTATTGATGCTATAAAGATAAAACAATTCTTACCAAAAGAATTTGGGGACAATGTTGTTGTACCTGCTGCTCTAGTAGAGAAGGTAGGATCGGATTTTGATATTGATAAATTATTCATGTATCTTAAAAACGTAACATACATTAACAATAAGTTACAGCTAGTTCCATTTTATGGATACGGTGAACAAGCCAAGAAAAGATTTGGAGAATTATTTGATGCAGGTTCACTTCTTAATAAAACTCAGCAAAAAGAATTACAAGCTCAAATAGATTTGTTTGAATCTGGAGAACTTGAAGGTGATTTAATTGAAGCTATATTTGGAGAAACCTTTGACAATCAGGATGTTATTGATGATTACATATTAGAACTTAAAGACAAAGGTATACGTCAGACTGTAATAGATAGAATGTATATGAGATCTTTAGAGAATGAATTTATTCAGTCTACAGAGAATCTTATAACCTTTCCAGAAAACTATGAAAGATTAACTGTTCCAAATGACGCTAGTCAATTAGAAGAATTATCTAAAGAGATTGTAGACAAGACAAAAGAATCAGCATTTAACTATCGTAATGTTGGTAACCTACTAAATAGAAGATTTATGGCTAGGTTACGTAATGCTTTTGTACAAGGTAAAAGAGGTATTGGTATTGCTGCAGTGAATCAAACTAACTTAGCACTTAACCAGCATTCTCCAGTATTTGTAGAACTAGATAGTATAAAGTTTAGAAGAAAAAATACTGTAAACATACCTGATAACGGTGAGATGATAAGTCTTTCTGGTATCAAAAATAAAGCTGGAGATTATATATCAGACATAAATGGACAAGTGATAGATGGTATGGTAGATATAGCAGCAGGTCCATGGGTTATAGAGTTAGGAGTTACACCTACTACAGCTTCTACATGGTTGTACTTAGTTAAGGCTGGTGTACCAATAGATTCTGTAGCATACTTTATGAATCAACCTATCATTGTTGACTATTTAAACAAGATAGAAGAGAGTGGTTACACATGGTTATTTATAGAGGACTTTGCTAATGAACTTAAAGAAAATAAATATGGCAGTCCAACCAACTTAACATCTGCTGAAAAAGAACTTCTTCCTGGTGTAGATGTATTACGTTCACAACTTGGTAAGGCTAACTTTAGTAATAGAGATGCAGCATATCAAAGATTTATATTAGATGAGTTTATAAACTATGCAAGACAAGCTCAAGATTTATTTGAAGTAACACAAGGTACAAATTGGGATACCTCTACATTTAATGATCCTATGCTCATCTTTAAAAAAGGTCAGCAATATGAAAATGCATTAACTAAACCTATATTTAGTTATGTAGGTGGGAAAGTAATACCAGCTGCTGAAGCTTTGATAGAAACTACTTTCTTAAAAGAAACTATATTATCTCTTCAACAAGCAAGAAATGGTATAGCTGAACTTCTTACATCAGATCAAGACACAAGTAGAACAGTGTTACAAAAAGTTTTACTTCCATATGTTAATAGACCAGATAGACAATTTATTAAAATCTCTAGAGCTGCAACAAATAGTTTCTTTGATTATGCAGTTCAGACAGATCAAGATCTGAACATGTTTCTTAAAGCATTGTTAATAGACAAGAATGGAACAGCTTCTAAAGTAGATAGCTTTGTTGAAAATGTACTAGGAAATCCTAATCATCCTTTATATGAAAACCAAGTAGTACGCCTATTGGAAAGTGACCCTAACAAACGTGTTGGAGATGTTGCTAATAATATAAAGTTAAGAAACAATGATAGAAAAGTTTATGAACAAAACTCTATCATATATAGTTTCCGTCAACTTAAAGATTATCTATCTGCTGATAGTAAACTATATGATCAAATTGTAATAACTTCTGTACTACAGTCAGGTTTAAATAATTCTCCTATATCATTTACATCTTTATTACCCTATGAAGACTTCCAAAAAATATACAATCAAACGTTGTCTACCTTAGAAAAAAACCCTAACTTGAACGACTTCTATGAACTAGGTATGTTCGAGAGAAATAATTGGTCTGTTGGAAGTGGAATTGTTCCATCAAAGAAGGCTCCTTGGATAGAAACAAGTAAAGGTATTCCTCAATATAATCCAGGAATGTTATACCTTCCTAAAAACATTAAGGCAAGTACAGCTACAAGAGCTATACCTCAATTAGTAACACTTGGTACAGGAACTAGAGAAGGGCAATCAGACTACATAACATACAGTTGGAATAATGGAAACTTTACTGCAAAGCAAAGAAAAGAAATGGCCTCTAAAGGAGACTTCTCATTTATTAATAAAGCCTTATTTAAGAAAGTAAAGAGTTTTAATGAAGATTTTATTCATAGCTATGTGCAGAAAAAAACTGGTAGACTCATGGAATATTTTGTATACAAACATATAAATGCATTAGGGGATTCGTACAGAGCTCAAGAGTATTACATGACATCTAGACCTTCTGTGTTTGATAATGGTTTATTAAAAGCAGAAGAGAAACAAGACAGTACTATAATAGCTGCATGGAAAGGTCAATCTAATGTTACTGTAAGACCAGTAGCTAATAAAAATAATACATCAGATAGTAATGAACTAGTTACTAAAAAAGGTAAATCATTTAAACTAAGTTTATCAAATGCTACGTATAGTCAAGGGGCTATTAACCCAATACTCTTAACAGACCTAGGTTATACACAAGAACAAGCAGGTGAGATACTTGAACAAATTTGTAAATCATAAAGAATGGCACTATGTCCTAATATAAACTCTCCTGAATGGAAACAACTTGTTGCTGCACAAGGTAAAGCAAAAGCATATTTTCTGTGGAATGAATACAGTGGTGATGTTCCTGGACAGGAGTATACTGGTGTGTTAAAAGTTGAGTCTCTTGCTCCTAAGGTTAAAGAACTAATAGCTAAGATGGGTGTAAGTATTGTAGACTTGCAAACATATGCAAAGTCCAATCCTGAGATTGATTTAACAGGAGCTGAGTCTCTTGCTGATGCTGTTGGAAAGATCATTGCTATAAGTAAAGGATCTACTGAAATAGTAATAACAGAAGAGTTAGTTCACATTGCTACTGAAATAATAAATCAAAAGAACCCTACGTTAATCACAGAGATGATATCTAAGATAGGTAGGTTTAAAATATATAAAGATACTCTAGAACAATATAGACTAATACCGGCTTATCAACTTCCTGATGGAAGACCAAACATAAGAAAGATAAAGAAAGAAGCAGTAGATAAATTAATTACTCAACTAGTTTCTACTGAAATAAATGGGGAAACGGTAAAGAATACAGAAGAATTATTAGAAGAAGAAAATGCTTCTATAATTAGAAGAATTTGGAATTCTATAACTGATTGGTTTAATGGACAATATGCAGCATCTAATTTAGATATATTTCAAACAGCAGCTAGTCAAGTTACTGAAGGAGTAGAGGGAAATCTAATTGATGGTACACCTACAGACTTATACTATTCTGTAACTAATGTTCAAAAGATTATACAGAGAGAGTTATTGGAAACTCAGAAAACCCTTAGAAGTGTTCCTGTAATAAAAAAGAACTCTAATCCTTTACTAGAAGATGAAGTAAGTAATGAATATGAAGTGCTTATAAACGGTGAGTGGGTAAAGAATCCAAAGAGAGTAACAGATAGAACAAAGGCTTGGTATAACTCAAAGTTTAGAGATAAAAAACCATTCACTAAAGAACAGGATAGAGATAATGAACTTAAAAAACAACTCGGTATAGAGTTTCATGACTACTTTGAAGAAATACATTCTAGATATTTTAATGAAGATGGAACAAGAAGAGAGTTTCCTTCACCTCGTCCTGTAATACAAGATGCTAAAAAAGCTGTAGTGTATGCAAAGTTAGAAACATACTATACAGATCTTATTGCAGAGTTTTCTAGAGATGGAAAAACTCCTCTTGTGTTTTCTGAAATGATGATCTATGATCCAAAAGCAAAAGAAGCTGGTACCGTTGACCTTCTTATTGTAGATGAAGATGGAAAGTCTCATATATATGATTGGAAGTTTATGAATATAGCTAAGTCAGCTAATGATGTAGCGTGGTATAAACAAGGAGCTTTTGATATTCAACTTGGTACATATAAAAAGATATTAAAAAATTACTATGGTGTTAAAAACATAGGAAAGATTAGAGCTATTCCTATATCTATGGAGTTACAAAGAGAAAACTTTCAAAACCCTAAATCTCCATTAAGGTTTACTGGTATAGCTATAGGTAGTGTAAATCCTACTGAAGTAGAACCACTCACTATTACTCCAGTATCTGAAAAGACGGAGTCCACTGGTGATGAAAAACTAGATGAACTAATAATAAAGTTAAATGCTGTATATTCTCAAATAGAAAAAACAACGCCTACTAAAGAAGAAGAAAGAGTTAGTAAAAGAGAACGACTTAATATTCTTAAACTTGCTATACGTCAAGCACAAGCTAATGAAAACGTTAGGTATGTTATAGATGCTTTAGCAGTAGTACAAACAGAAGGAGAGAATATTATATCTGAGTATAAAACTTTATATGAAGGAAGACCTGCACAATCAACAGACTTTGAAAATGGACAACTCTCAGATTTTTCTAGTAGAATGGTTGAGTACATGAACTCTTCTTCTGCATTTAGTAAACTTAATCAGGAGCTAGCACCTATACTTGCAGGATCAGATATATCTTCAGAACAGAAGAAAGCAATTCAAGATGATCTTAATGAAAAAACTCGATTGTTAAATACAAACATTGATGAAATAGCAAAGATAGGCGGTGAGTTCTCAAATAAATTTGTAGGGCTTAGAAACAATGTAACAGGACTATTAGATCCTCAAGCTTTATTAAGAGGTTTAAAATCTACTTTCCGAAGTTTATCAGAGTTACCTCTTCCTTCTTTAAGAATACTATCTAGATTGGCTAGAATAGCACAATCAAAAGGTCAAGCTGAATCATTAAATGATGTTAATAAACTTCTAGAAATTAGAGATAGATTAAAAACTACTGGTCGTAATCTTCTAGATGTTGTAAAGCCTTTATATCAAAAAGATGAAAAAGGAAGTATAGTAAATAGACTTATATATAAATTCTCTAAAGATTTTTATGATTCAGTTGAGGATAATGCTGAAGAAGGAAATAGAAGTAGAAAATGGTTATATGATAATATAGATGTAGAAGCTTATAAAAAAGAAGCTAACGAAATTCTTCGTAAAACATTAGCTGGATATAATAGTCTTTATGATGATGCGGAACTAAGAGATAAATATTCTCAAGAAGCTAAACAGAAGTGGGATATAACTAGAACTGACTTTAATGGATTTAGTAACTACGTAATAAAAAGACACCCATTAGCTAAATGGGAATCAGCTGAATTTGTTAATATTAAAAAAGATCAAGACCTTCTGGACCTTTACAATTTTATAGAAGAGATGAATACAAAAGCTAAGGATATGGGCTATCTACAAAATAGAATAGCATCTACATTCTTACCATATGTACGTAAAGGAACTGCAGAAAGTCTAGCATGGGACTCTGGATTAAGTGTTATCACAAATTGGACACAGTCATTAACTAGAAGAACAGATGATTTAGGCTATGGCTCTGTAAATGAGATTACAGGAGAAACAGAAAGTGCTATACCTAAATATTACACTAGTGATTTTAGTAAAACTGAAGACCCTCAAGTAAATGATATGACTGATGTATCATTAGAATTCTTTAAGAATCAAATACTTTATATTCAACAAATGAATAAATATAAGTATATGCAAGAGATCGAAGGGCAAATTAATCTAGTTAGAACAATAGTAAAAACAAAAGATCACTTTAAAACTGGAGCGTTTTCTAAGGTGGTTACTAAAGGAGGAGAGCCTATTGTAGAAACAGGTAATGATGCTAATTCTAAGGTCTTTGATCTATTCATGGAACAAATTATGTATGATAATTCATTCCCTGCAGACAGTGAAGATTTTGGAATACCTACAGGTAGAGTAAGATCAGGAATAAATACTGTTTGGGAGAAGATGACAGGTAAACCTTTGTTTGATGTAAATGATAAAGGAACTAACTATTCTGTTATCAAAAGTATGCAAGCTTTAAATAATGCTTTTCAAATGAAAACATTAGGACTAGAACCTATCTCTGGTGCTGTAAATATGTTTGGTGCAAACATTCAAATAGCAACGCAAGCAGGTACCTACTTTAATTTTAGAGAGTACGTTAAAAATGAATTAAAAGTTTTAGGAAATTGGAGTAGAAAGAAAGGTGGTGTAGAAACAAAACAAATGAAAGCTTTCGATCAATTGACTGATTTGTTTATGCCCCTTAAGGATAGTCCTACATACGAGAAGTTAAAGAAGGCCGGTATAAATCTAGGTACAAAGTTAGACTCTGAGTCAGGTGATGTTTTGTTTGCATTTTTTAGACAACCAGAATTAGTTTTAGAAAGAGGATTGTTTATGACTCTTCTAGATAACTCAATGATTGTAGATGGAAAGATAATAAATATACCTGAGTTTGTAAGAAATAAATATAAAGGTAGGTATGATAGTGCTGCATCTTTTAGTGCAGTTAAAGGTAATATACAATCTGAAATAGAAGATCTTAAAAAGAACAAGTCTATAACTAGTACTGCTAAAATAGGAGAGAATGGTAAGGTAGAAGTACCAGGTTTAGATCTAAATAATAGAAAAGAACTACAACGTCTTACAGACCTTACAAGAACTTTAGCTAGAAATGCTACAGGTGGTTTTACAGAATTTGATAGTATTAAAATGAACATGAACATTTGGACTAAGTCTATGATGGTGTTCAAAGGTTGGATACCTAAACTTGTTGATACACGTTTTAGTGAATTCAGAAAAGTAGGAGATGACTTTAATGTAAGAGTTGATGAAAATGGATTAATTACTGGAGAGAAATATGATATAGGTAGAATAAGATTAATTTATGGTTTTTTATCTATAAATGTAATTAAGACTGTAAAAGATATAAAAGATGTACTATATGTGACTGATGCTGGTCTAGATACATTAGATAAAAAGTTTGAATATTATTCTAACTATTATAAAGAAACAACCGGTGAAGATTTAAACATGTCTAGAGAAGATTTTATAGATATGGTAAGAGTTAACCTTAGAAAACAATTACAAGAACTTGCATTGTTATTAGGATTAAACCTAATGTTGTTTGCAGTAGGGTTTATGGAACCAGATGATGATGATGATAGAGCTGCAAGAAACTGGTTCTACTTTCAAGAGAAAACTCTTAGAAGATTTCAACAAGAACTTATGTTCTTTTATAATCCATCAGAATGGAGTGCTACTCTTGAGGGTGGGATATTCCCTTCTATCTCATTACTATCAGAGATCAGTAGATTCTTTATACAATCAAGTAAAGAGATTACTGGATTTGATTATAGTAATCCAAATAAATCTGCTGAGGATGTAAGAAGAGATGCATCACCTGTAAAATATGGTATGAAGTTACTACCTGTAACTAAATCTTTAGTGCAATGGTTGTCAATATTTGACATTGGTTTCGCTGAAGAATTTGATGTAACCATTAATGCACGTCCAAGATAACAACATGATTGCTATATTATAGATAGATATTTTACTAGCAATGATTAAAAATATAAAATAATAACATAAATTCGTAATAATATGAGAACCGCTGAAATTTGCCCCACATGTGCTGTATTCCAAAATGCAGAATGCATTATATATAATGGTCCATACTTAGCTAATGCAATAATAAATCCTGGAGATAATTTAGAAAATATACTAGGAAGTATTGATAAAAACTTAGTACCTTCATACAGTACATCTACACCTAGTAGTCCTGCACCTTATGTAGGAAAGATACACGTAGATCAGACTGCTCCAGGTGGTAAAGTTTACATAGCTAATTTATCAGGAACAGCTTCAGATTGGGAAGTACTTTTGACTGCACCTGTAACAGGTGTAGCTCAACATGCAAACAATGCTGCAGCTTTATTTGCTGGTATGACAATAGGAGAAGTATATAGAACAGGAGACTTCTTGAAAATAGTACACTAAAGATTTAATAAAAGATGAGTAATAGTAACAAATTAGTTTGTGCAGCTAATCCATGCCCCATAACACTAAGCAGTGCTTGTGTGTTCTATGAGGGACCTAACTTGGTATGTGCTGGGGTGAATACCAACATGACTGTAGAGGAAGCTCTACAAAGAATTAATGATCAGTTATGTATTGGAAGAGGATTAGATGGAACTAGTGGAACTAGTGGAACTTCTGGTACCTCTGGTACTACTGGTACGTCTGGTACAAGTGGCACATCAGGAACTTCTGGTACTTCTGGTACTAGTGGAAGTGCTGGAACTAGTGGCTCATCTGCTACATCAGGAACTACAGGAACGTCAGGAACTAGCGGTACTGCTGGTACTTCAGGTACAACTGGTATAGATGGAGATAAATACAAGACGTGTATTACAGGAACATCATTTACATTAGGTAATACTGTAGATGAATGTTTAACTGTTGACATTGGTTTAGCTTATACTCCAGGTCAGTCTATTGTTATTGCTCATGATGTAAATAATTATCAAGAATGTGATGTAGTATCTTATGTTCCAGCTACAGGAGTACTATGCTTCACCCCACCTTTTAATGTCGTAGGATCAGGTACTTACACTTCATGGTGTATTAATCTAGATGGTGCTACAGGTGGTGATGGTTCAAGCGGATCAAGTGGTACTTCTGGTACTGCAGGATCTTCAGGTACTACCGGAACAAGTGGTAGTAGTGGAAGTACAGGAACATCAGGGACATCAGGTACAAGTGCAACTTCTGGAACTAGTGGAACGACTGGTACATCAGGTTCCTCTGGGACATCTGGTACTAGTGGAACTACCGGAACATCAGGTAGTGCAGGAACTAGTGGTGCAGATGGATCATCAGGTGCTGCTATAGCAAACTGGTATGCTTCATTTTCTTCTAATCAAGATCATGTTCTTCCTGGTGCAAACGTTCCTACTGCTGCAACTTATAATACTACAGAGCTTGCTAATGGTATAGTGCTAGATGCATTACAACAAATTAGATTTGTACATAGTGGTATATACAAAGTTTCTTATTCTACTCAAGTCCGAAATACAGGATCATCTAGTGGAGCAGTTGACATATGGTTAATGAAGAATGGGACAGATATTATACGTAAAGATAGAATAAAAGATCTATCACCTTCTGAGGTTAAATATATGCCTTCTGCAGATTACATCTTAACGATGGATGTAGGAGACTATATAGAGATTTTCTTTGCATCTGGTAATGTAAATGTAGAACTTTTTGCTACAGCTTCTCAAACCCTACCTTTTCAAAAACCTGCAGCTCCATCTATTGTAGTTAATGTACATCAAATAGGAGTATCAGTAGGAAGTACTTCAGGTACAACAGGAACATCAGGTACGACTGGAACTTCTGGAACTTCTGGAACAAAAGGAACAAGTGGAACTAGTGGTAGTTCAGGCATAGATGGAACATCTGGAAGTTCTGGTACCTCAGGTACATCAGGGACTTCTGGTTCTAGTGGTACAGGAGGAACCTCTGGTACTTCTGGATCTTCTGGTGGTAGTTGTATAAGTTACAACCTATCATGTCCAGTTGCTGGAGGAGACTGTGAGGCAGACTATACAGATTGTACAAACGTAGCTCAAACTATTACTATATCCGAAGGAAATGCAACGGATGTATGTGCTAAAACTCTACCTATTATTGATAATGGTGGATCTGTAGGGGTTAATGGATTATGTTCTGGTTCTAGTGGAACCTCTGGTTCTTCTGGAACTGCAGGTAGTAGTGGGACATCTGGTACATCAGGAACATCTGCAGCAGATGGATCAAGTGGTAGTTCTGGAACGTCAGGAACTAGTGGAACTAGTGGTACATCAGCAGAAGATGGAACATCAGGAACTAGTGGTACTAGTGGATCATCTGGAGAAGATGGTACATCTGGAAGTAGTGGATCGTCAGGTACAGCAGGTACCTCAGGGTCTAGTGCAACAAGTGGTACGGCTGGAACATCCGGTACGAGTGGTAGTTCTGGTCTTACTGGAGATGATGGAAGTAGTGGAACTAGTGGATCATCAGGTACATCTGGTACAACAGGTATTGATGGAACCTCTGGTACAACTGGTACTTCAGGTACGTCAGGATCTAGTGGTATAGATGGAACTAGTGGTACAGCTGGGACAAGTGGTTCTAGTGGAGAAGATGGAACAAGTGGTTCTAGTGGCACTGCAGGGTCTAGTGGCTCTAGTGGTGAAACAGGTAGCTCTGGAACAGCTGGTTCAAGTGGCACATCAGGTACTACTGGTGAAGACGGTAGTTCTGGAACAAGTGGTACAAGTGGTGTGAGTGGATCTTCTGGATCTAGTGGTACTGCTGGAAGTAGTGGAAGTAGTGGAAATGATGGTACATCAGGCACAAGTGGTACAAGTGGTACCAGTGGCACAACCGGTATAGATGGTACAAGTGGATCTAGTGGATCTAGTGGAAACAGTGGAAGCTCAGGTACAAGTGGTACCTCAGGGAGTAGTGGATCTTCAGGAGACTCTGGTAGTTCAGGAACCAGTGGTACATCTGGCACGAGTGGTTCTAGTGGTAATACTGGTTCTAGTGGAACTAGTGGTACGTCTGGAAGTTCTGGTACAGCAGGTACATCTGGAGCTGACGGTAGTTTTGGTGGTGCATGTTTCGATTATACATTCTCAACTAATGTTCCTAGTCCTGCAGCAGATCCTGGTCAAGGTAAAGTAGAGTTAAATAATGCTACACAAACATCAGCTACTAGCTTATATATAAGTGAGACAGATGATGATGGTAACAGTATACAATCTTTCCTAGAAAGTATTGATGCATCTACATCAGCAATAAAAGGACACGTAAGATTAGCAGATAAAGATGATTCATCTGACTTTATATTATTTGCAATAGATGAATTAACTGACAATGGATCTTGGTGGACATTAGTAATAATAAATGAATCTCAAGGTGGTAATCCTCTTACTAACCTAGAAGATATTACAGCATGTTTTGTATTAACAGGAGATAAAGGAGATCCAGGAGTGGACGGAACATCTGGAAGCTCAGGAACATCTGGTACGTCTGGAAGCTCAGGTGATAGTGGAAGTAGTGGTTCAAGTGGAACAGCTGGCTCAAGTGGTACAAGTGCACAAGATGGAACATCTGGCACCTCTGGAACTAGTGGTAGCTCAGGGACTTCTGGTACAACTGGTACAGATGGAACAAGTGGAACAACTGGTACCTCTGGTACATCAGGTTCTTCTGCTACATCAGGTACTAGTGGAGAAAGTGGTAGCTCTGGTACGGCTGGTACTAGTGGTAGCTCAGGAACAACTGGCACATCAGGGACTAGTGGTACAACTGGAGAGGATGGAACCTCTGGTACAAGTGGTAGCAGTGGGACATCTGGTACTAGTGGAGAAACAGGGACATCAGGTACTAGTGGAACAAGTGGGAGCTCTGGTGAAGATGGTACAAGTGGATCTTCTGGTACAGCTGGAAGTAGTGGTTCATCAGGAACTACAGGTACTTCAGGTACAAGTGGTACGTCTGGAGAAGACGGAGATGCTGGAACAAGTGGTACTAGTGGCACAAGTGGTACTAGTGGTACGACAGGTACAGATGGAACTTCTGGTACATCAGGTAGCAGTGGTAATACTGGAACAAGTGGTACAGCTGGAACATCTGGTTCTTCAGGAACTAGTGGTACATCAGGTGAAGATGGAGATAATGGAACTAGTGGAACCAGTGGTACAACTGGTACATCTGGAACATCAGGTACATCTGGTACAGCAGGGGAAGACGGAACATCTGGTACATCTGGTAGTTCAGCAACTTCTGGTACTGCTGGTACAACAGGAACGTCTGGTACTTCTGGAACAAGTGGTGATGATGGAACCTCAGGTACATCAGGTAGCTCTGGTAGTAGTGGAACAACTGGTGTAGATGGAACATCTGGTACAAGTGGAAGCTCAGGAGACGATGGTACTAGTGGTACAAGTGGCACAACAGGAACAAGTGGAAGTAGTGGTACAACCGGTACTTCTGGTACTTCAGGTACGTCTGGTGAAACAGTTGAAGGTACTAGTGGTACATCTGGTACCTCTGGAGACGATGGTGCTGATGGAACATCTGGAACGTCTGGTAGTAGTGGATCTAGTGGTGTAGATGGAGGAGATGGAACTTCAGGAACCTCTGGTTCTTCTGGTTCTTCTGGAGCAGATGGTGGTGATGGTACTAGTGGTACCTCAGGAACATCTGGTTCATCAGGAAATGATGGAGGTGATGGAACAAGTGGTACAAGTGGTACATCTGGTTCATCTGGTTCATCAGGTGATGATGGTGGAGATGGTACATCTGGAACTAGTGGCACATCTGGTACTTCTGGAAGTAGTGGTAATGACGGTGGAGATGGAACAAGTGGTACATCTGGTACTACAGGAACATCAGGAACATCAGGTACTACAGGTACTTCAGGTAGTTCTGGAGATAGTGGAAGTAGTGGAACAACAGGAACTAGTGGCACATCAGGTAGCTCTGGGGATGATGGAACAAGTGGAACTTCAGGTACAAGTGGAACATCAGCAAATGATGGAACTTCTGGTACTAGTGGTTCAACAGGTACATCTGGTAGTTCAGGAACTGCTGGAACAAGTGCTACAAGTGGTACGTCAGGTAGCTCAGCTACAAGTGGTACATCTGGAACAAGCGGTACAAGTGGTGATGATGGAGGAGACGGAACAAGTGGTACTTCAGGTAGTAGTGGAAATAGTGGCACGTCAGGTACTAGTGGTTCATCTGGAAACAGTGGGACATCAGGAACTTCAGGTAGTAGTGGAAACGATGGTTCCTTTGGTGGAGCATGTTTTGACTATGAATATAAAGGACAATCAAGTTTAATTCCTTCTACTGTAGGTCAAGGTAATTGTAAGTTGTATTATGCTAATTTTGGGAGTCAAAGTACAGCTACTAGACTAGACATTAGTTCAAACGATCAACAAGGTGAAGATATTTCTTCATTCTTTGATGCTATAGATGCTGGAACATCTGCAGTTTTAGGTCATGTAAGGATATCTAAGGAAGATGATCCAACTGCATTTGTATTATATGCAATTAGTAGTGTATCACAACAAGGAGCTTCAGATTATACCATGGGAATTACAAACGTAGCAGCTTCTACTACCAATCCTCTTTCAACAAACGATGATGTAGCTGTTTGTTTTGTTGTAACAGGTGATAAAGGTGACCCTGGAACTAGTGGAACTTCTGGAAGTTCAGGAAACTCAGGAAGCTCTGGTACCTCAGGTAGCTCAGGTGATGATGGTGGTGACGGAACTAGTGGTACTTCTGGTTCATCAGGAGATAGTGGTACTAGTGGTACAAGTGGATCTTCTGCAACAAGTGGAACAACAGGTACTTCTGGAACAAGTGGTTCTAGTGGATCATCAGGTACAACTGGAACCTCTGGAAGCAGTGGTACTTCAGGCGATGATGGTGGAGATGGAACGTCAGGTACAACTGGTACAAGTGGTACGAGTGGTGACGATGGTACATCAGGAACATCTGGTACAACTGGAACAAGTGGTTCTAGTGGATCGAGTGGGGATGATGGAGCAGATGGTACTAGTGGAACAACTGGTACTAGTGGTACAAGTGGAGGAGATGGTGGAGATGGTACTAGTGGTACGTCTGGAACGTCAGCTGAGGATGGAGGAGATGGAACTTCTGGAACGTCTGGAACCAGTGGTGCAGATGGAGGTGATGGAACTTCAGGTACTAGTGGAACTTCTGCAGCAGATGGAGGAGATGGAACCAGTGGAACATCTGGAACCTCTGGTGATGATGGAGGAGATGGTACCTCAGGTACATCTGGTAGTAGTGGAAATACTGGTACAGATGGTACAAGTGGTACTAGTGGAACCTCACCAGCAAGTCAAGTTACAGGTTCTGGAACAA
>Ga0114994_10000024_pt1 | contig 76690 bp, 67 predicted proteins | sample ArcticOcean_MG_C_9_FD_87043 | JGI IMG/M metagenome (GOLD analysis project Ga0114994, IMG submission 87043) | Marine microbial communities from western Arctic Ocean - ArcticOcean_MG_CB2_152 | ecosystem: Environmental > Aquatic > Marine > Oceanic | place: Arctic Ocean: Canada Basin | collected...
GATATTGAATTAATTTTAAATAAAAGAGATTTAATAAAAGGGAAAATTCAAGAAAAAATTAATGCTCAAATTGAACTTACACGAAATATTGAAACGAGTCCTAAAAACACTACTTTATATTTCAACATACTCCTTAAATCAAAAGATATATATAAAATAAAAGTAAACTTAATCGAAGAGTTTTATAACACATACAAACAAATAAACAATCTATAACTGCATTTGTAATGGTTTAATTAGCGAATAGCTGGGCCTATAATTAGTTTATCACATATAAGATCAGCTCACTTTATGTATAAAGTGAGCTATGAACCACACATTAGGCAGTCGTCATCTTCAGAAGATTTAGATTGTGCAAGCATTTGTTTCAATTCTTCAGGAGATAAAGGTTCAACAGGAACAGGGTTCTTTCCGTCTACAGATATTGTAGCTTCAGTTGTTGGCAATTCAACTTTAACAGTTTCTACTTTTTTCTGTTTATTATCCAAAGTAAATTTAATTGCATCTACTGCTGATTTAGTCCTTAAATAATACATTCCTGTTTTTAAACCTGATTTCCATGCATAGAAATGCATTGATGTCAATTTAGCCATTGTAGCTCCTTCCATGAATAGGTTTAAAGACTGTGATTGATCTATGAAATATCCTCTATGACGAGACATATCAATAATATCTTTCATACTCATTTCCCAAACAGTTTTATATAATTCCTTTAAATCATCTGAAATACCTTCTATATTTTGAATTGAACCATTAGCTCTCATAAGTTCTTGTTTCATATCTTCATTCCATAAACCTCTATCTAAAAGATCTTCTAATAAATGTTTATTTACAACAATGAATTCTCCAGACAATACTCTTCTTGTGTAAATATTTGAAGTGTAAGGCTCAAAACATTCATTATTTCCTAAAATTTGAGATGTAGAAGCTGTGGGCATTGGAGCTACTAATAGAGAGTTACGCACTCCGTGTTTTGCAACTTGCTTACGAAGTTTTCCCCAATCCCATCTTCCACTAAGCTCCTTGTCCTTTATACCCCATAGGTTATATTGAAACTCACCTTCTGAAATCGGAGAGCCTTTATAAGTTTCATAAGGACCATCTTTTTTTGCCTCTTCCATTGAAGCAGTAACAGCTGCAAAATATAATGTTTCAAATATTTCTTGATTTAATTGTTTAGCTTCTTCACAAGTAAAAGGTAGGCGAAGTTTAATAAAAGCATCTGCAAGACCTTGAACACCTATACCAATTGGCCTATGTCTGAAATTAGAGTTTTGAGCTTCTATAACAGGATAATAATTTCTATCAATAACTCTATTCAAGTTTTTTGTAACATGCTTAGTGACTTCAAAAAGATTTTCATGATCAAATGAGTTGTCTTTTATGAACATCGGAAGTGCAATAGATGCAAGATTACAAACTGCTATTTCGTCACTTGATGTGTATTCAATAATCTCTGTACATAAATTTGAAGACCTAATAGTACCTAAGTTTTTTTGATTAGACTTTCTATTAGCCGCATCTTTATATAGCATGTAGGGGGTGCCTGTCTCTATTTGAGATTCAAGTATTTTCTCCCATAGTTCGCGTGCTTTAATAGTTTTTCTTCCTTTACCCTCTTTTTCATATTTCAGATATAGTTTGTCAAACTCTTCGCCATGACAGTCATGAAGTCCAGGGCATTCACTTGGACACATTAGAGTCCACTTGGCATTATCCTCAACACGCTTTAAAAATAAATCTGGGTTCCACATTGCATAGAATAAATCTCGAGCACGCATTTCTTCTTTTCCATGATTTTTCTTTAAATCAAGAAAGTCAAAAATATCAGCATGCCAAGGCTCAACATAAATAGCAAAAGAGCCTTTTCTTTTACCTCCTCCTTGGTCAACATATCTAGCTGTCCCATCAAATACTCTTAGCATAGGAACAATTCCATTTGAAGTTCCATTTGTTCCAGCAATATAAGATCCAGTTGCTCGAACATTATGTATTGAAAGACCTATTCCTCCAGCTGACTGAGAGATTTTAGCTGTATTTTTTAAAGTATCATAAATTCCATCTATACTATCCTCTTTCATACTTAATAAAAAACAAGAAGACATTTGAGGCTTGGGAGTTCCTGAATTAAAAAGAGTTGGTGTAGCGTGGGTGAAGAACTTTTTAGACATCAAATCATAAGTCTTTACAGCAGAAGCAATATCATTCATATGGATACCAATCGAAACTCTCATAAGCATATGTTGAGGACGTTCTGCTATTTGACCGCTCAGCTTTAGCAGGTAAGAACGCTCTAAAGTTTTAAAACCGAAATAATCATAGTCAAAATCTCTGTTGTATAAAAGACTTGAGTCTAGTAAATCAGCATTTTTATTAATAATTTCATATACTTCATCAGATAGCAAAGGTGCCTTTTTACTGTTTCTAGGATTTACATATTCATATAAGTCTTTCATTGTCTCACTGAATGACTTTTTTGTATTTTTGTGTAAATTAGAAACAGAGATTCTAGCTGCCAGTTTAGCATAATCAGGGTGAGTAGTAGTCATGGTTGCAGCAATTTCAGCAGCTAAATTATCTAATTCTGAAGTTGTTACACCATCATAAAGACCTTCAATTACTCTCATGGCAACTCTTACAGGATCCACTAATCCGTTTAATCCATAACAAAGTTGACTTATTCTTGAAGTAATTTTATCAAAAATTACAGGTTCTTTACGGCCGTTTCTTTTAACTACATCCATTTGTTTTTATGTTTATTTAAGTGCTTAGCTAAGCATTTACACTGGTTCTTAAATAGTTATCTATTATTCTAAAACAACAACTAGAAATCAGCGTCAAAGCTAATTTTAGTATCATCTTCTTTTGTTAAAACACCTGCTTTTTGATATTCAGAAACTCTTTTTTCAAAAAAATTAGTTTTTCCTTGTAAAGAAATCATATCCATAAAATCAAAAGGGTTAGTAACGTCAAACTGTTTTCCACAGTTGAGCTCAACCAATAAACGATCTGTTACAAACTCTAAATATTGAGTCATCAGTTTAGCATTCATTCCAATAAGACTTACAGGTAATGACTCAGTAACAAATTCTCTCTCAATATTAAGTGCGTCTAAAAGTATTTCTTCAATTCTTTCTTTGGAAACTTTATTTACAAGGTGCTTGTTGTGAAGATGAACTGCAAAATCACAATGTACTCCTTCATCTCTTGAGATGAGTTCATTAGAAAATGCTAAACCAGGCATCAAACCTCTTTTCTTTAGCCAAAAAATTGAACAAAATGCGCCAGAGAAAAAGATACCTTCAACTGCAGCAAAAGCAATTAACCTCTCTGCAAATGAATCAGAATCAATCCATTTAAGAGCCCAGTCTGCCTTCTTTTTAATTGCAGGAAATACTTCAATAGCTTTAAATAATCTATCCTTTTCAACTTCATCTTTTACGTAGGTATCTATTAATAATGAATATGTTTCGGAATGAATGTTTTCCATCATAATTTGAAAACCATAGAAAAATTTTGCTTCAGAATACTGTACCTCATTAACGAAATTTTCTGCTAAATTTTCATTAACAATGCCATCAGATGCAGCAAAAAATGCTAAAATATGTTTAACGAAATACCTTTCATCATCAGAAAGCTTATTATTCCAATCAGCAAGATCTTCACTTAAATCTATTTCTTCAGCAGTCCAGAAACTAGCCTCCATTTTTTTATACCATTCCCATATATCATGGTGTTGAATTGGAAATATTACAAATCTATTTGCATTTTCTTGGAGTATAGGTTCAATCGCTTTCGTCATTTTCTGCTTTTTAATAAATTAATTTTACTTTTCTTTTGCTTCTAACAAAGATTTAAAAATGTAATAACAATTGAAAGGGGTACTTATTCACAAAGAGGCTTAGTTTTTAACAAAAAGGATGATAAATCTTGTTTTGAATAAAAATCAATAAAGTTTTAAATACATGATCTTCAGTGTTTTAAAAATTAATTTCTCTGTTAAACCCCTTCTTTACTGAGAGCGCGACTTAAGCCATTTTTTGGCAGTTACTGATAATTTTCTGTACCAAGATTCTCCAAATTTTCTAATTAATGCGTTTTTAACAAACTTATAAACTGGAACCTTTAGCTCTGAACCCAAGCTACAAGCCGAATCACAAATAGACCATTCATGATAATTTACTGCTGTAAATTCAGAATAATTTTGAATTCTAATTGGATATAAGTGACACGAGATTGGCTTATACCAGTTGATAGCTCCAGCACTATAAGCTTTCTCAATTCCACATTGAGCTTGACCTCTAACATCAAAAACAGTATATGCACATTCTTTTCCCTCTATTAATGGAGTTTCCCACTCACCATCATCCCCTTTTACATAATTCCCTTGTTTTATTAATGACTTTCTACCCTTATCTGACAAAAAAGGAAGAATTTTTTCGTTTAAATCATCCAAAATTTTAGTCTCTTCTTTTTCAAGTGGAGCACCTGCAGACCCTGCAACGCAACACTCTCCTTTGCACTTTGCTATATTACAAACAAAGTCTTCAGAAATAATAGATTCTGAAACTATAGTGTTTTCTATCTGAAACATTTATAAAATTTCATTGTTTGAGGCTAAATTAACTATTATTATCTCTTTCAAATATTATTAAGTTGAGTACTTTTAAAAAAAAAATGAATTTTGATTCTAAAGAAATTTTCACGGCCAGTCTTGTTCTCTTTGCTGTAATTAATATGATTGGAAACATTCCAATAATTATTTCTCTCAGAGAGAAAGTAGGCCATATACAATCAGAAAAGGCATCGATAGTGGCTGGTGTGATAATGATTGGATTTTTATTTGTTGGTAAAAATATTTTAAATCTAATCGGTATTGATGTTAATTCATTTGCTGTAGCTGGTTCATTAATAATTTTCTTTATTGCGCTAGAGATGATAATGGGAATATCTATATATAAAAATGATGTTCCAGAAACAGCATCAATTGTTCCAATTGCATTTCCAATTATTGCTGGGCCTGGAAGTTTAACAACCTTACTTTCATTGAGAGCTGAGTTTGAACTTATCAATATAATTATGGCAGTAATATGTAATATTATAGTAGTTTATCTAATACTCAAGTCTACTAACTTAATGTCAAAAATTTTAGGAAAATCAGGGATTGCTGTTATCCAAAAAGTGTTTGGAATAATACTATTATCAATAGCCGTTAAGCTTTTTGCTACTAATGTTGGGCAAATAATTAATTGATATTATGAAAAAATCTATTTTAGTGTTTTTGGTATTAGCAATCAGCAGTATGCTTTTTAATTTATATAAAATTGATTGGAACAAGTCATTATTTGACGAAAACTCAATTGCACTAATAGGTGTTTTAGCATCAGGGTGTGCAATTTTACTCATCGTTATTTTAAGACTTTCTGTTAAAATTTCAGAAAAAGAAAAATGATTTTTTATGGAAGAAAATCTACCTGGACTCCTGCTCTTTTTAAAAAATTAACACCAGAAATATCTTTATATTCGACAGAATAAACTACTCTAACAATTCCCGATTGGTGTATAAGCTTACTACACTCTTTACATGGAGAAAGTGTTATGTATAAAGTTGAGCCTTTACATGACTGTGTTGATGAGGCAACTTTAAGAATTGCATTTGCTTCTGCATGTAACACATACCATTTTGTATAGTGTTCTTCATCTTCACAAATATTTTCAAAACCAGATGGAGTCCCATTGTATCCATCGGAAATGATCATTCTGTCTTTAACAATCAAAGCCCCAACTTGCTTTCTTTTACAATGAGACAATCTACCCCATCTATTCGCCATGTCTAGATAGGCCTCATCATATGTTTTTTGTTTTTTTTCTGTCATATTTAACGAAACTACAAAAATCTTAATCTAACACCTAAAGTCTTTCAAAAACCATTTTTAATGATAAAATTAAAATTATAAAAGAGCCTCCATAGATCCAAATTTTAAATTTATTGTTAAAAAATTTTATGATTAAAGCATTGAAAATTAGAACAGCAGAAACTATTGTCAATTGAGCAAATTCAATGCCAAAAGCAAACCCTAATAAAGAAATTAATGATGAGTCCTCTTGAACTATTAAACTAAAATATCTGCCAAATCCCATTCCATGAATTAAGCCAAAAAGAAAAGTTAATAGTGAGAAATATTTAAAAATATTTTGTTTCCAATTTCCATATTTCTTGAAAAAAAGCACCACACAACTATATACTATGGTTAGAGGAATTAATATTTCAATCCAATAATAGTCGACGGATAGTTTAAAATAATAATTTATAAAAAGTGTTAAACAATGTCCTAAGGTAAAAAGTGTTACCCATTTTAATAGCTTCAACCATTTGTCAAAAGTAAAAGGTAAGGCTATGGTAATAAAAAAATAAAAATGATCTAATCCATTAAAATCTAGAACGTGACGGGTACCTAATTCCAGAAAGAATAAAAATGTTTCTAGCATTAATCAAAATTTATGTTTGTTTTTCAAAGTCTCGTATGCATTCTGGACTTGTATAAACTTTTCTTCAGCTCCTTTTAAAAGATAAGGATCTTTAGTTTGAAGTTTATCAGGGTGGTATTTTTTCACCATTATACGGTATGCTTTTTTTATGTCTTCAATAGATGATTTTGGGCCTATCTCAAGTATTTTATAAGCACTGTTTTCTTCTTTAACAAACATAGCTTGAATACTTTCAAAATCGACAGAGTTGATTTTTAAGTTTGAAGCTATTTGACTTATTTTAATTAATTCTGGTTTAGATATACTGCCATCAGCTTTTGCAATACCAAATAAAAAGTGAATTAACTGAAGTCTTGTTTCGTATCTAGAATTTAGGGAGAAAGACCTAGTTATTTCTTCTAAAGATTGATTTTGATTTTTAATTTCTTTATTAAATATTTTAAAAATCTCATCAGACTGATGCTTTCCATAATGACTTATAAAAAACCGTCTAACATACTCAAGCTCCTTAGAATCAACTTTTCCGTCAGCTTTGATAACTATTGCTGCTAGTGTCAGTAATTTAACCTGCATTACGTTTTTATTAGAATAGGTGAATTTGTTTTGGCCATTAAAATTTGACTTATAAAAAACATTCTCTAAAAGTTTACCAATAACAAATCCTAAAATTGCTCCTGGAAAACGAAAATAACTAAAGCCAATAAAAGCAGAAATCCATTTTATCATAAAAGTTAAATTTGAGATCAAATATAACGATGTCAATAAGAGTTTCTTTATTATCTTTATAAAAAAATAGTATGTATCCAAAAGAAATTTATGAGCCTATGAAGGCCGAGTTAACTGTATTAGGCTTTGATGATTTAGCAACTACTTCTGATGTTGAAGATGCTTTAAAAAAAAGTGGCACAACTTTAGTGGTTGTAAATTCAGTCTGTGGGTGTGCGGCTGCGAATGCTAGGCCTGCAGTTCGTATATCATTATTAAATGAGGTAAAACCTAATAATTTAGTTACTGTTTTTGCAGGAGTAGACAATGAAGCCACAGATTTAGCTAGATCCCATATGGTGCCATTCCCACCGTCTTCTCCCAGTATTGCTCTTTTTAAAGATGGAAAATTAATCCATATGATCGAAAGACATCATATTGAAGGAAGACCTGCAGATGTTATCGCAGACAATCTTGTCTCGGCTTACAATGAATATTGCTAATCAAGTTTTATATTTTTTTAATTTCAACTCTATAATAAAAGTAGTTCCAAACTTATTGTCTGTTTGATAAGTTATCTTCCCTTTATGAGATTCAATTATATTTTTTACTATTCCCAAGCCTAATCCCATACCTTTAGTTTTAGTGGTGAATTTTGGTTCAAATATTTTTTCTTTCAAATTCGGTTCAACCCCTTGACCATTATCTTTGACAGATATAATTATTTTGTTGGAATCAGCTTTTAAATTGACTTCTATTTTAGCTTGTTTTTTTGAATTAACAGATTGTAATCCATTTTGAATAAGATTTGTCATCACACGAATCCACTGAGTTCTATCTAAAGGATATAAAATCTTATTTTTATTTGAAGAGAAACTTATATTCTCATATTTAAATATTTCTAAAGCTTTTTTAGTAGCGTCTACAATATCTGATGAAATTAATTGAGCTTTTGGAAGAGTTGCAAAATCTGAAAAAGCGCTTGCGACATTGCTCATTATATCTATTTGCTCAATTAATAATTTAGAAAATTCTTCAATCTTATTCTTGTTGTTTTCATCTAAAGGATCATATCTTCTTTGAAAATTTTGAATAGAAAGCCTCATGGGTGTTAAAGGATTTTTAATCTCATGAGCTACCTGCCTGGCCATTTCTTGCCAAGCCTGTTCACGTTCGGTTTTAGCAAGCTTCTGAGCGCTTTTTTCTAAGTCATCTATCATTTTATTATATGAATTAACCAAGCTATCAATTTCTCTTGAAGGATTTTTTAGATGAATTCTTTTATTACGCTTAAGCAATCCAGTTGAATTGATTTGAAGCCTCAAGGCCTCTAAGGATCTTGTTACATATTTAGAGATGAAATAAGCAATGCCAATTGATATGACAAGCATTAAAAGGTATACTTGATAAAGGCTCTGTAAAAAGGTGTTTAATTCGTTTTCAGAAAAGGAAACATCCTCAAAATATGGAAAAAATAAAATTGCATATTCTAAGCCTGATGAATCCACAAGATATCTATACGAAGATTGAAACTTTCCTATTTCATCAATATTGTTCTCCACAAAACGATTTGAACTATTTAATTTTATGTTTTGAATAGTTTGTTTGTCAATTTTATAGTTATTAGCAATAATTTTTAATGGTAAAAAATTTATATATAAAGAGTTTCCTTCCAAGTCAAAAACAGAATAATCAACACTAAGAATAGTTCTTACTGCTTCAAAATCATTTTTAAAACTCATCCATTTTTCTTGAGAGGGAGCATTCAAATCATTTTTAGAAACCAAGTAATTTATCTGAGAAAGCAACTGTTTTTCTTTTCTTTGCATTCTGAATTGATTGTATGATTCAGATTCCGCATCATATTGAAAGTATGTTGCTCCTAAAATCATTAAACAAGCTGTAAACACTAAAAGGACCATGGCCAAGAAAAGCCGTGTTCTTAATGAGATTTTACCTTTAATTATTTGCATCGTTTTTATTATTTATATTTTTATAAAAACGTATTCCCAATACTAAAAGGATACCCAGTCCAACCAAGCCTAATACACCAAAAATCCAATTAAAACTATTTTTGATTGACACTAAAAAAACTATTGAAAAAAGAATTAAAGTAGCTCCCTCATTCCAGAATCGCATAAAAGTACCTGAGTAATTATATATTTCATTTTTAAAATCAACATACATTGAATGAGTTTTGAAATGATAAATTAATAATAATCCTGCAAAAATAATTTTCACAACCATCCACTGCTGAGTTAACCAGATGGGAACAAGAAAAATCAAAATTAGTGCAAAAAAAATGGCAAGAATCGCAGAAGGCCATGTAATAATGTACCATAATCTTTTTGTCATTATATTAAGCTGAGTAGTTAGGATTTTTTTTTCAATTTCTGACTTTTTTTGAGCTTCGATAATATATATAAATAGTCTTGGAATGTAAAACAAACCAGCAAACCATGTGATTATAAAAATCAAATGTAAAGCTTTAAAATAATCGTAATATTCTATCAAAATATTAATCTAGTTTTAAATAATCCAATTCAAGTTTTGCAAACTCTTTGTTGAAATCTTTAACATCATTTTTTATTAAAAAACTAAAAGTTTTTAATTGGGTTTCTACTTTCTCTGTAAGTTCTAATTTAACAACTTTATCCTGATCAGTTGGAGGAAAATCATTTAGTGTAACAAGTCTATTTAAATGTCCCAACTTATTGGTGAGCTTAATTGGAAAATTAAGTGGATCTTGATTACTTTGGTTTTGGGTTTGATATAATGTTTTTTCTATATTAGATAATTTCTCTCTAAGTCTTTTTGATTTTAAAATAAGATCAGCAACTAAATTCAATTTACTAAAGTTTGACTCAAATTCGTTTAGTTTTGAATTTATTGTTCTAATTTCTTTTATTGTTTTGTGAGCATCATCTACTGTCTTATTAATTGAATTAACAAAATCTAATTGCTTTTGAATATCTAATGCGTCAACCTCAGATCTAGGATCAATTAAAATTTTAAATGGCTTACTGCTTTTAATTCCGTTTTTACTTAATGTTACTTTATATTTTCCAGGGACAGATTTTGCTCCAGAAAACGAAGCCGACCAAAAAATCATTCCATCCAACACCTCTGCTCCATCATATTTTGTATCCCAGACAAATTTATTGCTTCCTTCTTTAGCTAATAAATTATTATTTTTGTCATTATTACTAAAGGTTTTAATTATTTTTCCATCTATATCTGAAAAACTAATTGAAATGGAATCTTTTGACGAATCATAATTTTTTAAATTGTAATAAACTATAACTCCATTTTCAATATTAGTCCCTTCAGTTTTACTTGTATTCCCGCCGTAACCCCTTGTTCTATAACTGTCTTTTGGTGAAAATAGGTTTACTTCATCATTTATATTTTCAGAGTTTAATTGATGTAATACTGTTAAATCATCAATCATCCAAATGCCTCTTCCTTGAGTAGCTACAATTAAGCTATTATCTTTAATTGTAATATCAGTGACCGGAACTATTGGTAAGTTTTTCTGAAATGAATTCCAAGAATCACCGTCATCATAAGAAATATAAATACCTGATTCAGTTCCAGCATAAAGCAATCCATCTTTAGCAGGATCTGACCTCAACACCCTGGTGAAATGTTCAGGCTTAATTCCGTTTACTATTTTTTTCCATGATTTCCCATAATCATTTGTTTTATAAAGATATGGATTAAAATCACCTGTCTTATATGAAGTTCCAGCTATATATGCTTTTCCAGAAACAAAATATGCTGTCTCTATGCTGTTTATCATAAGTGACTTAGGTGCTTGAATTGGAGTTATATCATCCCAACTATCTCCACCATTTTTAGTTAAATGAACTAGCCCATCATCACTACCGACCCAAATCTCGCCATCACTTAGTTTTGATTCACTGGCTGCAAAAAGCGTACTATAGTATTCAACTCCTGTATTGTCTTGAGTAATTGGACCTCCTGAAGACTTTAATTTTTTAGGATCGTTTCTAGTTAGGTCTGGGCTTATAATTTTCCATGACTGACCTTCATTTTCCGAAACATGAACATGATTCGATAATGTAAATAATTTTTTAGTATTATGATGACTAAAGAAAATAGGAAAGTTCCATTGAAATCTATATTTCATTCCCTCAGCTCCATACCCCATTGGGTTATCTGGCCATACATTTATACCCCTTACACTTCCTGTTTTGTGATTAACTCTGGTTAAAAAGCCGCCATAACTTCCTCCATAAACTATATCATTATTTTCTGGATCTACAGCAATATGAGCAGATTCTCCTCCTGCCGTTGACTCCCAGTCATCTTCAGTAATGAACCTTCCGTCTGATCTATGTTTAACCCTGATGGTTGAGTTATCCTGCTGTGCTACATATATCCGATAAGGAAATGAATTGTCAGTAGTTACTCTATAAAACTGAGCAGTTGGTTGATTGTAATATGTACTCCAATCTAACCCTCCATTATTGCTAATTTGGGCTCCTCCATCATCAGCAATTATCATTCGTTGGTTATTTTCTGTAGCTATCCATAAATCATGGTGATCTCCATGGGGCGCTCTATTACTCTTAAATGTTTTTCCTCCATCAATTGATTTGTGATATGAAACGTTCATTATATAAACAATATCTTGATTTTGAGTGTCAGCATAAATTTTAGAATAGTACCATGCTCGTTGTCTTAAAGCTCTACTTGAGTTAACATATTTCCATGTTTTTCCTCCATCGTCAGACCTGTAAACACCACCTTTTTCTTTATTTTCAACAATCGCAAAAACTCTCTCAGGGTTAACAGGAGATACTGTAACACCAATAATTCCCAACACACCTTTAGCAAAACCTTTATTATCAGATATTTTGGACCAAGTATTTCCGCTATCTGTACTTTTCCACAACAAAGAGCCTGGACCGCCACTAACAAGACTATATGGGGTTCTTTTCAAATTCCAAGTTGAAGCATATAAAATTCTTGAATTCTTTGGATCCATTTGTAACTCAACAGCTCCAGATTGCTCATTAACAAATAATACTTTCTTCCATGTTTTTCCACCATTAATAGATTTATAAACTCCCCTTTCTTTTGTAGGCTTGTAAATATTCCCTAATACAGCAGCATAGACTATATTAGAGTTTTTTGAATCTATAACAATTCTTGGTACATGTCTTGATTCAGGAAGTCCTGAAAAACTCCATGTCTTTCCAGCATCAACCGATTTCCATATACCACTTCCAGAAGAAACATTTCCTCTAACTGTAACTTCTCCTCCTCCAACATATATAACATTAGAATCATTTGGAGCAATTGCTATAGAGCCTATGCTTCCTCCAAAATATCCATCTGAAATATTTTCATATGTTTTACCTGCATCTTCAGTCTTCCAAACTCCACCTCCAGTTGCTCCAAAATAATATAAATTGGGATTGTCTTTAACACCAGTTACAGCAGCTGACCGACCACCTCTAAAAGGTCCAATTTCTCGAAATTTAAGACTTTCGTGTATACTTGGGTTGTATGAAACTGTTCTTGAGTGTTGTTTTTTTCTCTGACCAAAAATATTTGCAACCAAAAGAAATATAAAAACCTGACTAATCCCTCTTAATATTAAATAACTAAAATTTTTCATTTATTATATTTTATTAGAACAAATTACAAAACAAATTTTGATCCTTCAAAATCAAAATTTATAATCGTTTAAATAATATCTTTTTTTAAGTTTTTAAATAAAAAGTATCCTGTAACTATTGTTGAAATTAGTTCTCCTAATGGGAATGCAATCCAAACTCCTATTACACCCATTTTATTTGATAAAATAAATAAAAAAGGAATGAAGAAAAATCCTTGACGTGTAAGAGTTAAAAGCAAAGCAGGTAATGCTTTACCAATAGCTTGAAAATATGCAGCTCCAATAAATTGGATTCCAATAATTGGAGTTGCTGCAAAAACCCACCTAAGAGCAATTGGGGTTTGGTTTAAAATATACAAATCGTTTGTAAAGACTTTAACGATATCTTCAGAGAAAATAAATATTAGAGCAAAAACAATACTCGCTAAAACAGTAGAAAATATAATTGCCTTAACAACTACATCATAAACTCTACCAGGATTATTAGCGCCATAATTAAATGCTGCAATTGGAATAAATCCTTGCGTTATTCCTATAACAGGAAAAAGAGCAAACATTAACATTCTGCTAATTATAGCATAAACAGCTACCGTCATTTCTCCTGCTGCACTAAATAAAATATTATTGACTAATAAGACAACAACACTAACCATTGCTTGTCTAGCAAGTGTAACTGAGCCTAAAGAAGATATTTCTTTAACCAAGGAGAATGATAAATAAAAATCATTTATTTTAAGCTTAAACTCTGATTTACTAGATGTAAAATAATATAAAATATAAATTGCTGTAACAGCATAAGAAATAGTAGTTGCCCATGCAGCTCCATACATGCCATAGTCTAAATAAAAAATTAAAATATAATCTAAAAACAAGTTAGTAATTGAGGGTATCATCATTGCATACATAGCATATTCCGGCTTTCCTTCAGCTCTCATTGTGTTGTTTCCCATCATACAAAAACCTAAAAGAGGAACCCCATAAAGAACTATTTCATAATATATTTTAGCTAATTCATATAAATCTCCTTTACCGCCAAATGCAGGTATTAAATATTCTAAAAATAATAGTCCTAAAAATACTAGAGATAATGTTACAATAAATGTTAGGGTAATTTGATTTCCAAAAGTTTGATTTGCTTTAGAAATATTTTTATCGCCAAGAGCTCTTGAAATAATTGAACCTCCGCCAATACCAATAGCCATTCCAAGAGCTGCAATGAAAAAAGAGACTGGTAATACAACATTTATTGCTGCAATTGCATTTGGACCAATCCATTGGCCAACAAAAACAGTGTCAATTAGGATATTCAAAGACATAACTAAGATTCCAATTGATGCAGGGACTCCCTGTCGAATTAGTAGTCTAAATATCGGGTCAGTACCTAAACGCCCAGATATATTGTTTCTCATATTATATTTCAACAGCAGTTAAAGCCCATTCATCAATCCACCTACTTAAAACTTTAACCCAATCATCACGATCATTTATACATGGAATCACATGAAGTTTTTTTCCTCCTTTTTCTTCAAAATCTTCAGCAGCTTCCATTCCGATTTCTTCTAAAGTTTCCAAACAGTCTGAAATAAAAGCTGGAGTTGCAATTGCAAGTTCTTTAGTTCCCTTTTTGGCAAAAGAAGAAACTGTCTTATCAGTATAAGGTTTTAGCCAAGATCCTATTATAGAAACCCTTGACTGAAAAGATGTAGAGTAGGTGCCTTTTTTTAAATCTAAATATTCTGCAACTTTTATAGAAGTAATTTCGCATTGATGTCTATAACAATATTGATGTGCAGGTGATTTTGTAAAACAGCATTTACCATCAATTTTACAATGTGATTTTGTTATATCTGATTTTCGAATATGTCTTTCTGGAACACCGTGATAGGAAAACAAAAGATGTTCCCAATTTTTTCCCTGCAAAGATTCTTGAATAGAATTTCCAAGAACTCTTATATAGTCTGGATGACCATAAAATGATGGTAGTGACGTAAATTTCATTTTAGGGAAAAAATTAATTCTTATTTTTTCAGCCAAAACCAAAATAGTTTCGGTGGTAGCCATAGCAAATTGAGGATACAGCGGAACAATTAAAACTTCACTGACCCCTTTTTTATTTAATAATTCAAGTCCACTTTTAATAGAGGGGTTTCCATATCGCATTGCAAGTACTATTGGTACAGATACATTTGTTTGTACTTTATCTTTTAATTTTTGAGAAAGAACAATTAAAGGTGAACCTTCTTTCCACCAGATTTTTTTATATGCTTCTGCAGATTTTTTTGGCCTCGTGTTTAAAATGATTCCTTTCACTAAAAACGTTCTAAGCCATTTAGGTAAATCAATTACTCTTTCGTCCATTAAAAACTGATCTAAATAACTCCTAACATCTTTAGTTTTTGGACTTTCAGGAGAGCCCAAATTAACTAAAAGTACACCCTTCATTATTTTTTTTTACGAAGATACTGACATTAAATATTTTTTTGGGGTTGTCCCATATTTCTTTTTAAAGGCAACTATAAAATGACTAGCTGTACTATAACCCAGTCTAAGTCCAACTTCATTTACATTATAACTTTTTGACTCTAGCATTCTTTGGGCTTCTGTCATTTTATGCTCAAGTAAATATCCATAAACAGTATCCCCATATAATTGTTTAAAGCCCTCTTTTAATTTCTTTAAACTTAAACCAATTTCTTGTGATAATTCATGTAAAGTTGGGGGTTCAGACATTCTTTCTAAAATAATTTCTTTAGCATGTCTAATTTTTCTTACATTTTCTTCGTCAACCAAAAAAGGACATTGCTCAAGGTCAGTATCATCACTTTTATTAAAATACAGACTGAGCAATTCGTATACCTTACCCTTAAAATAAAGGGCCCTCATGCTATCGTGAACTTTAGCTTGAAGAATTTGGCTTAAAACAACAGCTATATTAGGGGGGAAAATATTGTCATCATAAAACTTTCTTTTGCTGTTTTCTGGATTTAAAAAGAAAATGTGATCAGCGTCATTAGAAAATAAACTATGAAATTTAGAAATTGAAATTATAACACTTACAATCCAACTATTTGGCTCCAAATTTAAGTTAAGAGGAAGGTCCTGAGTTGGGTTATATAAAAGTACTGCATGTTCTTCTTTAATTTGAAATTCATAATTACCATTATTGAATAAAAGCTTTCCAGCTCCCTTTAAACAAAAATGAAATTGAATATATTCTCTAGTTATTAACATTTTTTTTTGTAAAACTTTTTTATTTTCGTTTTCATAACGAAGAACCATGAAGCCTTGTTCTATTAATGTGTTTTCCTTTGAACTTTCATCGATGTTTTCCATATTAATAATTGTGTTGTTATTTAGATAAGTTCTAAATTATAAAATCTTTTAAGCTCCCTAAAATTAATACATTTAATTAAAAATAAAATAAAATAAAATAAAAAACCGAAGTCGGTATTAATAATTCGTCTATCGTTATTTTTTCACTTTTCTCAAAATTACTTTTGCGTCAAAGTTTAGATACTCAAGTTTGGATTCAAAAAAATTTTTTACTGTAGGTGTTAGTCATAAAAAAGCCTTGCTTTCTGTAAGAGAGGCTTTCAGCCTTTCTTTACATTCTACCGAAGCATTATTAAATGATGCTAAAAAAAATGGTATCTCTGAGTTACTTGTAAATAGTACTTGTAATAGGACTGAGTTATATGGATTAGCTGAAAATTCAAATGATTTTATCAAGCTACTTTGTAAGTTTTCAAAAGGAAAAATAAATACATTTAATAAAATTGGATACACTTTAGAAGGCAAGAAAGCGATTAATCATATTTTCAGAGTTGGTGCAGGTCTTGAAAGTCAAATTCTTGGAGATTTTGAAATAATTGGACAATTAAAGAAATCATTTTACCAATCAAAAAAATTAGAGATGGCAAATGGATTTTTAGAAAGGCTAATTAACAATGTAATACAAGCAAGCAAACGTGTTAAAACTGAAACTAGAATTTCTTCTGGGGCAACATCAGTTTCGTATGCAGCTGTTCAATTTATTATTAAGAATGTTAAAAACATCTCTGACAAGAATATTCTTCTATTTGGAGCTGGTAAAATTGGTAAAAACACCTGTGAAAACCTTATTAAACATACCAAAAATGATCATATTGTTTTAATAAATCGCACAAAGGAAAGAGCTGAAAAAATTGCAGGTAAATTTAAAGTTAAAGTAAAACCTCATAGTGAACTTAATACTGAAATTAGAAAGGCAGATGTTTTAATTGTTGCTACTGGAGCTGAGCATCCAACAATCAACAAAGAACTTATCCACTGTTCAAGTCCTCTTTTAATTATAGATCTCTCATTACCAAGAAATGTAGTTCCTGAAGTAATTGAAATCGATCAAGTTTCACTTGTTCATTTAGATGAATTGTCAAAAATGACTGATGAGAATCTAATGAAAAGAAAAAAATATATAGGTAAGGCCCAAGAGATAATCAATGAGGTTGCTTCAGATTTTAACACATGGCTGTATCAAAGAAAATATGCCCCATTTTTAAATGCAATTAAAACACATCTTGAGAAACCAATTTCAGGCTCAGAAGAAACAGCATCAAAATTTACCGGTCAAATAGCTAGCTACCTAAAAGATAATCCTAAAAATGCGTCTGCTACAATGAATTTATTAGTAGATCTTTTTGAAATTGAATTAGAAGAAGATGTCAAAGCGTGATATTCGAATTGGGACCAGGAAAAGCAAGCTAGCGCTATGGCAAGCAAAAACTGTTGCAGATAAACTAAACAAAATAGGATATAACACTTCAATTGTTCCAATTAAAAGTGAAGGCGATATGAACCTAAATCAGCCTATTTATTCGATTGGTATTCAAGGAGTTTTTACAAGAACACTTGATACTGCTCTTTTAAATAAAAAAATTGATATAGCTGTACATAGCCTTAAAGACGTTCCAACAAAACTCCCTAAAGGAATTATTTTAAAGTCGACCATAGAAAGAGGTAACCCATATGATCTATTATTATTTGATGATAAAACTAAATTAATTAATGTGGGTAAAATTGGTACAGGAAGTCTAAGAAGAAGAGCTCAATGGTTAAAAAAATATCCGCAAGATGAAACTGAAGTAATTAGAGGAAATATTCAAACTCGTTTAGAAAAACTAAAAACTTCAAATTTAAAGGGAGTGATTTTAGCAAAAGCAGGAATAGATCGTCTCGGAATTATAAATCTAAAATTTGAAGTTTTAAAATGGATGATTCCAGCTCCAGCTCAAGGGGCAATTGGAATTACATCGCTAGAAGAAGATGAATCAATTAAAAAAATTTTATCACAAATAAATTGTTGTAAAACATTTTATTGCACAACTCTTGAAAGAGAGTTTTTAAAAATATTAGAGGGGGGTTGTTCTGCCCCTATAGGAGGCCTGGCTAGAATTAATGATGATTTTGTTGATTTCAAAGGAGGTCTTTTTAGCTTAACCGGAAAAGACTCTATTGTAAGTGATTACAGGTTTTCTTGTAATGAAGACCCTGTTTATTTAGGAAAAAAAATAGCCTTAGAGTTTTTAAATAAAGGCGGTAAGAGCATTATTGAAACAATAAAAAATAAGTTATAATGCATCTATTATCTACAAAGAAATTAAATTCAAAAATTAAATTAGCTTTATATCAAAGTGGAATATACACTTTTGAAGCTCCAATGATAAAAACAAGAATAATTGATTTTCAATGGCCAAAGATTGAGTACGGAGTAATCATTACAAGCTCAACAGCTTTAAAATCGATTTTAAAAAATAGTCAATATAAAAGTATAATTAAACTTCCATTTTTTTGTGTAGGAACTACTACTAAAATTAGATTAATTGAATTAGGCTTAAATGTTGTTGAATGTGAAAACTCTGCTAAAGATTTAGCAAATAAGATAATACAAAAATATTCCAATAAAACTTTCAACTATTTTTGCGGAAAACAAAGACTGAATATTACTGAGAATTTATTTAAAAAAAATAATGTGAATTTATTTTTATCTGAAGTATACGAAACAAAAGAAGCTTCAAAAAAAGTCGAAGACAATTTTGAGGGAGTTTTGTTTTTTAGTCCTTCTGCAGTAAAAAGTTATGCGCTAAACAACTCCTTTAATTCAAAAAAATGTTTTTCTTGGGGTCACACTACTGCAAAAGAAATTGCAAAACATACCGATAATTATTTTATTTCAAAAAAACCTGAAATAAAGTCACTGATTTTATTACTTAAAAAACATATTAAAAAATAGATGCTTAAAAATGATCTTTTCTTACGCGCACTAAAAGGTGAAATTGTTTCTAGACCTCCTGTATGGATGATGAGACAAGCTGGAAGATATCTTCCAGATTTTATGAAATTAAAAAATAAATATGATTTTTTCACAAGATGTCAAACTCCTGAACTTGCTACTGAAATCACATTAATGCCAATAAATCAGTTAGGTCCAGATGCGGCTATTTTATTTAGTGACATCTTAGTCGTTCTACAGGCAATGAATATTAATGTTGAAATGAAGGATGGAGTAGGTCCCTGGATTCCAAACCCAGTTAAAAATAAAAAAGATTTATCTAATATAGTCGTTCCAAATATTCATGAAAAACTAGGGTATGTTTTAGATGCTATAAAAATGACTCAAAAAGAATTAAACAGCAGCATTCCATTAATAGGTTTTGCCGGCTCTCCATGGACACTTCTTTGCTATGCTATTCAAGGTCAGGGTTCAAAAACGTTTGATAAAGCAAAAGCATTTTGTTTTGAACATCCTGAGCTAGCTCATGAATTTCTTCAAAAAATAACTGATACAACAATTTTATACTTAAAAGAAAAGGTGGCTTCAGGAGTAAACGCAGTTCAATTATTTGATTCATGGGGCGGGTTACTATCGCCTAAGGATTATGATGAATTTTCTTGGCAATATTTACAGCAAATTATATCAGAATTAAAAAAAATTAGCCCTGTTATTGTTTTCGGAAAAGGATGCTGGTTTGCATTAAGTAAAATGAGTAAATCTGGAGCATCTGCCCTGGGAGTAGACTGGACATGTTCTGCTCAAAATTCACGATATTTAAGTGGTGGAAATATAACCCTTCAAGGTAATTTTGACCCCTCAAGATTACTTTCATCTATTCCAGAAATAAAAAAACAAGTAACACAGATGATAAATGAGTTTGGGAAGGATAGGTATATCGTTAATCTAGGTCATGGAATTTTACCAAATATTCCTGTGAGTCATGCTCAAGCTTTCATTGACAGTGTAAAACAATATGAAAATATATAATGAAAAAGGCTTTTCTAGATTATATTCATAAACTTCAAGAAAAAATAACAACTTCCATTGAAGATATTGATGGAGGGGCAAGGTTCAAAGAGGATGTTTGGAAAAGACCTGAAGGTGGTGGAGGTAAATCAAGAATTCTGGAGAATGGTAAGGTTTTTGAAAAAGCTGGAGTGAATACTTCAGCGGTAAGCGGGGTTTTACCTAAAAGTCTAGAGGGTTACTTTAATGTTAAAGATTCAAAATTCTTTGCTTGTGGGCTGAGTTTAGTGTTTCATCCAAAAAACCCCATGATTCCAACTGTTCATGCGAATTATAGATACTTTGAACTTTATACTTCAGACGGAGATTTAAAAGATCAATGGTTTGGAGGAGGTCAAGATCTTACTCCTTTTTATTTAATTGAGGAAGATGCTAAACACTTTCATGAAGTATGTAAATCCGTTTGTGATAAACATTCCTCAAATTTGTATAAGGTTTATAAAGAAAAATGTGACTCATATTTCTGGAATCATCATAGAAATGAGTCGCGTGGAATTGGTGGTTTGTTTTTTGATTATTTAAAGTCAAACAATAATTATAAAATTGAAGACTGGTTTTCATTTGTTACAGATGTAGGTAATAGTTTTTTAAAAGCATATCTGCCAATTGTCAAAAATAGAAAAGATTATAAATACAGTTTAAATCAAAAAAACTGGCAAGAAATCAGAAGGGGTCGCTATGTTGAATTTAATTTAGTTCATGATAAAGGGACTCTATTTGGACTTAAAACCAATGGGAGAATTGAAAGTATTTTGATGAGTCTTCCTCCCAAGGTTCAATGGGTTTACAATTATATTGCAAAAAAAAACTCAGAAGAAGAGAGGCTAATCAAAGTATTACAAAACCCTAGGGACTGGACTACATAATGTATTTTTGTACCTTTAAAAAACTCAAAGTTTTTTTATGAATACTGGATCTATTTTAATCCTACTACCTCTATTAATCATTTTTTCATATTTATTTGATTTAATAGCAAAGAAAACAAAGTTTCCTTCTGTCATTTTACTCATGATTACAGGAATTATCGCTCGAACTATTGCAAATAGTTATGGGTTTGATAATACTGTTTTGTTAAACTCATTAATTCCTGTTCTAGGAACCATTGGTTTAGTCCTTATTGTATTGGAAGGCGCACTTGAATTAGATATAAGAAAAGAAAAGCTAGGTCTAATTTTATCTGGTTTTTTTGCAGCTTTTATTGTCTTAACACTTAATATAATATTACTTAAAGTTTTTTTTACAACAATTTTGAAAATTCCAAATGATCCTGCTACGTTATATGCTATTCCTCTTTCTATAATAAGTAGTGCTGTAGTTATACCCTCAGCAAGTGGACTATTAACTAAAGATAAAGAGTTTGTAATTTATGAATCTACGTTTTCAGATATTTTAGGAGTTGTAATTTTTAATTATAGTATCCAACAAGTAGGTTTAAATGAGTCTTTGATTAGTTTGACACCGATAATTCAATTAGGCATACAAATTTTAGGTATAATTTTCCTTTCATTAGTGATAACTTACCTTCTGGCTAGACTAATTCAGGGTATTGATCATCATGTGAAATTTTTTCTAATTCTTGCTCTTTTGATTTTAGTCTATGCTATTGGAAAGTATTTTCATTTCCCATCTCTTTTAACAATTTTTATTTTTGGGATATTCCTCGGTAATGGAGGTGATTTATTACCAAATTTTATGACAAAATCTATAAATGCAGAAAAAACAAAAAAGAGCCTTCATGAATTTCACGTTTTGACATCCGAATCTACTTTTTTGGTCCGCACTTTTTTCTTTTTATTTTTTGGATTCTCAATTTCATTAAACAGTTTCATGTCGCCTGAACCATATTTCTATGCTATTACTGTTTTATTAATTATGTTTGGAGCAAGATATTTATATCTTTCATTTAGCACTTTCAGTTTTAATACCGCTCCTTTATTATATATGTCTCCCAGAGGGTTAATTAGTATTTTGCTTTTTCTTCAGCTTGGAACTTTAAAGGACCCTAGTCTTAAAACTAATATCATAGATGAAAGAGTTTTACTATTAGTTATTTTAATATCGATGCTTGTTATGCTATTTGGAACTCTTAAAAATAATGAAATTAAAGAAAATATTCCTTTTGAAATTGAAATACCCAGAAATGAAGAAATTGATTCTGATTTTTCAAATAAAAAAATAAATGATTAATATATGTATCCATTAAATCGTAACCGTCGATTAAGAAGTTGCTCAGCTATTCGAGATCTTGTTAGAGAAAATCAACTTTCTAATAATGATTTCATAGTACCTCTTTTTGTTGTTGAAGGCAAAAATATTAAGAAAGAAATTGTTTCAATGCCTAATTATTACCAATGGAGTCTAGACTTACTTGAAAAAGAAGTAAAAGAACTTTGGAAAATTGGATTAAAAGCAGTTTTAATTTTTACAAAAGTTGATGACAATCTTAAAGACAACAGGGGAACAGAGGCTTTGAATAAAGATGGTCTTATGCAAAGAGCAATTAAAACAATAAAAAATAGTGTGCCTGAAATGTTAGTCATGACTGATATAGCACTTGATCCTTATTCATCTTTTGGACATGATGGAATTGTAGAAAATTTTAAAATTTTAAATGATGCCACAATAGATGTGTTATCTGAAATGGCTGTTTCTCATGCAACGGCTGGGGCAAATTTTGTTGCTCCAAGTGACATGATGGATGGAAGGGTTTTGAAAATACGAGAGGCATTAGAAATTGAAGGGTTTTTTGAAACTGGAATAATGAGTTATAGTGTTAAGTATGCTTCATCATTTTATGGGCCATTTAGAAATGCCTTAGATTCAGCTCCAGGGTTTGGAGATAAAAAAACCTATCAAATGGACTTTGCAAACCAAAAAGAAGCTATTAATGAGGCAATGAAAGATCTTGAAGAAGGTGCTGATATAATAATGGTAAAACCTGGAATTACATACTTAGATATAATTAATTCATTGTCTAATAAAATTAATTCTCCTATAGCCGCTTATCAAGTCAGTGGAGAATATTCTATGTTAAAAATTGCTGAAGAAAAAGGATTTTTAGACTACAATCAGGTGATGATAGAACAACTATTTGCTTTTAAGCGAGCTGGAGCTTCTATGATAGCTAGTTATCATGCTAAAGAAGCTGTTAAGCTTTTAAATCAATATTAATGAAAAAAATATTAAAAATATTAATCTTTATAATTTTTGTAATCTTTGGAGGTATATATGTTTCCAATTATAGCTGGTTTTTAGAGGGAGTTGCTAAAATTTATTTTACTGGACATACAACAAGTTATTTATCGGATTATAAAGTTTTTGATAATAATGAAATTCCAGTATCCTCAAACCCACAACCTTGGCCAATTCATAAAAAATATAACACAACTAGTCCCTCAAGTTTTCTTGAATCACATAATAAAAAAAATAAAACAGTTGCTTATTTAGTTATAAAAAATGACAGTTTATACTATGAAAAGTATTATGATGGTTATGGATTAGACTCGAAAAGCAACTCTTTTTCCATGTCAAAAAGCATTGTGTCTGCCCTTTTAGGTAAAGCCATTATGGATGGTTATATTGAAAGTCTAGATCAACCTGTTTATCAATTCTTGCCAGAGATAAAAGGGTCTTATTCTAAAATAGTAACATTAGGGGATTTGTCTAGTATGTCTTCTGGATTAGACTGGCAGGAAGAATATTATTCTCCTGTTTCAATAACTGCTTCTTCTTACTTTATAAATGATCTTAAAAGTTTAATCTTAAATCAAGAAATTATTAATGAGCCGGGTAAAAGTTATAGTTATCTAAGTGGTGCAACTCAATTACTTGGAATGTCAATAGTAAATGCAACAGGACAAAGTCTCAGTGAATACTTATATAAAAGTTTTTGGGATCCTATGGGAGCTGAAAATTCTGCACTTTGGCAATTGGATAGTAAAAAGAATAATATTGAAAAAGCATTTTGCTGTATTGCTTCTAACGCAAGAGACTTTGCTAGGTTTGGAAAGCTCTATAAGGATTTTGGTCAATGGAATGGAAAAACTTTAATTGACTCAGCATTTGTAGTTAAATCTATTTCTCCACGTTTTCAAAAAAGTCCAGAATATGGATATTCATGGTGGTTAGAAAACTTCAACGGTCATAAAGTGTTTTTAATGAGAGGACATCTGGGTCAATATGTTATTGTTTTACCTGACGAGAATATAATAGTTGTAAGACTTGGTCATTTAAAAGGCAAATCAACTCCAAATAACCCCAGGAGCGATGTTCATATCTATTTGGATGAGGCAATTAAAATGATTAATAATACTGATTAAATATTTTTATACTGCTGGGTTTGGAATTTTATTATGAATCTCATCAATTTCAGATAATATTTCTTTCGAAAGTTTCACTTTATGAGTTTCAATATTTTCCTTTAATTGTTCTAGTGAGGTTGCTCCAATAATATTACTTGTGACAAAACTTCTTTCACTGACAAAAGAAAGTGATAATTGCGTTAACGTTAGACCGTTATCTATTGCAAGTTGATGATAAAGTTTTGTTGCCTTTGCGCATTCATTACTTGTGTATCTTTTGTAATTCGGCATAACCTCTAATCTAGAACCCTTAGGTATTATACCATTCATGTATTTTCCAGTCAAGACACCAAAACCAAGAGGCGAATAGGCTAAAAGCCCTATGTTTTCACGATGACAAATTTCGGAATGACCTGTTTCAAATTCTCTACATAATAGAGAATATGCATTCTGAATTGACACCATTCTTGGGCGATTTGAATTTGATGCATTTAAAAATTTCATCATACCCCATGGATTTTCATTTGAAATTCCGACATGTCTAATTTTTCCAGAATTAATATGACCCTGTAAAACATCTAATACACTTTCAAAGTTTTCTAACCATGGATCGTCAGGCGCAAAGGTAAAACCTCTTTTTCCAAATTTATTTGTTTTTCTTTCTGGCCAATGGAGCTGGTACAGATCTATATAATCTGTTTTTAAACGCCTTAAACTGCTGTGTAAGGCTTCATCAATGTTGGTCTTGTCGAAGCTCATATTAGTTCTTATGTGAGAGCTAAATGCTTCAGGTCCAGCAATTTTTGAGGCTAATATGATTTGATCACGTTTTCCATTTTTACTAAACCAATTGCCTATAATTTCTTCTGTTGACCCATGGGTTTTTGATTCAGCTGGAACTGGATATAATTCTGCAGTATCCCAAAAATTAACTCCTTGATCTAAAGCATAATTCATTTGTCCTTGACCTTCAAAATCAGTGTTTTGTTTTCCCCAAGTCATTGTTCCCAGGCATATTTTACTTACATCCAAATCAGTATTTGGAAGCCTTTTATATTCCATTAATTTATTTAATTTAAATTCTCTAATAGCTCAGTAATAGCATCAAGCTGGGGAGTTAAAATAACTTCAATTCTTCTATTGGAAGATTTTCCTTTTTCGTTACTGTTTGGTCCAACTGGCAGAAACTCTCCTCTGCCTGCAGCAGTAATATTTTGAGGTAAAATTTGTTTGTTATTTAATAATAATTGAACTATAGAAGTTGCTCTTTTAGTTGAGAGATCCCAATTGTTTTTGATTGGCCCATCTCCTGAATAAGGCACGTTATCAGTATGACCTTCTATTAATACATTAATTTCAGGATTTTCAGCTAAAACATTAGACAATTGATTAATTGCTTTTTTTCCTTCATTACCCACTGTCCAGCTTCCTGATTTAAATAAAAGTTTGTTTTCCATTGATACATAAACTTTACCATTTCTTTGCTCTACCGTTAATCCTTTTCCTTTAAAACTTAAAAGAGCATCTGATAAGTTTTTTTTAAGAAGACTTAGGTTTTGTTCTTTTTCTATTACAAGTCTTTCTAACTCTCCTACTCGTTCAAGCCCTTTACTTAGTTCATATTGTTTAAGTGCTAAACTATCTAACAGCCCATTATTTTCATTAATTCTAGCCTTAATATCTGAATCACTTTTAGAAGATAAAAAAGTGTAATCATTTTGTAATTTTGATAGCTCTGACTTCTTTAAAGTCAAGCTTTCATTAGTTACCTTAAGTAAATTAATTTTTAATTCTAGTCCCTCAGAAAGAGAATCAATCTTAATACTAAGTAATTTGTTTTCATTTTGCGAGGTTCTATATTTCATTTTCTGGCTTGCATAAAGATCTTCAATATCATTAAAAGTTTTAAACGATACACATCCGTTAATTAAAAAGGAAAAAAATACTATTGGAAAAAATGTTTTCATATTATGAAATTAAAATTTTAAAATTAATCCGACTGGACAATGGTCAGAATGATAAGCTTCGGGCATTATAAAAGAATTTATAATATTAGATGATAATTCTTTACTGACTAAGTTATAATCAATTCTCCAACCTTTATTGTTCGACCTGGAGTTTGCCCTATAACTCCACCAGCTATAATTATGTGGTTCTTTATTTAAAAATCTATACGAATCAATAAATCCGTTATTTAAAAAATTATCAAGCCATAATCTTTCTTCAGGTAAAAATCCAGAAATAGTTTTATTTCTAACTGGATCATGAATATCAATTGGCTTGTGACATATATTATAGTCACCAGATATTACAATGCGAGGAAAATCTTTTTTCAATTTATTAATATATTCTTGAAACTCTTTCATGAATTTAAATTTAAAGTCAAGTCTTTCAGTATTTGTTCCAGAAGGAAGATATAGACTGACTACTGAAAGTTCATCAAAATCAAGACGAAGGGTTCTTCCTTCATAATCCATTGATGGTATTCCAGTTCCATAAATTATATTATTTGGTTTTTTTTTTGATAGAATTCCAACACCACTATATCCTTTTTTTTGAGCTGCAAACCAGAAATGGTTATACCCTAAATCTTCAAAAATATTTGTGTCAATCTGATCTTTTTGAGCTTTTATTTCTTGAATACAAACAATATCTGGATTTGAAGACTTTAACCATTGAGCAAAACCTTTTTTCAAAGCTGCTCGAATACCATTTACATTATATGAAATTATTTTCATTGGTTACCAAAATAATAATAACAGCAATTAAATTTACTAAAATTAATAAAAGTTACCATTGATATTTTTAACAGAGCTATCAATTTGTTGGTAAAAGACTAATTTAAATTTTTTGTAGCCAGTTTTTAATATTCAGTTTGTCTTCTAAAAAACCGGAAATCTCTTTAAATGAAATTCGTTCCTGATTCATTGTGTCTCGATCTCTTATAGTTACAGTTTTATCTTCTAAAGACTGATGATCAACTGTAATACAAAATGGAGTTCCTAAAGCATCTTGACGCCTGTACCTTCTTCCAACTGCATCTTTTTCGTCATAAGAAATATTATATTTCCATTTCAAATCCTCTAATATTTTCCTAGCCAATTCAGGTAGACCATCTTTTTTCAATAGAGGTAACACGGCTACTTTATAAGGCGCTAAAATAGCTGGTAGTTTAAGTACAGTTCTTGTGTTTCCTTCTTCAATTAACTCTTCTTTAAGAGCCCAGGAAAAAATAGCTAAAAACATACGATCTAACCCAATAGACGTTTCTACTACGTATGGGGTATAATTTTTATTTTTTTCAGGATCAAAAAATTTAAGTTTTTTTCCTGAAAATTCTTCGTGTTTTGAAAGATCAAAATCAGTTCGGGAATGAATTCCCTCTAACTCTTTAAATCCAAATGGAAATTTAAACTCAATGTCAGTTGCAGCATCTGCATAGTGAGCAAGTTTTTCATGATCATGAAAACGATAATTATCTTGACCCATGCCTAGAGACAAGTGCCAACTTAAACGTGTTTCTTTCCATTTGTTATACCATTTTTTTTGTTCTCCCGGAGAAACAAAAAACTGCATTTCCATCTGCTCAAATTCTCTCATTCTGAAAATAAATTGTCTAGCAACTATTTCATTTCTAAAAGCTTTTCCTGTCTGAGCTATTCCAAAAGGAAGTTTCATTCTCCCTGATTTTTGAACATTTAAAAAATTTACAAAAATACCTTGAGCAGTTTCAGGTCTTAAATATAAATCTATAGATGATTCCGAGGAAGCGCCAAGTTTTGTTCCAAACATTAAATTGAATTGCTTAACATCTGTCCAATTCCTTGATCCAGATTCTGGACAAGCAATTTTCAGCTCTTCAATTAAAGACTTTACATCGGAAAGGTCTTCTGCTTCTAATGATTTATTTAAACGACTGAGTATTAGAGATACCTTGTTTTTATAATCAATTATTCTTGGATTAGTTTCAATAAATTGTTCTTGATTAAATTGTTCTCCAAAACGTTTGGATGCTTTTGTAATTTCTTTTTCAATTTTTAGTTCAATTTTAGCAACATAATCTTCTACTAAAACGTCCGCTCGATAACGTTTATTTGAGTCTTTATTGTCAATTAAAGGGTCACTAAAAGCATCTAAATGTCCAGAGGCTTTCCAAATTGTAGGATGCATAAAAATAGCAGAGTCCAATCCCACAATGTTTTCATTTAATTGAACCATAGATTTCCACCAATATTCACGAATATTATTTTTTAACATCACTCCATTTTGACCATAGTCATATATTGCATTTAAACCGTCATATATTTCACTTGACGAAAAAACAAAACCATACTCTTTTGCATGAGATATAGTTTTTTTAAAATGATCTGATTGATATGTCATAAAGCAAAAATAAGTCTTTTTAATCTCTTTAGTAAATCGGCTAATATTAATTAATTAACAGTCTAGTTTGATTTAATCAAGACTTAATAAATTATTGTATTATTTTTATAGAATAATTTGTATTATGCTTCCTAAACAATTTTTATTTTTATTTCTTTTTGTTTTCCTATTGTTTAGTTGTGCTAAAAGAGGCAACCCTACTGGGGGTTATAAGGATACCATTCCGCCTATAATGGTAAATGCTTCTCCAAAAAATGAAACTACTTTTTTTAAAAGTAAAAAAATCACAATTACCTTTGATGAATATATAAAGCTTAAAGACCTTAATCAACAATTAATTATTTCTCCTCCCATAGAGACTGACGAATATACTGTAGAGCCTCAATCAGCAATATCTAAAAAAATAAAAATTGAGTTTTCTGACAGTTTAAGTCTTGCTCAAGAAACAACATATACATTTAATTTCGGAAGTAGTATCCAGGATAATAATGAAGAAAACATATTACCTTTTTTCTCATACACTCTTTCAACAGGCTCAATAATTGATTCACTTTTTTTAAGAGGGAAAGTTTCTGATGCGTTTGATGATCAAAGTGAAAGTTTTGTTTCATTATATTTATATCCTATTGATAGTACTTATAAAGATTCAACAGTCTATCTTAAGAAACCATTATACGCAACTAGCACTTTAGATACTGTTTTATATCATTTTCAAAATTTAAGAAAAGATAATTATAAATTAATTGCACTAAAAGACTATGGGAAAAACTATTTGTATGATCAAGGTATCGATAAAATAGGTTTTATTGATCAAGTAGTTTCATTGCCGGGTGACACATTATATAATTTTAGGATTTTTAAGGAAAAGACACAGTTTTTTTGGGATCCTCCAAAATACGTTAATGATCACCATATAATTTTTGGATATTATGGGGTTCCTGAGGACAATCCAATTGAATTAATTACTCCAGTCCCTTCTGGGTTTAAAACATTTATAACTCAAGAAAGGGGAAGAGATAGTTTAAACTTTTGGTTTCCTGAAATTGAAGCTGACTCTCTTCAATTTGCTCTCAAAACAAAAGACAGCACATATGCCTTAAGTGTTAAGTTTTATAAACCAGAGTTAGATTCACTAGTTGTTTTACCAGAACAAAATGGAGGTATTGATTTAAACGATACTCTTAGATTTAAAAGCTCACTGCCCATAACTGAATTGAATAAAGAATTTATAACCATTAGGAATAACGATTCCATTTCACTTCCATTTGATTTAATATTAGATAGAAATAAAGATTTTATTCAGGTCTACTTTGATCTTGAGCCAAACGATAAATACTCAGTATCAATTCTTCCAAACGCGTTTAAAGATTTCTGGGGAGAAACAAATGACACAATTAATTTAAGTCTTCCGACTAAGTCATTTGACTCATATGGTGAAATTACCTTAAGATTAAATTGGGAAATTAAGGAGCAAGATTTTATTTTAGAACTTTTAAATTTAAAAAACGAAGTTATTAGGAGAAAGTTAAAAGAAAATGACTTGAAAAAATATACTTTTAAACTTCTAAATCCTAAAAATTATAAAGCTCGAATTATTTTGGATGATAATAATAATGGAAAATGGGATACAGGAAGTTATTTAAAGAATATTCAGCCTGAAAGAGTTATATATTTTTCCGATACAATTGAGCTTAGAGCTAACTGGGAAATGAATGAGATTTTTATTCTAAAATAAAACTGTCTTTTTCATCTAAAAATGGCAGAAAAGTTCTTATTTTTTTTAAATGATTTTTATCTAATTCCGTGACATAAACTCCTGCTTTATTCTTTAAGTTTAATATTTTTTTACCCAAAGAATCTATCACAAGTGAATGACCTGGATAACTATTTTTGTTTTCATCTAACCCAATGCGATTAACACCAATACAGTAAGAAACATTTTCTATAGCTCTAGCAATTATTAAATTATCCCAAGCATTAATTCTAGGTGATGGCCAGTTAGCCACATAAATTAATAATTCATAATCATCAACATTTCTTGACCAAACAGGAAAACGAAGGTCGTAGCATATTCTCAATAGTATTTTCCATCCATTATATTCAATTAAACCAAAATTTGAGCCAGAACAATATGATTCTCCTTCTCCTGCCATTTTAAAAGTATGTCGTTTGTCATAAGAACTAATACAACCGTCAGGCTCAACAAAAACAAGTCTGTTATAAAAACATTTTTTCTCTCTGATCACTAAACTTCCGCAAATTGCAGCATTTTTAATTTTTGAAAGTTTTTTTAGCCAAATTATAGAGTCGCCTTGCATCGACTCTGCAACTGTTTTTGGATGCATCGTAAAACCAGAAGTAAACATTTCAGGTAGAATGAATAAATCTATTTTAGATTTTTCATTAAGTATTTTTTTTTCAATTAAACTTCTATTTAATACTGGATTTTCCCAGACTAAATCTGTTTGAACTAAAGCAACAGTTAGTTTATCTTTCATAACTTTATGAATAAATCAATTTTATAAAACTATGAAGAATTTAACTTTTTTATTTTTATTATTAACTTCTACATGTATAAATGCTCAAAATTTTTATTTTCCTGAAAAAAATGTTCAATGGAAAGAGGTTAGTCCCGAGTTATACAAAATTGACAATTTAAAAATACGTAATGCAATTGATTTTGCTACTTCTAATGAGTATTCTGGAGATCCTGATCTAAGAATAGCTATATTAAAAGGGTTTTCTAGAGAACCATTTCACAAAATTTTAGGCCCAACAAAAAAAAGAGGAGGACCTGCTGGGGTTATTTTAAAGAACGGATATATTATAGGCAAGTGGGGAGATCTCAAAAGAGTAGACATGACTTTTAGCGTAACAAAAAGTTATCTTTCAACAGTTGCTGGAATAGCTTATGATAAAGGCTTGATCCCTAATCTAGATGAAAAATTAAGTGAAAGAGTCTGGGATAAAACCTTTAAAGGAAATCATAATAATAAAATTACATGGACTCACTTGTTAAATCAGTCATCTGATTGGTCTGGCGAATTGTGGGAGACATTTGATTGGGGAGACAGACCAATTTCAAAATCCATTGATAGTATGCGATACAGAAAGCTCCATAAACCTGGTTCTCATTATAAATATAACGATGTAAGAGTAAATGTCTTAGCGTATTCCTTATTGAATGTTTTTAGAGAGCCTTTACCAAAAATTCTCAGGAACAATATTATGGATCAAATTGGAGCATCGAGTTCATGGAGATGGTATGGCTACGACAATTCATGGGTGAATATTGATGGACAATGGCTACAGTCTGTATCTGGAGGAGGTCATTCTGGTGGCGGAATGTTTATTAACACTCTTGACCATGCTCGTTTTGGCTTATTGTTTTTATCCAATGGTAATTGGAATGGTAAGCAACTTATTAGTGAAGAATGGATTAAAAAAGCTACTTCTCCATCTGAAGCAAATCCAAGTTATGGATATATGTGGTGGCTAAACAACCCTAAAGGAAAACGTTTTTGGAAAAAAATTCCTTCAAATATATACTATGCTTCAGGCTTTGGTGGTAACTATATAATTATAATACCTGATGAAAAAATAGTAGTTGTAGCAAGGTGGTTGGAACCAAAAAAATTATATGAATTCATGGAACATCTTTTTAAGGCTCTTTAATAAGAAATTAGCTCTTAAAAAGGGTTGATATGTATTCCCTGTTCATTCTAGCAATGTTTTCTAAAGAAATACCTTTGGGGCATTCAACCTCACAAGCTCCAGTATTTGTACAGTTCCCAAAACCTTCTTCATCCATTTGTTTGACCATATTTCTTACCCGATCTGTAGCTTCTATTTTTCCCTGAGGTAATAAGGAAAATTGAGAAACCTTAGCTGCAACAAAAAGCATTGCAGATGCATTTTTACAACTAGCCACACAAGCGCCACAGCCTATACAGGTAGCAGCATCAAATGCACGATCAGCATCATACTTTTCAATTGGAATTGAATTTGCATCTTGTGTGTTTCCAGAAGTGTTTACGCTAACAAAACCTCCTGCTTGTTGAATTCTATCAAATGAAGACCTATCTACCACCAAATCTTTAATTACAGGGAAAGCATTTGCTCTAAATGGTTCAATTGTTATTGTTTCACCATCCTTAAACTTTCTCATATGCAATTGACAGGTGGTTACTAGTCTATCTGGACCGTGTGCTTCTCCATTTATAAACATAGAGCACATACCACATATCCCTTCTCTACAGTCATGATCAAAAGCAACAGGCTCTTCACCTTTATTTATAAGTCGGCCATTTAAAAAATCCATCATTTCTAGAAAGGACATATCAGGAGAAACATCAGAGATAGGATACTCTACCATCTTTCCCTTTGATTCAGAATTTGATTGACGCCAAATTTTTAATGTTAAATTCATGTTTTATTTATATGATCGTGTTTTAACTTCTATCTCTTCATAATAAAGCATCTCTTTTCTTAATGTGGCATCTGAAGGTTCACCTTTATATTCCCATGCAGAAACAAAATTAAAAAATTTATCATCACGTAGTGCTTCTCCTTCAGGTGTTTGAGACTCTTCTCTGAAGTGTCCTCCGCAAGACTCGGTTCTCTCTAAAGCATCTTTAGCAAACAACTCTCCTAACTCTAAAAAATCAGCAACTCTTCCAGCTTTTGCTAATTCTTCATTAAACTCATCTAAACCTCCAGGAACTCTTACGTTTTCATAAAAATCTTTTCGCAAAATTTTAATTTCACTCATTGCTTCTTTTAATTCTTTTGCATTTCTAGACATTCCACATTTATCCCACATTATCTTACCTAATTTTCTGTGATAATAGTCTACAGAATTTTCTCCTTTATTATAAATAAACTTTGCCAGACGAACTCTTACTTCTTCCTCAGCCTTAATAAATTCCGGAGTGTCAATTGAAATTTTTCCAGTACGAATATCTTCAGATAAATAATCTCCAATAGTATAAGGCAAAACAAAATATCCGTCTGCCAAGCCTTGCATTAATGCTGAAGCTCCCAATCTATTAGCTCCATGATCAGAAAAATTAGCTTCACCAATGGCATAACAACCAGGAATCGAAGTCATTAAATTGTAGTCTACCCATACACCTCCCATAGTATAATGGACTGCTGGATAAATCATCATAGGGGTTTCATATGGATCTTGATCTACTATTTTCTCGTACATCTGAAATAAGTTGCCATATTTAGATCTGATAATTTTTTGACCTAATTTATTAATTAAAGGCTTATCTTCTTCATTTAAACCCTTGACATGTGCTTCTTCTTTTCCATATCTTTCTATTGCAGAAGAAAAATCAAGGTAAACAGCTTCACCTGTTTTATTAACTCCATAACCTTCATCACATCTTTCTTTTGCAGCTCTCGATGCAACATCTCTAGGAACCAGATTTCCAAAAGCAGGATAGCGTCTTTCTAAATAATAATCTCTATTTTCCTCATTAATATGAGTAGGGTTTAAACTACCTTCTCTTATAGACTTAACATCTTCTATGTTCTTTGGAACCCATATTCTACCATCATTTCTGAGAGATTCAGACATTAAGGTAAGCTTTGATTGATGATCTCCAGAAACAGGAATGCACGTTGGGTGTATCTGAGTAAAACATGGATTTGCAAAATGAGCTCCTTTTTTGTGGATTTTCCAGGCTGCAGTTACATTTGACCCCATGGCATTTGTAGATAAGAAAAAAACATTTCCATATCCACCAGAGGCAATTACAACTGCATGCGCGCTATGTCTTTCTAATTTTCCGTTCACAAGATTTCTTGTGATGATTCCTCTTGCTTTTCCATTTACAAGAACCAAATCCATCATCTCATGACGATTATACATTTTTATTTTTCCTCTTCCTATTTGACGATTCATTGCAGAATAGGCCCCTAATAATAACTGTTGCCCAGTTTGGCCTTTAGCATAAAAAGTTCTTGACACTAACACCCCACCAAATGATCTATTATCAAGCAATCCTCCATAATCTCTGGCAAATGGAACTCCCTGAGCAACACATTGATCAATTATGTTGGCTGAAACTTCAGCTAATCGATGCACATTTCCTTCTCTAGAGCGATAGTCACCTCCCTTGATAGTGTCATAGAAAAGACGATGTGTAGAATCTCCATCACCCTGATAATTTTTTGCAGCATTAATGCCTCCCTGAGCTGCAATTGAATGAGCTCTTCTTGGAGAATCTTGAAAACAAAATGTCTTAACATTATATCCCAATTCTGCAAGTGTAGCAGACGCTGAAGCTCCTGCTAACCCAGTTCCAACAACAATTACATCAATTAATCTTTTATTTGCAGGACTAACAAGATTTATATTGCTTTTATGATTAGTCCACTTTTCTGAAAGAGACCCTTTAGGTGTTTTTGAATCCATTTGTGCCATAGTTTATCCGTTTAAATGATGAAATATTGCAATAAAAACAAATCCTAACGGAATTATAAAAGAAAAAGCTATTGTAAACTTTTTCACTCCTATCATGAATTTATTATTGAAGCCAACTGATTGAAAAGCAGAACTAAATCCATGAAATAAGTGAAGGGCTAAAAAAACAAAAGAAATTGAATAAAAGACAACTCTATAAGGGCTTTGAAATTTATGAACCAGTTCTCCATAATAACGATTTGGATCATCTGGAAGAACTTCTATATATTTATAATTCATTTCTGGAACCCAAAAATCATAAAAATGTAAAACTAAAAACGACAGAATAGCTAGGCCAGAAAAAATCATATTTCTTGACATCCAATTTGCATTTTCAGAACCTTTATAGGATTCATAATTATTAGTTCTTGCTTTATTGTTTTTTATTTCTAAAATAAAACCCATCACAAAGTGAAACACTACTCCAAAAATCAAGACAGGCTGCAAAATAAATTGAACAAGAGGGTTTGTTCCCATAAAATGAGATATTGAGTTAAACATCTCTTCGCTGAAAACAGAAGTAAGATTTATAGTAAAGTGTTGAGCAAGAAAAAAAACTAAAAACAAACCAGAAAGTGCCATGGCAACCTTTCTTGCTATCGATGATAAAGTCATACAGAAAATTACATTAAACTCTTCAAAACAAAATTAAGCCACAATCACTAGACGACCAACCTTGTTTTGCTATTTTTAATGAATCTTTATAAGGTAAAAGCTAATAATTTTAATACGATAGTAAATGTTTTAATTTACGCTAAAGAATTTGCTTTGTGTTTTACCTTGTTTTTTGACATTCAAACTATACCTTCCAATGGGTAAATAATATGTTCCATCATCTCCTAAATGGAAATTATTATTATTTGATTTTACTTCTTTATCGATTGATAAATTATATTCAACTTCATTAAATCCAATATCTAAAATTACTTCCTTTTCATAAACAAGAATTCCCTTATTTGACCTTATACTTACTAAAGATTTTCCTGCTAATTTTGACCAAATAGCGAATCTGAAAAATGGCTTATAGGTATCTGACCATACAGCCCTTCTTGATCCCCATCTTTTGGAAAACTTTAGAGGTTTAATTTCAAATAAATGAATTGGTTTATTTAATATTTCTGGAGTAAGTGATTGAACTAATTCTATATTGCTTTTAAAAATTGATCTTCCGTGTGTTCCTATTATTAAATCATTTGCCTCAGATTGAACTACTAAGTCGTGAACAGCTGCAGTTGTTAGTCCCTTTTGAAATGCTTCCCAATTTTTTCCATTATTTAATGATATATATGTCCCAATATCATTTCCTAAATATAAAATATTGGACTTTTTTGGGTCTTCATAAATTATATTTACTGGGCTATCTGGTAATCCCATTATTATTGAGACCCATGTTTTTCCATAATCGTTACTTACATATACATATGATTTAAAATCATCACTCCTGTATCCGTTAAAAGTTAAATACACACGGCTTTTAATGTGAGAAGATGCAACCACCCTGCTAACCCATAAATCTTTGGGTAAGTTTTCAGCAATAATATCCCAAGTTACTCCACCATTAAGAGTCAAAGACACCTTTCCATCATCACTTCCAGTGTATAAAAGACCAAATTTAAACGGTGATTCTGAAATTGTTGTTATTGTTCCGTAAGCTACATTTCCCTTTTTACCTCCGAATGTAAGATCCCCTGAAATTAGATTCCATGAATCTCCTTTATTAAATGATTGATGTAGTTTATTACTTCCAAAGTAAACTATGTCTTGATTGTGTTTAGATAAGAGGATTGGTGTTTGCCAATTATAACGATAAGGAGATTCTCCTAATTCATGTTTAGGCTTTATTGATTTTCTGTATGGACTTTCTCCATCACCTAAGTTTAGTCTAAAGTAATTTCCAAATTGATAACCTGTATAAACGATATTTGAATTTCTTTTGTCAATCTGCACTTGCATTCCATCTCCTCCTAAAATCCTTTGCCAAGGGTTTTTTCCAGTAGCTTGCCATCTTGAATCTTCAATCGAATTGTTTGCACCTTTCCATACACCATTATCTTGAAGACCTCCATATACATTGTATGGTGTTTCATAATCTACATTCACAGAATAAAACTGACCTACGTTTGTTGAATTATTTTTAACCCAATTAACACCATCATCATAAGTGATATTAACCCCTCCGTCATTTCCATTAATTAAATGTCCTGGTTTTTCCGGATTGATCCATAAAGCATGATGATCTGAATGCACATTGTTTTTTCCAATAGAATAAAATGTCTCTCCCCCATCATCAGAAGTTAAAAGTGGAACCCCATAGATATATATTTTTTTTTTATTTTTAGGAGCAACATGAATATGGCCAAAATAATACCCGTAACTATTGTAAACTCCATCCAGAAATTCTTTATGAGTTTTTTTCCAAGTTAAGCCTCCATTTTCACTTTTATATACTTCAGGACCTATAACTGGAGTGTCAAAAAGCTGAGTATTTGCATCTTCCAAATACATTGACAAATCTAAAGGATTTAAACTTCCATTTTGAATCATTTTTTTCAAACTTTTAGCTGTATGTTTTTTTGGAAAACCCTTGTTTTTTAAGAATTTGTTTAATAGGTCGTTGTCCATTGATAAAAAGTTTGATTTATTCATGATTTTGAAATCATCTTTTGATAATGAATTGCTAGAATCTTGATTAATTTCTCTTCTAAATTGACTGTCATGTATAGCATAAATAACATCCTTATCATATACAGCTAAGCCTATTCTACCAACTCCCTTTCCATTTGGAAAACCACTATTAGGTTTACTTACTAATCGCCAGGTCTCACCAAAATCTAAACTTTTATATATTCCAGAAGAAGAACCATTACCCTTAAAATTCCATGCTTTTCGATCTTTTTCCCAAGAGGTTGCAAAAATTATTAATGGATTTTTTAGAGATTGAGCCATATCAATTATACCAGTTTGGTTGTTGATATACAGGGTTTTTTTCCAATTAACACCTTCATCTTTTGAAACATATATTCCGCGTGCTTCACTCAAAGAATATAGAGGGCCTGTCGATCCAACCACTATGTGTTTTGGATCATCGGGATTTATTATTATTTTTCCTATATGATGGGTGTTAGATAAACCGTGATGAGTCCATGTTTTACCATTATCTTTAGTTCTCAAGATTCCAATTCCTGCATATGAGGATCTAGAGGAGTTGTTTTCTCCTGTTCCAACCCATAATGTATTTGAAGGCCAGTGCATTGAAATCTCTCCAACATTTTGTGTTGGAGCATTATTCATTATTGGAGTAAAACTAATTCCATTATCTTTTGTGTGCCATATCCCTCCAGATGCATACGCTACATAAAACTCCGAGGATTCTTTAGGATTAACATCTAAAGCAACAACTCTACCGCTCATAATTGCAGGACCTATAGCTGCAAAGTGTATATTTTTAAATCTTGAATCTTTTTGATTTAATAAATGAAATTTACTTGATTCATATGTGTCTAATGCAATAGGTTTGACTTGGGAGAACAGTAAACCACTTAAGAGCGAAATGAAAATAATTTTTTTTATCATAATTGTAATTTCTATTATTTGTTAAATTAGTAAAAAAATGACTGGTAAATGTTTATTTAAAACCCATTATCTTCGTTAATAAATAATTATAAATGCGCTACAACCCTATTTCATCATCCGTTTATAAAAAAAATAGAGCTAATTTTTCAAATAATCTTGATTCTCTTGGACTTGCAGTTTTTAACTCTAATGATATCTATCCAATTAGTGCAGACAGCACTCTTCCCTTTGCTCAGCATAGAGATATTTTTTATCTAACTGGTATTGATCAAGAAGAAACAATTTTATTGCTTTTTCCAGAAGCAAAAAATCCAAGACACAGAGAAATACTATTCATTAAGGAGACCAATGATCATATTGCCGTTTGGGAAGGTGAAAAATTATCTAAAACACAAGCAAATAAGTTATCTGGTATTGAAACAATTTTATGGATTTCAGATTTTGAGAATATGTTTTTTAAATTGACCACTCAATCTGAATTATTTTACTTTAACACCAATGAACATTACAGGGCTTCTGTTGAAACTCAAACAAGAGAAGATAGATTTATAGAATGGGCGAAAAAAAAATATCCTGCCCATAATGTCGCGAAAAGTAATCCTATTTTACAGAAATTAAGATCTGTGAAGTCAGCTGAAGAAATTAAACAAATTCAAATAGCCTGTAATATTACAGAAAAAGGCATAAGAAGGTTATTTAGTTTTATTAAACCAGGAATTTGGGAGTATGAAATTGAGGCTGAATTGGCTCATGAGTTTATGAAAAATAAATCTAAGGGGTTTGCATATACGCCAATAATTGCCTCAGGTAAAAACGCAAATATCCTTCATTATATTAAAAATAACAACCAGTGTGAAGATGGAGAATTAATTCTTTTAGATGTTGCAGCTGAATATGGTAATTACTCAAGTGATTTAACCCGAACATTGCCAGTGTCAGGAAAGTTCAATGATCGTCAAAAAGCAGTTTATAATTCGGTTTTAACTGTTAAGAAAAAGGCAACTAAATTATTAATTCCTGGAGCATATTGGGAGGAGTATCATGTTGAGGTTGGAGAAATCATGACAGCTGAACTACTAAAACTTGGTTTGCTTGATAAAGCTGATCTTCAAAATCAAGAGTCTGACTTACCGGCATATAAAAGATATTTTATGCACGGAACCTCACATCATATCGGCCTTGACACTCATGATTATGGCCTTTTACAAGACCCTCTTAAAGCAAATATGGTTTTTACAGTTGAACCCGGAATTTATATCCCTGAAGAGGGATTTGGTGTAAGACTAGAAGACGATGTTGTTGTTCAGGAAAATGGTGAACCTAAAAATTTAATGGAAAAAATTCCTATAGAAATTGAAGAGATTGAAGATTTAATGAATAAAAATTAGTGACATCCACAATCTGGGCCACAGTCCTTATCATTTTTTGATCTATAAAAAAGACTTTTTATAACATATCTTAATGAAAAAAAACCAGCTATCAAGACCATAAAACCCTGAAAATATACCATTATGATAATGTTTGATAAGCTATTAATGCAGCAAGGTAGGCAATTAAAGTCATCGACACCAATTGTAATAATGGCCATTTCCATGAATTTGTCTCTCTGCGAACAATAGCTAATGTGCTCATACATTGCATTGCAAATGCATAAAAAAGAAGTAATGAAATTCCAGTAGGTAAATCAAACATTGGTTGACCATTTGATTTTAATTCACTTCTCATTTTTTCTTTAATTGTCATTTCATTTTCTTGGCCAACACTATAAATCGTAGCTAAGGTTCCAACAAAAACTTCACGCGCAGCAAATGAAGTTATAAGTGCTATTCCAATTTTCCAATCGTAACCTAATGGACTTATGATTGGAGTTATAGATTTTCCCATAATTCCAATGTAAGAATGTTCAAGTTTATATGATCCAATTTGATAGTCTAAAGCCTCTGAAGACCATTCTGATGATCGAGGATTCGATTTCACAATTTCTTCAGCATTTTTAAAATTCTCTCCAGGCCCAAAAGAAGCCAATCCCCATAAGATAATTGAAATTGACAAAATAATTTTTCCAGCTTCAAAAACAAATGCTTTAACTTTTTCTAAAACGTTAATAAACACATTTCCTAGCAAAGGCATTTTATAATCTGGAAGCTCAACAACAAAATAAGTTTTGTGATTTATCTTAAGAACCTTTGTCAAAATAGAAGAAGAAACAAGTGCTGTTAAAAACCCTAACAAATATAAACCCATTAGAGTTATTCCTTGTATGTTCATACCCATCCACCTCTGATCAGGAATAACTAATGCTATGATAATTAGATACACTGGGAGTCTTGCTGCACAGGTTGTAAATGGAGTAACTAGTATTGTTATAAGCCTTTCTTTCCAGTTTTCTATATTTCTTGTTGCCATTACAGCAGGAATAGCACAAGCTGTTCCAGAAATTAATGGAATTACACTTTTACCGCTTAAACCGAACTTTCTGAGACCTCTATCCATAAGAAACACGACTCTACTCATATAGCCCGATTCTTCTAGGATAGATATAAAAAAAAATAAAAAAGAAATTTGTGGAATAAAAATAACAATACCTCCAATTCCAGTAATAATTCCCTCAGAGATCAGATTAGTGAATAATCCCGGAGGAAAATTTTTCTTAACACTATCACTTAAGGACGCGAAGGTTGAATCAATAAAATCCATTGGATAGCTACTCCAATCGTATATAGATTGAAATATTAATAATAACAAAAAAAAGAAAATAACATAACCCCAAAATTTATGAATCAATACTCTATCTATACGGCTTCTTAAATCAGTCGCATTGTTAATATTTACAGAATAGGTTGATTTTAAAATACTATTAATTACCTGATATCTTTTTATAGTTTCCCGTTGTTGAAGTCTTTTAATTATTTGATCAGAATAGGTTGAAAAACCATTAAAGTTTTTAATTTCATTTCTATCTATATCCCCAAAATTAGTGTCTTGAGTAATTACTAACCAAAGTTTGTATAATTGCTCATTAGGAAATACTTTTTGAAGATTTTTAAAATATTCCTTATCAATATTTTTAAGGTCTAAAAAATTTGACTTTGATAATCTTCTATAATTAATCAATAATTCTTTGAGTGTTTCAAAACCTTTATTTTCTCTAACACTAATTAAAGCAACTTTAGTGTCCAGCTTTTTTTCTAATAAATCAATGTCAATTTTTATACCCTTTCGAATCATTCGATCAGACATATTTATAGCTAAGATTGCTGGTATGTTTAAATCCTTAACCTGAGTAAATAATAATAGATTTCTTTTTAAATTTTCTACATCTGTAATGACAACAGCAACATCTGGATAATCACGATTGTTTTTATTCATTAATAATTCAAGAACAATGCTTTCGTCTATTGATGAAGCATTTACACTATATGTTCCTGGAAGATCTATTAAATGTGCTTTAGTCATTCTATCTAAAGTGCAATAGCCTTCTTTTTTCTCGACAGTTATTCCAGGATAATTTCCAACCTTTTGATTAAGACCTGTCAATTTATTAAACACAGAAGTTTTGCCCGTATTTGGATTTCCAATTAAAGCAACATTTATAGACTTAATCATATTCTTTAATTGAATCAATAAAAATTTGACACGCTAAGTCTTTTCTTATAGCAATATGAGTTCCATCAACTTTAAGATACAATGGGTCATTGAATGGAGCTAGGTAAAGTAATTCAACCTCATTCCCGGGAAGGCATCCCATTTCTATCAACTTCAAAGGCAAATTGGCAGTTTCAAATTGAATTATTACACCCTTTTCTCCAGGCACCAATTTGTCTAAAGATTTCATTTTTTTTTAAGTTTCAAGGAAACAAAAATAGTTATTTTTATTTCTTAAGTATGAATTTAATTAATTGAATATTCGGCTTTTAGGTTAAGTATGTCATTTTGTATTTCTTTCATATCCTCCTTTACTGTGCCATCATAAAATCCTCTAATTCTTTTATCTGGGTCTATTAAAATAAAATTTTCTGTATGGATCATATCATATAAGTTACCATCAACATTTGTTTTAACAGCTAGATAAGATTGTCGAGCCAAATCATAAATTTCTTTTTTTGGGCCTGTTACTAAATGCCATTTCTCATCAATGATTCCCTTTTCTAATGCATATTTTTTTAATTGAGCTACTGAATCTATTTTAGGAGTAACGGAGTGTGATAAAAGTAGAACTGAAGAATCATTTTTAAAAGTATTTTGAATAACCGACATGTTTTCTGTCATTATCGGACATATTGAGGGACATGTAGTGAAGAAAAAATCAGCTACGTAAATCTTATTTTCAAATGTATTTTGAGTTACCCATTTATTATTTTGATTTTTAAGTTTAAAGTCAGCTATTCTATGAAATTTTTTTACATGCTGCATACTACTATCTACAAGCTCAAAATTAACCATTGCAGGGCTATAGATTGGTAAAATTCTTTTTGGTTTTAATGCATCATAAAACAACATCAAAATTATTATACATATAAATGAAAATACAGATAAGAAGACTTTGTATTTTAAAAAAAAACTTTTCAATTTTTATGAATTAATCTTAATGATTACAAAGATACATAAAAGCAATATCGATAAACTATTATTTAAGAGATATGAGATTTTTGTGGTCAATTAAAAAACACTAATTTTGGGCCCAAATTAATTTTACATGAGTTTATTTTTTATTAAAGGGTCTCAACTACTTTTAAGTCTATCGATACTTATCGTTTTACATGAGTTAGGGCATTTTATACCAGCAAAATTATTCAAGACCCGAGTAGAGAAATTTTATTTATTTTTTGATATTAAATTCTCATTGTTTAAGAAAAAAATTGGGGAAACTGAATACGGTATTGGTTGGCTTCCTTTAGGTGGCTATGTTAAAATAGCGGGAATGATAGATGAAAGTATGGACACCGAACATTTAAATAAAGATCCTGAACCATGGGAATTTAGATCAAAGCCAGCTTGGCAGCGATTAATTATAATGCTAGGTGGGGTTACCGTTAATCTTATTCTTGGATTTTTAATTTATATGATGGTTGCTTTCATTTGGGGAAAAACTATAATAACAAATGAAGATTTACCCGGAGGCTATGAAGTAGCTGAAATTATGAAACCATACGGGTTTAAAGATGGAGATAAAATTTTAGAGGTAAATGGGAATGATCTTGAAAACATAGCTGATATTTCTAAATATTTGTTTTTAAGAAATGTTTCAAGTGTTAAGGTTGAGCACTTTGATGGAAAAAATGAAATTTTAACTATTCCTGAGAATATAGGAGTTCAAATGTTTGAGACAGGAAATATGTTACCTTTTACTGCTTTAGTTCAACCTATTATTGATTCGATTGAACCAAATTCTCCAGCACAAAAAGCAAATTTAATTTCAGAAGATTTGATTTTATCAGTAAATGGAACATCAATCATTAAATGGCAAGATTTTACAAAATTAGTTAAAGAAAGTAGTTCAAAATCAGTGGTTCTCGACGTTAAAAGAAAAGGTAGGGTTATTTCAAAAACAGTAAGCTTAAGAGATGACAATACGATTGGGGTAGGTCTTAAGATTCCTGTTATTACTCCCACTCAACTAAGCTTCACAATGTCAGAAAGTATTTCTAGAGGCTATCAAAAAGCTTATTGGACTCTTTTAGACTATGTTTCACAATTTAAATATGTGTTTTCCAAAAAAGGAGCATCACAACTTGGAGGATTTGCTTCAATTGGGGGGCTATTTCCTCCAACATGGGACTGGCGGGGTTTCTGGGAAAGTACAGCACTAATTTCTATCATATTGGCATTTATGAATCTATTACCAATTCCAGCTCTTGATGGAGGACATGTTATGTTTTTACTTTATGAGCTAGTCTCAGGCAGAAAGCCAAATGATAAATTCATGGAATATGCACAAGTATTTGGATTTTTCTTATTGATGTCTTTAGTTTTATATGCAAATGGAAATGATGTTTATCGTGCAATTTTCGGGTAAAAGATTATTTAAATCCAATTAATCCTCTCTTAGTTTAAATAAAAAATAAACTTGTTTTTTGCAATTTTCAGCTTACTTTTAATAGGTAATGTTAACTCTCAAATAATTCAACAACGTCTATTAGAAGTAGAGGCAGCTGATGTTTCAAAATTTGAATCTGCAGTAGCTAAAAAAACTAAAATGTACAATAGTAAAAATGGTCAAACAAGATTTTCAACTTGGAAGATTTTAACTGGTCAAAATGCTAATCATTATATCAGAATGATGCATGCAAAATCGATGGGAGAATTCGATAATGTTGATACATCTGGTAATAATTTTTGGCGAAAAACAGTAGGTCCTCTTCACAAATCTGTTGGAAACCGAATAATGACTAGAAATAATGAATCCTCATATAATCCAGTTAATGCAAAAAGAAATAATCACAGAAGAATTATTTACTACAACTACAAAGATTCTGGAGATAAAGATTTTTGGATGTTTAGAAATAGATCAAAAAAAGTCTGGGAAGAAACTGCGTATAATCAAAGAGTGACAGTCATGGAATGTAACTCTGGCTGTAACGGTAATTGGGTAATGGTAAGATTCCATCACGAAAATTTTGCTGGGGAAACTGATGACTGGAATTCAAGACCTGATTTTATAAAAAAATATAATGAATTATTCGGTGAAGGCTCTTTAGAGCAAGATTCTGCAAGATTTAGAGCTTCATTAATGGATGATGGAATGAGAGTTCGTCACCATCAATATATGTCTGAATTAAGTTCTCCTTTGAATTAACTATTTATTTATAATGAATTTGAAAAAGGCCTCTTAAAGAGGCCTTTTTATTTATTGATTTTCTAGAAAATTTTCAGCTTGTTCAAGAAGATTAGATTTTTTTTCTGAATTCATTTTATCAAATGTGCTCACTAGCATTCTCATTCTTGGGTTTTTTACAAAAAACCCTCTATGTTTATCCATAAACCTCCAAAATAATCCATCCCAAATTATTTGCCATTCTCCTTTTTTGTAATCACTCATTTTAAATAAATAATTACTGCTTGATATATATGGCTTAGTAGACATTAATCCTCCATCACTGAATTGACTCATTCCGTAAACATTTGGAACCATAACCCAATCATAAGAGTCAATAAACATTTCCATGAACCATTTGTAAACTTCGTCTGGATCAAACTCACATAAAACCATAAAATTTCCTAAGACCATTAATCTCTCAATATGATGACAGTATCCAGTTTGATTAATTTTTTGAATAGTTCAATCAATAGGAATTATACCTGTGGTTCCTGAATAGAAGCTAGCCGGAATTTTTTTATTAAAGTTCCAAAAATTTCTTGTTCTCTCGTGACTTCCTTTTGATATATAAATACCTCTTATAAATTCTCGCCAACCTATTATTTGCCTAATAAATCCTTCAATAGAATTTAATGGTATTGTATTTTTATCATAAAATGAAATTGCTTTATCAACAATTAATTTAGGAGAAAGAAGTCCGCTATTTATGAGTGGACTTAATAGACTATGATTTAGTAAAACCTCCTCCGAAACAATTGCATCTTCGTAAGATCCAAAATCTTCAAATCTGTTCTCTAAAAAATCTTGAAACCACTTTTCTGCATCAACATGATTATTTGGGTATTTAAAATCTTCATTTATCACGCCATAATTAGATGGAAAATAATTTTCTACATATTTAATTCCATCAGATAAAAACTTATTTTTTTTTGGAAATAAAATATCTGGAGGTCTAATATTCTTTGGATATTTCTTTCTATTTACCATGTCAAAAGACCACTTTCCTCCGTCAGGATTAAAGTTTTTATCAATTAAAATATTTAATTTTTTTCTTTGACTTATATAAAAAGTTGTGTGAAAGAATTTCTTTTTTTCAGGTTTAAAAAAACTATTTAAATCTTCCTGATCATTTATAAAAAGAAGTGAATCATGTTTTATTAATTTTATTTTATTTTCAATAGCAAATTTATTTATCCTTCGTTCCAGGAGGTAGTCAACCGAATCAATATATTCAATTTCTTTAAATCCTTTTTTAGACAACTCTATAATTAAATTTCTTATATCAGACAAATCATTATAGGAGTCAATATAATTGACTTTAACACCCATATTGCTTAAGTATTCATTATAATATTTCATTGAAGATCTATGAAATAAAATTTTTTGTTTGTGAAAATTATATTGTTTGAAGAAAAGAAATTCTTCAACTAAAAAAACTTCACTATTTTTTTTTAACAAAGGAGATTCTTTGAATAATTGGTTTGGAAATATTATACTACAAGTCAATTTCATATTGTTTATTTAACCACAATTTTTGAAAAGTGTTATTTGGATCATATCTGTCTGCTTGAAATTTTGGATTGAATTTTCGATCTGGCATAGGATCATTTCCAATCCCTGAATTATAAATCCAATTTCCATAATTACTATGTACGTCATAATCAATCAACATAGATTCAAAATAGGAAGCCCCAACTCTCCAGTCTATTAAAAGATCTTTTGTTAAATAGGAGGCAACGTTTTGCCTTCCTCTATTACTCATCCATCCAGTTTTTTTTAATTCTATCATATTAGCATTAATGAAAGACTCTTTGGTGGTTCCATTTATCCAGCTATTTATTGTGTCTATGTCAATTTTCCAAACCTTTGATTTTGAGTAAATTCCTCCTAATCTAAAAATCTTATTACCATGCTTAATCGATATATACTTAAAATAGTCTCTCCAAATTAATTCAAAAATAAGCCAGTAGGTAGATTGATTTTTTAGGATTTCATCTTCAAACTTTTTTACTTCCCAATATATTTGTCTGGCTGATATTGATCCATTAGCTAACCAGCTTGATAATTTTGAACTATAGTCAGTTTTTAATAAGCCATTTCTGGTTTTTTTATAAAATCCTAGTTTTTTTGATTTCCAAAAATAAAAATTGATTCGATCAAGCCCTGATTTAGTGCCTCCTTGAAATGGAAATGCGCTGTTTATATCGACTTGAAATGGATCAAGATTCAAATCTTCCAACTTTGGTATAGGAAATGTTTCTTCAAGCAAATTCGATTTATCTAATTTAATTGGAACAGGACAGCATTCTCTGACCGTAATTCTTTTCTCAATTTTTTTTCTAAAACTTGAAAAAACTTCTGGTATGTTTATTGGTTCAATCATTATCTCATCTGGATGAAATAAAAATTGATCGTATTCAGAATTTAAATTAAATCCTTTAGGTAATTTTTCAATTAAATCTTTCTCTATTTTTTCTTCTTCAATAGTCCACTCTTTTTGGCAATAGATATCGTTAATCTCATGATTCTTAATAACGTTTATTAATCCTGATATTGAGGGGGAATTGTCGATTATTAAAGAAATATTAAGTTCAGCTAAAGAGTTTTTTAAGTCTTCTATTGTTTCAATCAAAAATTGAGCTCTAAACTTTTCTGTTTTTTTAAACCCCCACTTGTCTTTTTTATAATAATTAGTATCAAAATTATAATAAGCAATAATTTTTTTATGAGAAATTGATGCTTGATGTAAAGATTTATTATCAAGTACTCGTAAGTTGTTTCTAAACCAAATTATTGCTTTTTGCTCCTGCATTTTTTACTACAATAAATTATTTCATGCCAGTTTTTCTCCCATTTTTTTCTCCATTTAAAATTTAAATTACAAACAGGACATTTTTTTTCTGGAAAATTTATTTTTAAAATTCTTTTCAAAATTTTATCTGACATTTATTAAAAAGATTACAAATATATATCAAAATGTTTAAAAAAATTTTGTAAAATCTAATGTTTACTATACACTTAAGTATATTTATATTTAAATTTTATTTCATGAAAAAAATTTTAGTACTATTTCTTTTTATTTCTAACATATCATTTAGTCAAATGATAACTAATGAATCAAAAGTTGAAGTGATAGAAAAAGAAACATTTAAAGAGTTGATTGAAAAAAATATTCAAGTTATTGATGTGCGAACTGCTGAAGAATATAGAGATGGTTATATAAAAAATGCAATTAATATTGATTTTAAATCTTCAGAATTTATTCAAAACATCTCAAGGTTAGATAAAAATAAATCATATTTAATTTATTGTAAATCAGGAAACAGAAGTGGAAAAGCCTCTAAAGTAATGGATTCGTTAGGTTTTCATAAGATCTATGATTTGAAGGGTGGTTTCATGAATTGGTAAATCAAATTTGATTTTTTCAAATTTTCTTTTAAAATTAATTCCGTGCTTAATTTTAAAAATAAACCTCTTTAGCCATTTTGTAAGTGTTTAAATGGGCATCTACAATAACACTAATATCTTCGGAATAACCACCCCCCATACTACACTGGACAGGAATATTTTCTTTTTTACATAAAGAAAAAACAAATTTATCTCTATCCTTGCATCCCTCTAAAGTTAAAGATAGTCTGCCTAGTTTATCAGTTTTTATAACATCTACTCCTGATAAGTAAAATATGAAATTTGGTCTAACTTTTTTAATTAATAAAGGCAAAGTTTTTTTTAAGATAGTTAAGTATTCGATATCAGTTGTATTGTCTTTAAGTCCAATATCCAAGTCACTTTTCTCTTTTTTAAATGGAAAGTTTTTATCTCCGTGCATAGAAAAGGTAAATACTTGTTCGATTGATTTGAAAATTGAAGCAGTTCCATTTCCTTGATGTACATCTAAATCAACAATTAATATTTTATTTATAGCATGATTTTTCAATAAGTATTTAGCAGCTATCGCTTGATCATTTAGCAGGCAAAATCCCTCTCCTCTATCTGAAAATGAATGATGAGTACCTCCTGCAATATTCATTGATATTTTATAGGTTAAAGCTTTATCTGCACCCATAACAGTCCCCCCAGCAATCAAAAATTCTCTGTCAATCAACTCTTTTGAAAGTGGAAATCCAATCTTCCTAATTTCAGGTTTAGTTAATTTTAAACTTTTTAATTTTAATACATATTCTTTATCATGAACTTGAGTAACACAATTCAATTCAGGAGGATAAGGTGAGAAAAAATCAGTTTCTTTTGATATTCCTTGATTTATTAATTCGTTAGGTAAGAGTTTGTATTTTTCCATTGGAAATCTGTGTCCTTTAGGAAGATCGAGCTTGTATGATTCATGATAAGCTATTGGAATATATCTATTCATTTTTTAAAAATTAGTTACTACTAATTTTAATAAGCTATTTGAATTTATAGCTTCTAAGACCTCTTGTGAACTCTCCTTCTTGAATCTTTGATAATTTTATTGAACTGTTATATTCAGAAATTGGATCCTTAATTTTATTCCGATGTAGATCTTCATAAGTGCCAACATCAATATCTTTTCTTTTATCTAATATCTCAAAAAGATTTGAGGATTTTAATTTAATTTTCCAACTACTTTCAATTATTCCTTCAAAAATTTTAGCTTTAGATCCACTCCCATAACTAATAAAACCAATTTTATTATTGGTTAATTCTATTTTTTTGGTAATTGCATTGTTTAGCATGCTTAGAAGTGACATGAAAATAGATGCGGTATACATATTTCCTATTTCGGAAGATGCAATCTCTCCTGGAGCTATCTTTTTAACAACAAAATCATTATATAATTCTGATTTACTTGCTAATTTAATCCATGCTTTTTCATCACCCTTTTTAACTTTTCCAATTTCATTAGTAAGTTGATCTAATTTATTGTTGTCATCAAGCCATAATGTCCATTTTTTAACTAACATTCTTCTGCCGTGAAAAGCATAAGGAAGATGAAATATTAAATGATTCCAATCTTCAAAAATATTTATGTTTTTTTGACTAATAAAATGATCTAGTGCTTCAAAAATTCTTTCCTCATAACATTCATTTGAAAATTGACCTTCAAATATTGGTTCTTCTTTATAAATTTCAAAATTAGCATTTGAAGAGGACCAAAATTCAGAATTATTTTTATTTAAAATTTTTGACGCTTCATCATTTGAAATTTCTTTTCCAAGTAATTTTGCTGTCTCTTTTAAAATCTCCTCTTTATCATAAACCCTTCTGGGCTTGAAAAAATCACCAACACTTTTTGTAGCAACTCCCCATTTATTTGTAATAGATATAATGCTTGGATTTTCTTTGATTAGTAATGCTACTGCTCCAGCACCTTGAGTATATTCTCCGGTTGATTCTAATTCATACTTTGCTAAATCAGAAGCAATAACTACTGCTTTTCTTTCAACTCCATTTACAACCCAATCATTGCAATTTTGAAGAGCGTCAACCGCTCCAACACAAGCAAAAGTTAGGTCAACAACATCACAGTTTTTAAAACATCTGAAACCAAATTTATTATTTAAAATTTCTTCTAAAACTTGTATTACATATGTTGAAATTGGTTTTGATCCGTCCAAGGCACTTTCAGTTCCTATATATATACGTCCAATTTCTCTAGGATCAAGATTATTTGAAGTAATTAAATTTAATAAAGCATTAGCAGCAAATGAAGCAGTGTCCTCATCACAGTCAGGAATAGACATTTTATTTAAACCAAGGCCTTTATTGAGTTTTTCAAATGAAATATTTCTTTTAATGGCTAATTTTTCCATATCCACAAAAAGTTTTGGAACATAAAAAGATATAGCATCAATGCCCGTTTTTTTCATTTTTATAATTTATGATATCTGTATCGAAAATCGTCTCGCAAACTTAGAAATAAAAACAACTTAATGCAAAACTTTATTACAATTACATTTATTGAATTCATAATTTAAGTGATTTTAATTAAAAATATTTTTTATATTAAGTTTTAAATTTTATTATGATGAAAAAACAAATAATTCTTTTGCTGTTTGTTCCAATTTTTTCGTTTGGGCAAATGAAAAATGAATTGGATGAAATTTCAAAAAAATATACACTGAAAAGTTTCAATTTATTAAAAGACATACTAAGTATTCCTAATGATGCTTTTTATCCTGAATGGATAGAGAAAAATATATCATGGACCGAAAAGGCCTTTTCCAATAGAGGTTTTATAACTACTCGAATTAAAACAAAAGGAGCTCCTTTATTATTAGCTAGTCAAAACTTCAATAGCAGTGGTCAAACAGTATTAATTTATTTGCAAATGGATGGTCAGCCAGTAGATCCAAATAGATGGAATCAAAAAGATCCATATTTGCCAGTTTTAAAAAAACAAAATATTAATGGTGATTGGGAGTCAATTTCTTGGAACAAGATCAACAACTATGATTCTGATTGGAGGGTTTTTGCAAGATCTGCAAGTGATGCTAAAGGGCCTGTCGCAATGTTTCTAACTGCAATGGATGCAGTTAATGACTTAAAAAAATTACCAAATTATAATATTAAAGTTATTTTAGATTTTGAAGAAGAAATGGGGTCTCCAAACTTACCAGAAGCTGTTAAAAATAATACTGATTTATTAAAAGCAGATCAATTAATAATTTTTGATGGTCCCTTACATCGTTTAAATAAGCCAACACTTGAATTTGGAGCTAGAGGAATTGCCACTATGCAATTAACTACTTATGGCCCTATTGTTCCCCAGCACAGTGGTCACTTTGGAAATTATGTTCCAAATCCTGCATTTAAACTTTCTAGAATTTTAGCTTCAATGAAAAGTGAAAATGGAAAAGTTATAATTCCTGGTTTTTACAATGGGATAGTTTTAACTGACGAAATAAAATCTATACTGAATGATACACCTCATAACGAAGAAGAATTAAAAAATATTTTACAGTTTTCTGAAACAGATAAAGTAGCAGATAATTATCAAGAATCAATTCAGTATCCTTCGTTAAATATTAGAGGAATGCAATCCGGATGGATAAACGAAAAGGTCAGAACCATTATACCCGCATGGGCAAGAGCAGAGATTGATATTCGCTTAGTTAAAGAGTCCTCTCCTGAAAACTTAATTAAATTAATTAAATCTCACATTGAGAATCAAGGATATCTAATTTTAGATAGGGAGCCAACAAAAAAAGAGCGTATTAAACATCCAAATATTGCAACAATAAAAACAAAAATTTTATATCAATCTTTTAGAACAGACATGCAATCTAAAATTGGCAGGTGGCTTCAAAAAGCTCTGGTTAGAGCATTTGATCAAGATCCAATTATAATTAGAATGAGTGGTGGTTCAATTCCAATTTCACCTTTTGTTAATTCCCTAGGAATTCCTGCTGTTTGTGTTCCAACAGTTAATATAGATAATAATCAACATAGTCCAAATGAAAATTTAAGATTAGGGAATTATCGAGATGGAATAAAGACAATTTTAACAATTTTAACAGAACCTCTAGACTAAGTTAATATGATTTTAGTAAACCTCCATCTATTGGAATTGCAGTTCCATTAATATAAGCAGCTTTATTTGAAGCTAAAAAAGACACTAAATACCCATATTCTTCAGGTATTCCAAGACGATTAACTGGAACCATTTCCTTCATAGCTAAAAGAACTTGAGATTCTGAAATATTTAAACTTTTTGCTTTAGCTGCGTTTAATTGTGCTATTCTTTCAGTATCAAAATATCCTGTCAAAACACTATTAACCGTTATTCCATATTGAGCAACATCAAAAGAAAGACTTTTACCCCATGCAACAACTGCTGCTCTAATAGTATTGGATAAGACTAAATAATTTAAAGGTTCACGAACTGAAATTGAAGCAATATTAATTATTCTTCCCCATCCCTGTCTTTTCATATGTGACATAGCTAATGTGGTTGCGTAAACAATATTTTTAAATAACAAGTCAAAGGAGATTTGATAATCTTGAATTGATTTGGATAGTGAATTTCCTGATGGAGGTCCTTGAGTATTATTTACAAGTATATCAATTTTATTTTCCTTAAAAAAAACGTCAAGTTTAACTTTGAAGCTATTAAAGTCTGAAAAGTCTACTTGTAAAAAATGATGAACTTGTCCTTTATCTGATGGAAGATTTTTGATAATTTCTTTCATTTTAGATTTATTTCTTGCCATTAAACAAACAGATGCTCCTGAGCTAGCTAGTTGTTTAGCTATTGCTAGACCAATTCCCTTTGAACTACCTCCTATTAAAGCTTGTTTTCCTTTTAATGATATCTCCATTTAACGGTATTCTTCTCTTACTGGACTAAAGACATCCATTAATTTACAGCTAGTTATCGCTTTTCCTGAGTGCGGAACATTTGAATGAATAACAACAACAGACCCGGGTCCATATAATGATGTTTTACCATTTAATGTAAATTCAAATTTACCTTCTAACACATGCATGATTTGCTCATGAAAATGATTATGTTTTGGAACTTCAGTACCTTTATCTACATCCCAAAATGCCCAACTAATTGAATTACCATGAATAATTTTACCGTGCAAGCCCGGTATAATTTCTTTTGAGTTAATTTCATTTAAATACATTATAGTCTTATTAATTATTAAATCTTAAAACCACTCCTGCTTTTTTATTTGTGAAATTTTTATCGTCAATAGCTAATTTACCGTTGACTATAACATAATGAATTCCCTCGGAGTATTGATGAGGTTTTTCGAAAGTTGCTTTATCGATAATTGTGTTAGAATTAAAAATAGTGATATCAGCTTTCATTCCTTCTTTAATCATTCCTCGATTTTTTAGGCCAATGGTTTGGGCTGGAAGTAGTGTCATCTTATAAATTGCTTCTGATAACGAAAGAATATTTTTTTCTCTTACATAATGACCAAGAACTCTCGGGAAAGTTCCATACCATCTAGGATGAGGGTGTCCATCTCCAGGACTAACAAGTCTTCCGTCAGAGGCAATCATTGTTTTAGGATGTTTCATTATATTTTCAACATCTTTTTTATCCATTGCAAAAAAGACACACGAAGCCCCTCCTTTTAATTGAGCTTCTATTACTAACTCTGCTCCATTTTCAACTGATGGATTTAAACCTCTAGTTTTAGCCCAATATTTTAAAGTTTTTCCTTCAAGCTCAGGCATCCATCTAACTTTTGCAAATTGAACTCTATTAAGGTCATTTCCGCCTCTATCATTTAAAATATTGAAAATTATTCCTTTTTTAATACTATCTCTAAGTGATGGATTTTCTATTCGTTTGGCGAATTGTTTATTACCACCAGCTCTTGCCCATCCAGGAATTAAAACAGATATCCCGGTATAACTAGCCTCGTAAGGATATTGATCCATTAATATATCTAAACCTGCTACCCTTGCAGAATCAACTAAAGCAAGAGTTTGAAAGCTTTTACCCCACATAGGTTTACCGATAACTTTGTGATGGGTTAAAATAACAGGAATTTCCGCATACTTAGAAATATCGATGGCCTCTTTTACAGATGCTATAACTCCTAGACCTTCATCTCTTAGATGAGAGGTGTAAATTCCACCTTTTTTAGATGCTTCTTTAGACAAACTAATAATTTCATCAATTTCTGAAAAATTTCCTGGTAAGTATTTTAGACCTGTTGAAATTCCAAATGCACCTTCATCCATAGCTAAAGAGATTTGTGATTTCATAATGCCCATTTCATCTTTTGTTGGAGCTCTATTTTCTAGAGACATTACATTTTTTCTAACAGTATTATGTCCAATCAAATAACCAACATTCATTCCTACGCCTATTTGATCTAAAGTGTCTAAAAATTTTCCAAATGGCCAGGGACTAGATCCATCAGGTCCTCCAAGACTCGTTGTAACTCCTTGCCTCAAGTGACTTTCACAATTTGATAACTTTAAAATAGGATCTAAATGTGCATGAACATCAATAAATCCCGGAGAAACTACTAGTCCTTTGGCATTGATTATTTGTTTGGCATTAGAACCATCTAAGCTCCCTATTTTAATAATATCAGAATCAATTATACCAATATCTGTAATAATTGATTTAGACCCAGAACCATCATATACCTCTCCTTGAGAGATGATAATATCATAATTAATATTTGAATCACAACTGAAAATAAATAAGGCAAGAGTTGATAAACTGAATGTAATTGTAGATTTAATCATATTTAAAAATACAAAACTTATTTTAAGGTTTAATAAAATAAGTTCTAAATCAATAATACAATAGTAAAAGGTGAATTATTACTTTATTATGTATTAAAATATGGCTTTTTAGTTTTTATAGATATTACAAAGTGTTGATTATAATTACTACCTTCATACCCGTAATATAATTAATTATACATGTTTAAAAAATCAGATTATTTGTTATTAGGAGCTGCTTTTTTTAGTTTCTGCTTCTCCGTAGGGTTATGGTTTACTGGACTCAAAGATGAGGGTATGTACGTAGGTATTTGGGTTCCATCAATTCTTGCTGCTGGAGGATACTTCAAACAAGTTTTAAATCAAAAATAGACATGGGAGTTGCTGTCATTTTTTTTATAGGGTTTTTAGTTTTTGGGGGGGTTATTTCTTCTTTTATAATGGGGTTTTCCGAAAATAAACCAAGAAGAGATTATACTGAAAAAACAGATTCAGTAGACTATGATGGTGGTGGAAATTGGGGGAGAATTCCTCCCAGTAAAGAAAAAAAATAAATCAAAATTTTAATTAATTAAATCTAATATATGAGTACTTCATCTATTAATGAAATACCTGAAGAATTTCGAATAAGCCCCATTAATTGTGACAGTTACCTTGTAAATGGACAACTAAAAAAGTGGAAAGGAAACACTACAGAAGTCTTTTCTTCAATTCGAACTCCAAATAAAGAAGGAGCTCTTAAACCGACTTTACTTGGTTCAATACCGGATATGGAAACAAAAAGTGCTCTTGAAGCATTAAAAGCTGCGGAAAATGCATACGGAAAAGGTAAAGGCTTATGGCCAACAATGAAGGTGTCCGAAAGATTAAAATGCATGGAGGTTTTTGTAAAGAAAATGAAAGAGCATCGGGATATTGTAGTAAAACTTTTGATGTGGGAGATATGTAAAAATAAGAGTGATTCTTACAAAGAATTTGATAGGACTATTGATTATATTAATGATACTATTGAGGCTTACAAAAACTTAGACCGTAAAAGTGCACGTTTTGACAAAGAGGGAGGGATTTACGCACATATTAGAAGGGGTCCACTAGGAGTTATTCTCTGTTTAGGACCCTATAATTATCCTCTTAATGAAACTTTTTGCTTATTAATTCCAGCAATTATAATGGGGAATACTGCAATATTTAAGCCTGCTAAACATGGGGTTCTCTTGATTTATCCACTTTTACAGGCATTTCAAGAAAGTTTTCCTCCTGGTGTTGTTAATATTCTATTTGGAAGAGGAAGAAAAATTGCTTCTCCAATAATGAAAACTGGGGCTATTGATGTTCTTGCTTTAATTGGTCACAGTAATTCAGCAGTAGCTCTTCAAGACGAACATCCTAAAAAAAATAAATTAAGACTGGTTTTAGGTCTTGAAGCAAAAAATCCAGGAATTATTCTTCCTGATGCTGATCTTGAGCATACTGTTAAGGAGTGTATTTCTGGAACACTTTCATATAACGGTCAAAGATGTACAGCGTTGAAAGTTCTATATGTGCATGAATCAATTATTGATGAATTTAATAGAAAGTTTTCTGAAGAAGTTGATAAACTTAAATTTGGCATGCCATGGGAAAAAGATGCTTTTTTAACTCCACTTCCTGAACCAAATAAACCTAAATATATAAAAGATTTAATTGATGATGCTGTTAAATATGGGGCAAAAATAATAAATAAAAAAGGTGGTGAATTAAGTGAAAACTATTCATTTCCTGCTGTGTTATATCCAGTTAATGATAAAATGAAAGTATATCATGAGGAGCAATTTGGACCAGTAATACCAATTATTTCTTATAAAGATATTGATGAACCTTTAGATGCTATGGCTGATACTGACTACGGTCAACAGGTAAGTCTTTTTGGTCGTGATGTTAGAAAAATAGGTCCATTAATTGATACTTTAGCAAATCTAGTTTGTCGGGTAAATCTCAATTCTGCATGCCAAAGAGGACCTGATGTTTATCCATTTACAGGAAGAAAGAATTCTGCAGTAAGCACATTAAGTGTTTATGATGCCCTTCGTTCTTTTTCAATAAGAACATTTGTAGCGTCAAAAGACACCCCTTACAATAACGAAATTCTTGAAAATTTATTGAATTCTAATGAGTCCAATTTTGTAACAACAGAATACTTATTATAGATAATATTCCTGTTTTTAAGATTTTAAAAAAATTTAAATCCTTTTAAGATATCTTATTAGGACTTATATTTGCACAAAAAATTAGAATGAAAAAGATATATTTATTAAGTTTTATTTTATTAATCGGATGTTCAAACACTGCGAAAAATAAAACAGATTCAAAAAGTCAGACCAAAGTTCCCAAAGAAATATTAATTGAGTTGTCCTCTAGTGATAATATGCTTTTTGACAAAAAATTCATTTATGTAAATTCTAGACAGAAAATTACATTGACCCTAAACCATATTGGTGAATTTGATAAAAAAATAATGGGACATAACTTTGTTTTACTTAAAAAGGGAGTTGATGTTACTGAATATGCTACTAGAGCTATGAAAGCTCGTGATAATGAATATATTGCTGAAGGAGATGATGTAATTGCTCACACAAAACTTATAGGGGGAGGTGAAAGTGATACAATCATTTTTGATGCTCCTGAAAAAGGGTCATATATCTATATCTGTTCTTTTCCTGGACATTATGGGGTAATGAGAGGTATTTTAATAGTTAAATGATCAGTTTTTAAAGAATTTTTATTTATGAGTTTTAAAGAAGGTGATCAGGTTCAAATAATTATCGGAAGACAAACTAATCTTGGCTTTATTGTTGAGATAAACAATTCAGAAGAAGGATTGTTATACAACAATGAGATTTATATTCCAATTGAAACTGGAATGGAAACTATTGGATATATTAAGAAAATTCGTGAGGATGGAAAGCTAGATATTTCACTTAACAAGCAAGGTTTTCTTAATGTCATAGAAAGAAATTGTTCAGAAGTTTTAAATAAACTTGAACAAAAAAATACTATTTTTTTAAATGATAAAAGTAGTCCTGATGATATCACTGCTCAACTAAATATGAGTAAAAAAGCTTTTAAAAAAGCAATCGGAGTTTTATACAAAAAAAAGAAAATTATTATAAATTCTGACTCTATTAGTTTGACTAAAAACAACTAATTATAATTTTTAATTATGGAGTCATTTGTAGAGTGGGGGTATCTAGGTCTTTTTATTGCTAGTTTTCTTGCAGCAACTGTTATCCCTCTTAGTTCTGAAATTGTTTTAAGTATTTTGATTGCTAATAATTATGATTTAACACTTAGTTTATTTGTCGCTTCGTTGGGAAGCTGGATGGGGGGGTTGAGTAGTTACGGTTTAGGAAGATTAGGTAAATGGAATATAATTGAAAAATATTTTAAAGTAAAAAAAGAAAAAATAACCAATTGGAAAAACTATATAGATAATTGGGGAAGTACTCTAGCTTTTCTTTGCTGGCTTCCTATAATTGGAGATCCAATTGCTTTAGGATTAGGGTTCTTTCGAACTCATTTCTATTTAGTAAGTCTTTGGATGTTTGTTGGTAAAGCACTTAGATATATCGTTTGGGCATTAATAACCTATTGGGGTCTTTCGTTATTTTGAAAGTATATTTTGTAAATTGTTGATTAATGAAAAAAGAATTTCTTCCACTTATATTTTATATAATCTTCTCATGTGGTACCAAAAATGAGTCGATAAATAATATTTTACCTGGAAATGATCCTAATTTCAAAATTATAAGCCATAATGATATTGGTTTCGAATCTACAAATAGAAAAGTTGATGTTTTTGGACTTTACATATACGCTTATCCTGAAGTAGATGATTTAAAATTACTACATACTGCCAATATTATGGCTCAGTATCTTGATAATGATGAGGATGGAAATGTTGATAATCCATTTTTAATTTCAACTTTAAAATCTAATAAGGCATCTTTATTTATATGGAAATATGAATCTCAAATAAGTATAAACGCTCAAGACCTAGGTGATGACGAAACATTACCATCATGGCATAATAATAATCAAAACGAAAGATTTGATGCTTCATTGGAAGAGGTATGGCATGTTATTACTCATTCTGGATATGCAAATGCTTATCCAAATGTTTTTGGGGAAAATGACAAAAGTTTATTAGCAAAAGCTATGGATGTATCTAGAGGAGGAAACTTTAAATCAATACCTAGTTCATATCCTTCAGGTGCATGGTATACTTATGATGATGAAACTTGTGAATATGAATGTATGATAACTGAATATATTTATTGGGGAATGACTTCTATTTTAGGAGCACAAAAAAATAGATCAAGTGAAATATCTCAAGAATGGGATTTATACACTAAAGAATTAGTTAAAAGTAAAGACACGCTATTATTTTCGTTGTTAACAAATCCCAAATATAAATTCCCCAATATCCTTCCAGATGGCAGTTACCTATGGTGATTTTATTTTAAATAATTGTTTTGATTTTTCTATACTGAGTCTCTAAGTGGAATAAACTTATGTTCAGATAACTTAGAGACTTTTTTTACAAAGTTTTATTGACAAAGTCAGTTCCTTCATTTAGAGCGTCTTTTATTGCTTCTTTGTAAACCTTAATCCACTCTTTTGAGGCATAGTCTTTACTTGCTTCATTATAAACTTTCATGGATTTTTCTATAGCGTCATACTCTATATCAACATGCTTATTGATCAATTCGATGAGATCCTTGATAAACTCTTGTTTTCTCGTATTATAATATTCTGTACTACTCATAAAATAAATATACGAAAAGGGATTTTGAATATGAACATCTTAATTAAGATATAATGAATCAACTATTTAAGTGGTTTTTTAAGACTAAAAAAACATATATTTAAGATTCCTTTATTAAAAACAATGAAAAAACCGTCACATCTATATCTGCTAATATTTTGTCTTGGGTCTTATAGCTTATTGGCTCAGCCCGAATCTGCAATTAAAAAAAGTGCTTCAGAAGAATATTTTTTATCAAGCGTTGATGTTAACCGATTTAAAGTTCACTTAAAAAAAATAACTGAGCGTCCACATGTAGCTGGTAGTATTGAAAATGAAAATGTGAGAGACTATATATCAACAATTATGGAAGAGGCTGGATTTGAGGTTACACAATATCCCTATGACATATATCTTTCAAACAAACCTGGCGCATCAGAACTGTCAATAGTAAAGCCAAAAAGAATTCAATTAAACCAAAAGGAAGATATTCTTGACGAAGACTCTTTTTCCTCTGACCCTCTTTTATGGAAAGGATGGAATGCTTATTCTGGAAGTGGAAATGTAACTGCTGAGGTGGTGTATGTAAACTATGGCCGAAAGGAAGACTTTGAAATGCTAAAAAAATTAGAAGTCTCTGTTAAAGGAAAAATTGTAATTGCACGTTATGGAGGAAATTTCAGAGGTTTTAAGGCTAAATTTGCTGAAGCAAATGGAGCTTCAGGTTTAATAATATACACGGATCCCAAAGATAGTGGCTTCACAAAAGGATTAGTTTACCCAGAAGGTCCTTATTACAGCTCTTCTACTATTCAAAGAGGCTCTTTACTTACAGAAGATTTTACAGGGGATCCATTGACTCCTTTTGAACCTGCTCTTCCTTTGGATGGAAAACAAAAAATTAAACGTCTAGATCCTAAAGACACTAAGTTACATAATATACCTGTTACGCCAATTGGTTATGGTGAGGCCCAAAAGATAATAGGACAAATGAAAGGGGACCCCGTTCCGTTATCATGGCAAGGTGGCCTTCCTTTTACATATAGAATTCAAGGTGGCGATAATCTAGTTGTGAATTTAAGAGTAAATCAGCCAAGAAATATTGTACGTGTATACAACGTTGTCGGAAAGCTTAAAGGTTCAACTTTTCCTGATGAATGGATTATTTTAGGCTGTCATTATGATGCTTGGGGATTTGGTGCAACTGATCCAAATAGTGGAACTGCCATGCTTTTGAGTTTAAGTGAGACTCTGGGTAAAATGGCAAAAGCTGGTTATCGACCAAAACGATCTATTTTAATTGGTCACTGGGATGCTGAAGAACACGGAGTTATAGGTTCTACTGAATGGGTAGAACAAATGCAAAAAACTCTTAAATCTAATGCCATAGCATACATGAATTTTGATGGAGGAGTCTCAGGGAAGAATTTTGGCACCTCATCCGCTCCGTCATTAAAAAAACTAGCTATTGATGCTTCAAAAAAAGTTAATCATCCTTATGAGAATAAATCTCTTTATGATGTATGGAATAAATCCAATGCTTCTGAACCTCCAATTGGAAACCTTGGTGGTGGTTCTGATCATATAGCTTTTTATATGCACGCAGGTGTTCCTTCTATTAGTGGAGGTGTTGGGGGTGCTAACTTGTACCATTCTAATTACGATGATTTTGAGTTTTATAAAAGATTTGTTGACTCTGAATTTAAAATGGGAGCAATGATTGAAAAGTGGTCTGGTCTAATGGCGCTTAAATTAAGTAATTCTGAAATTATCCCTTATGATTTAAATCGTTATTCTGAAGATTTAAAAAAACATTTTTCTGTTGCTGAAATAAAAATTAAAAATTTTGATTCTGATTTTTTAGGCTTTGAACTATCTAAAAATAGTATTGATAATCTTGATAAGGTTTCAAGAATTTGGGAGAAAAAAATTAAATCTATTGGTCAATTAAAAAAGGGAGAGTTAAAAAAAATAAATAAACAATTAATTGCACTTGAAAAAAGCTTTATTGACGAAAAGGGAATGTATTTTGGTTCGTGGTACAGGTCATTATATGCTGGAACAGATCCATTTAGCGGATATGCTTCATGGATTCTTCCTGGAATAGAATATGAAATAGCTCTAAAGCGGTTAGAAAAATTAAAAGAATGGGATATGAGATATTCTAAAGCAATTGATGATCTGGCTATCAAAATAACCAAACTAAATGAGTCAATTCAATAAAATAAATTTAAGATTTTAAAAATAACTATGAAAAAATTATTATTCCTGTTTCTATTATTAGCTTCATGTGATAATGTTGAAGAATATTATGAAGATGCATATTGTATCGAAAATATAAATATTATAGATGCAAAACAGGGTCTAAAAGAAAACATGACAATTATTATTTCAAAAAATGAAATAATCAAAATCGAAAAGACATCCAATTTTAATCTTTCCAAAAAAAATAATATCATAAATGGATCCGGTAAATTTTTAATCCCTGGTTTATGGGATTCACATGTTCATTTTGCATTTGAAGAAGAGTTAGCTAGTTCTATGTTTAATCTTTTTATGGCGTATGGAATAACAAGTGTAAGAGATACAGGTGGTGAAATAAATTTTTTAAAAGAATGGAAAGATAAGTCTAAAACCAATCCTGATCTTTATCCTAGAGTTAAAATTGCTGGTCCTTTAATTGATGGAAAATTCAATGTGTATAATGGAAATAGTGTTTCTTTCCCTCCTCTTTCAGTTAGGACTGCTTCGGTTAAAGAGACAGAGGTTCAAGTAAAAGAACTAATTGAAAATGGAGTTGATTTTTTAAAAGCATACGAAATGCTTACCCCAGAACAATTTGGAGTGATTACAAAAATTGCAAAAGAAAATGGATTAAAAGTTTCTGGACACATTCCTCTTAGTATGGATGTAATAACAGCATCAAACATTGGATTGAACAGTATAGAGCATCTAAGAAATATTGAGATGTCATCTACGTCTAATATGGAAGAACTTCTCACAATAAGAAGAAATGCTTTAGAAAATAAAAAAGGGTTATTGGGAAGTTCCCTCAGAACAAGTCTTCACAAATCACAAAGAATGAGCTCTATTAAAAACATAGATAGTATTCAGTTAAAAAAAGTATTAAATGTATTAGCTAAAAATAATACTTGGCAGATTCCTACACTTATTCTATATACTGGTTGGGCCTACCAGTTATATAAAGGATTAGAATGGAGAAGTACATTTGATTTTTTACCTATTGAAATAAAAGAAAAGTGGAATAGTCAAATTGACATAGTTGAATCATCAGTTTTAAATCCTGATTATACCAAAGATATTAGTGATAATTCGGAAAGAAAAGATTTTGCTGACTGGGGTCAATCAATGACAAGACTTATGAATAAAATGGATATTACTTTTATGGCAGGGACAGACACTCCGATTGGTTGGCAAACACCTGGATACAGCCTTCATAATGAACTAGAAATGCTTGTTAAAAGTGGATTTACATCACTTGAAGCAATTGAAGCTGCAACATATAATCCAGCTCTTTATTTTAATATGGAAGACAAACTCGGGCTGATTAAAGAGGGATATATTGCAGATTTAATTATTTTATCAGACAATCCTTTAAATAATATTTCAAATACTAAAAAAATTGAAACTGTCATTAAAAACGGTAATTTAATGAATAGAGAATTTTTAAATTCTCTATTAAAAGAGCAACGAGAAAAAAAATAAACTATAAGTATACCAATATGAAAAAACTGTTAATCATAACATTTGGATTGTTATTTGTTTTTACAAATGTAAATTCTCAAAAAAGAAAAGTAAAAAAGAATAAAACAAAAGAAATAAATTATAATAATATCGAGTGGAGAAATATTGGTCCTTTTAGAGGCGGTAGGAGCGTTACTTCTTCCGGGGTTTTAGATCATCCAAATATTTTTTATATGGGCACAACTGGAGGTGGTTTGTGGAAAACAGAAGATTATGGATCTAGTTGGAATAATATATCTGATGGTTTTTTCAAAACGGGAACTGTAGGAAGTGTTTCGGTTTCAGAGAGTGACCCTAATGTGGTTATTGTTGGCATGGGAGAGCATGCGGCAAGGGGAGTTATGACCTCTATGGGAGATGGTATATATGCTTCATTAGATGCTGGAAAAACATGGATAAATAGAGGTTTAAAAAATTCTCGTCATATTTCTGATATTATAATACACCCTAAAGATCCAAATATTATTTATGTTTCAGCTCAAGGAGCTCAATATGGAAAATCTAAAGATCGAGGAATATATAAAACACTTGATGGAGGTAAAACATGGAAAAATATTTTATTTATAAATAATTCAACAGGTGCGTCTTCCTTAAGTATGGATATGAATAACCCTAGAGTTTTATATGCCTCAATGTGGGATCATCAAAGAAAATCTTGGCAAATGATTTCTGGAGGGCCTAATTCTGGACTATATAAGTCCATCAATGGAGGAGAAAGCTGGATCAATATGTCTCAAGGTCTACCCGAAAAAATTGGTAAATCAGGAATTTCAGTGTCAAGAGCTAACTCAAACATAGTTTATGCAAATATTGAGGCTAAGGGAGAAAAAGGAGGAGTTTATAGATCTGATAATGCTGGAGAAAAATGGATTCAGGTTAATAAGGATAGAATCACAATTGCAAGATCATGGTACTATATGGAAATTTTTGCAGATCCAATTAATGAAAATATTGTTTATGTAATGAATGCTCCAGCACTCAAATCAATAGATAAGGGTAAGACATTTAAAGCTATGAGTACACCTCACGGAGATAATCATCATCTTTGGATAAACCCTAAGAATAATCAAATAATGATTAATTCAAATGATGGAGGGGCTAATGTTTCACTAAATGGAGGTAAAAGCTGGAGCACACAACAAAATCAACCTACTGCTCAGTTTTATAGGGTAATCGCTGACAATCAAGTTCCATATCATGTTTATGGGGGACAACAAGATAATTCTGCTATTGGCATTAGAAGCAGGACTAATGATGGGGGGATCGATTGGAAAGATTGGTATTCTGTGGCAGGCTGTGAAAGTGCTTTTTTAGCATTTGAATCAAATGATCCTCAGTTAGTTTTTGGAGGATGTTATCAAGGAATAATCGAGAGATGGGACAGAAATTCTTCTGTGTCAAAATCAATAAAAGAATATCCTGAACTATCATTAGGAAATGCTCCAAACACCTTTAAATATAGATATAACTGGAATGCACCCATAATATCTTCAACAAAAAAAGAAAATATAATCTATCATGCAGGGAATGTAGTTTTTAAAACCTCCGATTCAGGTAAAACATGGAAAGTAATTAGTCCTGACCTTACAAGAAATGATAAATCAAAACAAGTTGCAGGCGGAGCTCCATTCACTAACGAAGCAGCGGGTGGAGAAAATTATAATACCATCACTAGCCTTTCTATCTCACCTCACAATGATGAAGAAATATGGTCTGGAAGTGATGATGGTTTAATTTACTTAACAAAAAATGAAGGAAAAACTTGGGAAAATATTACTCCAAAAAATCTTCCTGAAGGAATAATTAATAGTATTGAATTGTCTTCTCATGAACCTGGTAAAGCATATATTGTAATGATGAGATATAAATTTATGGATTTAGAATCTTATATATATAAAACATCAAATTACGGAAATTCATGGCAGAAAATTACTGATGGGATTTCATCTGACCCCAATTTCACTAGAGTAGTTCGCTCCGATAAAAAAATTAGAGACTTGCTATATGCCGGAACAGAGACAGGATTATATATTTCAAAAAATGATGGAGAAACTTGGGATCAAGTTCAATTAAATCTTCCCGTAGTTCCTATTAATGATCTATATATTCAAGACAATGATTTAATTGCAGCTACAGCTGGAAGATCTTTTTGGATACTGGATGATTTAGCAGCTTTTCAACAGCAAATTGGATTAAATAAAATTAAACTACTAAAACCAAAACCAAGCTATAGAATTCTTGGAGGCAATTCCAGAAGATCTAGTTCAACTATTGGAAAGAATCCCCTTAAAGGAGTTATACTAGATTATTATCTTCCACAAATCATAGATACACTTGATCTTAAACTGGATATATTAAAAGACAATAAAATAATTAGATCTTACACAAGTAAAAAGAATAAAAACAGTAAATCATGGCCTGGTGGTCCTCCAAATCAAGCAATTCTTAAAATCAAAAAAGGCTTTAACAGGTTTAACTGGGACCTCAGAAGAGCAAATCTTCCAGCCGTTGAAAATATTTTTGTCTATGGAGATTATCAAGGAGGAATCGTTCCTCCAGGAAATTACTCTGCAAGAATTAGTTATAATAATATGGTAGATGAAACTCAACTAATAGTTTTAGCAGATCCAAGAATTAATACTGATAAAGAAAATTATAATGCTCAAGAAAGAATTTTAGTTTCTATTGAAAAATCAATTAATTCAATTCATAATTCTGTAAATAAAATGAGAGAGGTTCAGGATCAATTAGATCAATACTCTAAGAGTCTAAAATCAGATAAAAAATACGAAGTCTTGTACAAATTAGGTGATGAAATTTCAACAAAACTTGATTTATGGGAACGAAAACTGATCCAGCCTGATCAAAAAACATTTCAGGATGTTATAAATTTCAATAACCAATTAAATGCCCAATTTATGCATCTAAAAAGTTATGTTGACGGAGCTGATCCAGAAGTGACTTCTGGTGCAATTCAAAGACATAAAGATTTAAATCAAATCTGGAATAATTTAGAAAAAAACCTGAATGAAATTATTAATTCAGATGTGAGAGAATTTAATGAGCTATATAAAACAATGGATGTTCCTTCATTAATTATTCCATCAGATAAATGATTATTTTAATTTTGAGAAAGTGGTTGGGTTAAGAAAAACTTGTTCTATTTTTTTAACTATGGGTCCGTCAACTCTGCTTTCTTCATAAGCTTTTGTCCATTCTGGATCATTTATAAAGTTATCCCATGATTCATTTCTAGTTTCCATATTTTCAAATGAAACTATATAAACTAATGCCGACTTTCCTTCATTCTGTAAAATAAATTTGTCTGCGAAAGAAACACTCTCTCTCTTTGCGGTGGACCAATATCCAACATTTGTAAATCCATGCTTTTCAAATAATTGAACAGTATGATTTTCAAATCTTGATAAGATATCATCAAATTTTCCCTCATGAGTATAATATACTCTCATCTCATAAATTTCATGTTGATTAATTTCTTTTTCAACTGGAATAGTTTCATTACAGGATAATGATGTTAAAATTAGTACAGTTAAGATTATTTTTTTCATGGCTTTATTTTTCTTTATAAAATTAATAATTTTAATTAATCTTAAAAGATTTTAAATGTTCTGGAATTATTACTTTAGAATTAGGCGATATCTCTTTAACCTTTTCAATAAACGGTTTAATCTTTTTCTCAATGCCAAATGATTGATCAAAGCCATATGGGACTCTAAAATTGTCCCAGTGAGTTGGAATTATAATCTTTGGAAAATTAGTTACTCTGATTAAGCGCTCATCGTATTTATACATGTTAAATCTAGACATATTTACACCAGCTAAAAGAATATCTGGTTTTATTCCTTCTAACTCTCTTTCAACAAAATTCATAGAGCCCATTGTTAAAACTTTATGAGACTTAAACCTTATTAAAAACATTAACGATGTTCCCTCGATGAATTGTTTAATTTGAAGCGGAGCCTCTATATCTCCTTCTTTATAGATCTCAGAATTAAAATAATGTTTATCTCCCAATGCAGAATGAATTGAAGGTAAAACTCTAACAGAGAAATTCTCAAACTGATAATCTTCACCTCCTCTTACTGTGTATAAATTATCTTCTTCAATTCCATATGCTTTTAATATTGATATGGTTGTTTCGGTTCCAATCACTTTTGCCCCTGTCATTTTTGCAATATATGGAACATCTGAAAGATGATCAAAATGTGAATGGTGTACAAAGATAAAATCTGCTTTACTAATATTCTTATTTATCAGAGTGGTATCAGATTGAAAATAATCTGTTCTTTTATAATTTTTTCTATTATCTATAGAGCTTGTTGACGGAGCAGAGCTTGAATTAGGGTTTAATTTTATTGATGTTTCTCCTAATTTTAAACGACTTAAATATGGATCTATTAAAACTGTTGTGTTTTTGTCTGAGATCTGCCAACCTGCAGCTCCAAAATATTTAAAAGTTAAATTTTCTTTGTCGCTTTGAGCATAAACTTCTTTTCCAAAAGTTAAAAAAAGGAAAAAAATAAGAGCTTGAATTGAGATTACTTTATTTGTCATTAATTAACGGTTTATTGATTGATTTAAATAAAAAATATTTCTTTCATCAGAATTACTTTCTATGATTTCTGGTTTACCATCATTATTTAGATCACTTATTTTAATATCATAAGTGTTAAAGTTATTATTACTAAGTATAGATTTCGTCCAAGCTATTCCACTTCCATCATTATAAAAAACTGTATTAGGAGAGTTTGAGTTTCCTATTACTATATCTATGTCACCATCTAAATCTAAATCAGCTGTGTCAATTGAATATGATTTATCAAGGCTTTTGTCAAATTCTATTTTTTTTTCATAATTATAATTCGAATCACCAAAATATATAAAATTCGATTCACCAATATTTGCACAAACTATGTCTAAAAAACCATCCTGGTTTATGTCTGAAATAGCTACAGAGCGAGTTATATCAGTTCCTGATCCAAATGATAGTTTTTGATTGAAATTTAGATTTCCATCATTTAAATATATGTAATTCTGTTGTCTATCTCTATTAGCAAGAACTATGTCCATATCATTATCTTTATCTATATCGACCACTTCAACATCAATGGTAGAATCATTTTTTGTTCCGAAACTAATTGTTTTATTAAAAACTCCTTTTCCATCATTAATACATATTTCATTTTCTTTTCCACGGTTTGTTATCAAAATATCTTGGTCCCCATCTAAATCAATGTCTGAAACAATTATATTTCTAGTGGTAGAATAATTATTTCCAAAATTTGAGCCTTTTGAGAAATTTCCATTTCCATCATTTATAAATAAGTTGTTTGGAGCTCTATCATTCCCAACAGCAACATCTAAATCTCCATCATTATCAAAATCAGCCAATTCGGTTGAGTAACTTGTTGCACTTTCAATTCCTAAAGGTCTAGATACTGTAAAAATTCCATCTCCATTATTAATAAAAATGCGATTTTGTCCAGGCCAATGCCTTCCATTAGCAACAATTATATCTTGATCACCATCATTGTCTATGTCACCAACATCTAGCGAGGCAGTTCTTTCCTTATAATTTCCCAAAACAAGCCTTTCATTTGATGAAAATTTAATTGATTGACAATTAATTTTATTAAAAGAAAACACAACTATAAGTCCTAAAAATAATTTCATTTAATACAGAATTAATTAGATTTTTGTTAGAAGAATATTTTTCCATTTAACTTTAATACCTCCCCCATCATGAATTTGAAGGACAATTGAACCTTCTCCTTTTCCTATTTTTTCATCATTGAAGTTAACCATTTCAATCCCATTAATCCAACTTATAACTTGATCACCTTTTACTCTTATTTTCAAATTATTCCATTCACCCATTTTCAAAGCTTTATCTTTTTCTTTTTTGGGTTTTATTAACCAACCTCTTCCATAAGATTCGTAAATACCTCCAGAATTATTTCCAGGGGGGGCTACTTCAACTTGCCACCCTGAAACAATTGTTCCCTCAACTGTAGATCGAATAAACACTCCACTGTTTCCATTGGCTTCTTGCTTAAAATCTAAACTAAGTTCAAAATCTTTATAAAACTCTTTCGTTGATAAGTAACCATATTGTTTATCAGGTCCACTTTCACAAATTAAATTTCCATCCTCTACATACCATTTTTCTGTCCCATGAATTTTCCATCCATCTAGATCATCTCCGTTGAAGAGAAGTGTCTCTTGAGCTGACAATGTTGTGAAAAGAAATATTTGAATTAATAAATTTATTTTTTTTAATATCATGGGTAATTTTTTAGGGATTAACTTATTAATATGATTCTAATAATATGGTAACAAAGGATTCAATTCCTTGAAAATAATTACCTAATCTAATGTTTTCATTAGGACTATGTTGATTATTATCAAGGTTAACTGTGGGTAATCCAATCGAAGGTATTCCAAGTTGATTTACAAATGGAGATATGGGTACAGAACCTCCACTTGTTCTAATAAGAATCGGGCTAGTTTTATAATATTTTTGGAGTAAATCTTTAAGCCATTTTCCTTCTGCGGAATTAACAGGTGTTCTAAATGCAGGATATGAAATTTTATAATTCATTTGAACTATTTTTTCATATTTCAATCTTTCCTCGTCAGTTGGATTTGATTCTAAAATTGTATAACCAAAAGATTCTATGTGATTTTTAATTGATTTCATAAGCTTTTCGGGATTGCTCTCTAAAACTAGTCTTACATCAATTTCTGCTATAGCATTAGAGGGAATAATCGTTCTTACCTGATCTCCTACCCATCCACTTTGTAGCCCTCTAATGTTTAAAGACGGATACTGAAGTGATTCTTGGTAATTACCTCCAACCTTATCCGTTGAATTAATTTTTGTACGATTTTTAATTGAACTTTCAGCTTCAGGCACATTTTTTAATATTTTCTTAATATCCTCACTCAAGGTAATCCCTTCGTAAAAATTAGGAATAATAACTCTTCCATCTTCATTTTTCATTGATGAAAGAATTTGACTAAGTCGTAAGGCTGGATTGGGAATATAATTTCCATAATGACCACTATGCTGAGGAGTTTTTGGTCCAAAAGTTTTTAGAGTAATTGATGATATACCCCTATTTCCGAAAACTAGAGTTGGTTTTCCTGTAAAATGCATTGGACCATCTAAAATTAATAACATATCTGCCATTAGGTCTGTCTGATAATTTGCAACTGCTTCAGGAAGTCCCGGTGAGCTTTTTTCTTCTTCAAAATCAAGAATAAGCTTTATATTAAATGCAGGAGGGGTCTTATAAATGTCTAATACTCTGAGAGCGGTCAAAAACATCAAAAAAGGCCCTTTATCATCTGAACTTGACCTAGCATAGATTCTTATATCTTCATTTTGATCAGCATAAATTTCATTCCAATTCAATTCTTCCCAATTGCCTCCGTTGTATTTCTTTATAACTGGAATCCATGGACTTTCTTGATCCCACTTCGACGGATCAACTGCTTGTCCATCTAAATGCATATAGAAAGCAATAGTTGGTAATTTTTCATTAATTGTTTTAGATGCGACAACTAATGGTAGAGAGGAAGTGCTTAAAGACTTAGTTGTAAATCCAAGAATGTTTAGTTGATTTGTGCTCCAAACTATATTCTTAAAAATATCTTCTTTATTTCTGGCGTCATTGGGGATAGAGAGAAACTCTTTAAAAAGGACTAAACTTCTTAACCCTTCCTCTTTTGAGACATCTTGATGTGTTCTTTGAGATAAAATGTTGTTTTGAAATGTGAATACTATTATTATTATTAAAAAATTTTTCATGATTTTAAATTATATTGACTTAATTATTCACTTTAATTAGATGATGGAATTTGAATTTTATCGGCCATGAAAATTGAATTCAAAAATAATCTATTTGTTCCATATGCTGTTCCTCTAAAGTTTGGGTTATCCGCAAACATTATTACTCTTCCTTTACCTACTTTACTGACAATTAAGGATGCGCTTTTAGGTAAATAATCTTTACGAATGTTTTTAGAAATATATCCATCGATATGAGGTTTACTTTTATATAAAGCAACATTAGAATAACTATTTTTACTTGGCTTTAGCCAAACTAAGTTATTTTTATAAACTACTTGATTTTCATTTTTATAACCAAAAGCTATTGGGTGAGATTTGTCAATATTTACTTCAAGAAAAACTCCTCCTAACTTTTCTCTACCATAATTTTCTGAAGCATCGACATATGGCTTTCTATTTAGTTTTTTATTTAAAGTGTCTTTCTTTTTAACCACTAATTCTTCCTTAACAATTTTGTTTTTTATTATCCAATTATTAGCAGTTCCGATAGTAATTAAGGTATTCCCTTTTGAAATCCAATTTTTGATTTTTTCTGTTATTTTAGGATCAAATTTATAATTACCTGAAACCATTATCAAAACATTATAATCATCGAGTGATATCCTATTGAAATAGCTTAAAGATATTTTAGTAATTGGCATATGGACTCTAGTATCTAATAGGTGCCAAACCTCTCCTGCTTCGTATGATCTAACCCCATTTCCAATTAACATGGCTACTTTTGGAGTTTTCAGTGGTTTAATGTTTCTAGATCCAAGATCTATTCCTTTTGTGCTTAATCCAGATTTAACAGAAAAAATATTAATCTCAAGTTTCTTTTGTAGGTCAACTATAGAATTATAAATCTGGTCACTACTTACTTTTTGATTTGCAACTGGGATAACTAATGAACCATATGAAAAAGATTTATTCCCTCCATTTGTTTTTATATTAAAGGGCTTAAATGTTGACGCAACAACAATCTTTTTTTTCTGTAATCCATTTATTAAAGCAGGGACGTTATAATCATTAGATTCAACTATGTAGGCATATTCAGATTTATTAACCGGCGTCCATTTAATTAATTCATTAGTGCTCTTAATTTCATTATTCAAATAAGTCTTATAGGTTGGTTTGTATTTAATATTGTAAAAATTCGCAACCGACCAAGCAGATGCATCATAATAAACACTATCTCGATATTTTTCATAGGTTTCAAAAAAAGTTTGAACCATTCTATATTGAGGCTGCTTTGTAGGGACAAAATAACTACCTCTTTTCTTTTCAAATACCCTAACCTTATGCCTTAATAGTTTGTCTATAAAAGCTTTATTGAGATTTTGATCACTTGATTGAAAGTTATAGCCTTTTATTCTGCTTTTTTCAGCATTTGAAATTGCACTTTCAAATGTTGCTTTTTGATATTTATTAAGAGTCAATTTATTTTCTATAGAAGCTTTAAGAGTAGCCATACTTGAAACATATTGGTTCCTAATTGTAAAAGGAAAAGTTATTTCTCCATAATCTGTTTTTTGAGCCACTCCTCTAGAACTTGCTTGTTCAAAAAGAATTCCAAGTCCTCCTTGAAGGTCTGCATATGAAGATCCATAACCAGGGTATGTTCCGTCAAAAGCCTCTTTTGTGAAGTATAGAGAACCAATACTATCTAATGATTTTGAAAAATACTCAGCAAATAAGTTGTTTAAATCTATATAATTTTCTTTTGGCATAATTGGGTCTAAAGACCCGTTTGCCTTCATAGGCTCAAAGAAATAGGAGCTTTGACTTCCCATTTCATGAAAATCAGTGACAACATTTGGATACCATTGATGATACCAGTTAAGCTTTCCTTGACTTTCAGGGTTAATGGCTAAAAGCCAATCCCTATTTAAATCGAACCAATAATGATTAGTCCTTCCTCTAGGCCAGTTTTCATTGTGTTCAGCATCATTTGGATCCTTAACTAACGGAGAAGCCTTGTAACTGTTAGCCCACTGAGTATGACGATCTCTTCCATCTGGATTAATAGCAGGATCAATAAATATTATACTGTTTTCTAAAAAACTTAATATTTCTTTATTTTTTGAGGCACTAAGGGTATATGCTGAAAGAATAGCGGCTTCTGAAGATGAGGGTTCATTTCCATGTACATTATATGCTAAATTTATAATTAATGGATCATTTTCTGATGGTTCAATTTTATTATTAGGATCAACAAGCATCAAATGTCTTTTTTGAATTTGATCCATGTTTTTTAAATTTTCTGGAGAACTAATAACTAGCATAGGGAGTCTTCTTCCTTCATGAGTTTTTCCGTAAAATTTTAAGATAGCTCTATCGGAGGAATTAGCTAGATTTTTAAAATAGCTTATAATATTATCATGTCTAGTGTGCTCAGATCCAATTGCATAGCTCAAAAAAGATTCTGGAGACTCTATCTCAGAACTATAAGGTTCGTATTTTTCAGTAAAATATTTTTGCGCAGATACGTTTAAAGAGATTAAGGAAAAAAGAGTCAGTAAATACTTCATTTTGTATAGAATTTGTTGGAGAATTAAAAGCTTGATTATTAAAGATATAAATTATTGATTATATCCATATGATTCCTCTAGAATAGATTTTTGCATTTCCAGTTATCAATACGCGTTCACCTTTATTTACGCAGAACAACTCACCCTTTCTTTTTGATAACTGAAAAGCTTTCATCTTATTTTTATTTAAAACTTTACTCCAATAAGGTATTAAAGAACAATGGGCAGATCCAGTTACTGGATCTTCTAAAACACTAGATCTTGGGGTAAAAAACCTTGAGACAAAATCTGCAAAATCTCCTTTGGATGTTACTATTATTCCTCCAGTTTTAAGATCTATCTGGTTTAGTATTTGAGGATCAACAACTATATTTTCAATATCAGTTTGATTATTATAAACTAAAACATAATCTCTGGATTTAAAGGTTTTAACCGGAGGAATACTGACTGCTTTGGATATGATTCCCGGCAAGTTAGCTTCAACTGGATCTCTACTTGGAAAGTCGAGTGTATATAGAGAATCTTTTGAGGTGACTTTTAAAGTTCCACTTAATGTTTTGAAATTTATTTCCTTTTTAGAATAATTCAAATACTCTTTAATAATAAAAGCGGATGCTAAAGTAGCATGTCCGCATAAATCCATCTCAATCTCAGGGGTAAACCACCTCAAATGAAATCCGGTTTCTGTATCAACAAAAAAAGCAGTTTCTGGAACAGAATTTTCTTGAGCTATTTTAAGTAGGGTTTCATTTTTTAACCACTTTTTAAGAGGGACAACACAAGCAGGATTACCGCCAAAAACTTTATTTGTAAAAGCGTCAACTTGATATAAAGATAATTCCATAAAATTTAAATATTCAAACTAAAGATATTTAAAAAAAAACACTCTAATTAGAGTGTGTTTTTTTAAATTATGGTTTTATTAATTTTTAAGCAATCTTTCGTAAATTAGAAACAACAATTAAAAACCGTATGAATTTATCTATTTTTTCTTTAAATTTTTTGCCAGTATTTATTTCCAATATTATCTTTTTATCAATTGCTTATGGAGTTAATGAGGATAATGCTGACCTTTTGATTTCAGGTTATAATACTATGAGTAAAGAAGAAAAAATGAACTTTAATCTTTTGAAATTTTTAATTTTTTTCAAAAAATTCTTTATTAACCTAACCCTATATTCTTCATTAATTTTTTGTGGAGTATATTATTTATTTAACGTAAAATATGCAGCTGTTGTATATACAACATCTCTAGTGTTAGCATTTATATACTTCATAATCATATCAAATGGAAATAGATTTAAAAAAATGAAAATTTAAATTACTTTAAAATGAAAACAAATACACTTATCTATATTTTAGTTTTATTATTTGGGATAAATAATGATTCATACTCTCAAAAAAGAAAACCAAAAACTCAAGAACTTTCATTTAATGAAAACTTATACGACGCTATAAACTATAGATTGATAGGTCCATTTAGGGGAGGAAGAGCAGGAACAGCAACTGGCATTTCGACAGACAATAATACTTATTATATGGGGACAGCTGGTGGAGGTGTATGGAAATCAATAGATGCGGGAAACACATGGAAAAGCATAAGTGATGGTTATTTTGGAGGCTCAATTGGAGTCATTGCTGTTTCAGAATCAGATCCAAATATAATTTATGTGGGAGAAGGAGAACAAACTTTAAGAGGTAATGTGTCGTCAGGAAAAGGTACTTGGAAAAGCACAGATGCTGGAGAAACATGGACATACATCGGGCTGCCAAAATCAGAACATATATCTAGAATAAGAATTCACCCAACAAATCCTGATATAGTTTATGTGGCAGTAATTGGTA
>Ga0114994_10000025_pt1 | contig 73441 bp, 52 predicted proteins | sample ArcticOcean_MG_C_9_FD_87043 | JGI IMG/M metagenome (GOLD analysis project Ga0114994, IMG submission 87043) | Marine microbial communities from western Arctic Ocean - ArcticOcean_MG_CB2_152 | ecosystem: Environmental > Aquatic > Marine > Oceanic | place: Arctic Ocean: Canada Basin | collected...
AGCTTCTGCCGAGGACGACGAGGACGACGGCGCGGCGGAGCTTGCTGCTGCACAAGAATCTGCCGCCAAACGCAAGGCCGAGAAGGAAGCGTTGAAAGCTCAGAAGAAAGCCGAGCGCGAAGCTGCCGCCAAGGCATTAGCTGACGAAGCTTCTGCAGAGGACGACGAGGACGACGGCGCGGCGGAGCTTGCTGCTGCACAAGAATCTGCCGCCAAACGCAAGGCCGAAAAGGAAGCGTTGAAAGCGCAGAAAAAAGCCGAGCGCGAGGCCGCCGCAAAAGCTCTGGGTGAGGAGGCTTCTGCCGAGGAGGACGACGAGGACGATGGCGCGGCGGAGCTAGCCGCGGCCCAGGAGGCCGCTGCCAAGCGGAAAGCCGAGAAGGAAGCCCTCAATGCCCAGAAAAAGGCCGAGCGCGAGGCGGCGGCAAAGGCATTAGCTGATGAGGCTTCCGCCGAGGACGACGAGGACGATGGCGCGGCGGAGCTTGCTGCTGCCCAGGAAGCGGCGGCCAAACGCAAGGCCGAGAAAGAGGCCCTCAAAGCCCAGAAGAAAGCCGAGCGCGAGGCAGCGGCGAAGGCATTAGCTGACGAGGCCTCCGCCGAGGAGGAGGAGGACGGCGGCGATGCTGAGCTCGCCGCGGCCCAGGAGGCCGCGGCCAAACGCAAGGCCGAGAAGGAAGCAGCGAAAGCCCAGAAGAGGGCGGAACGCGAGGCCGCCCTCCAGGCCGCGGCCGCCGAGGAGCCGTCCGAGGAGGAGGAGGACGGCGGCGACGCCGAATTGGAGGCCGCGCGCGAGGCCGCCGCGGCGAAGAAGGCCGAGCGCGACGCGGCCCGGGCCGAGGCCAGGGCCAAGAAGCAGGCCGAGCGCGAGGCCGCGGCCAAGGACATTGAGGACGAGGCCGCGCGGGAGTCCGAGGAGGAGCCGGACGACGGCGACGCGGAGTTGGAGAAGGCACGGGAGGCCGTGGCGGCGAAGAAGGCCGAGCGCGAGGCCCTCAAGAATGAGAAGCGCGCGCGGAAGCAGGCCGAGCGCGAGGCCGCGGCCAAGGCCCTGGCCGCGGAGGCCGAGGATTCGCCCGACGAGGCGAGTTCGGGCGAGGACTCCCAAGCCTCGCCCGACAAGCTGAAGCGGGCGCGGGCGGCCAAGGCCGAGCGCAAGGCCGCGAAGGCGCGGGCGAAACAACAGGAAAAGGAGGCCCGGCTCAGGGCACTCGCGGAGGCCGAGGCCTCGTCCGACGAGACGCCCCGCGACGACGCGGAGGCCGAAGAACAGGAACTGCTCCGCAAGGCCAAGGCCGCGAAGCAGCAGCGGAGCGCCGAGAAGGCCTCGCGGAAGCATAAAGAGCTCGAGCAACGAAGAAAGCAGCGCCAGCGCGAGCTGGAGCAGGTGTCGGAAGATGAAGATGTTGAAATATCGCCTAGAACGCTCCAAGCCGAAGAACAGGCCGAGCTCGAGCTGCAGAAAGCCAAGAAGGCCCGCGCGGAACGTAGAATTGCCAAGAAAGCCGAGATCGAGGCCGAGCTTGAACGGCGAAGTGAAGAGCGCCAAAAGGAGCTCGAGCACGCTTTGAACGACGACTGGACCCCGCGGCCGGAAGATGATGATGATTTTGAGAAGCAGTTGGCCGAGGCGCAGTCCGCCAAAGAAAACCGGAGGCGGGCGCGCCAGCGCCAGCGGGACGAGGCCAATCGGAGAGCTTTAGCGGCCGCCGCTAAAGATTCACCGAGGGACGACCCGGGCCCCAAGCCCAAGCAAGACATGCCGGAAGGCGAGGCGCCCGGCTTACCCAACAACGAGAACGAGTACTGCCTGCCGGCGCCCGACGAAGACTACGAGGACTACGCCCTGCCGCCGGCGCCCGCGCTGTCGCCCGAGGCCTACACGATGTCGGACGACATCCAGTTCAACTGGCGGGACCAGGACGCGAACGGCACCAAATACCAAAGGGGCTTCCGGGCCTACCAGTCGTACCAGTCGCGGCCGCCGCCCATTCCTGGCAGTAAGCCATCGGACTACGAGACGGACCTGCGGAGTCTGGGCTCGGGCGAGTCGGGGGGCTCGCCCGACGACCGCAGCCTCGGGTCGGCGCAGTTGAGGGCGCGCAAGGCCATGTTTCCCCCGGCCGACGGCGACCACTGGCAAGATACGGAAGAGTGGCAGGAGCACAGCATGGAGGGCGACGTGGGCCAGAGCCCGCCGCGCCGCGTCTACGATAGGGAAGCTGAATTAGGGCACGCGGGCTTCGATACCATCGAGCCGGACCCGGAAGGCTTGGAGGGCGGCCCGCACCGGCGGTACGGGCCGCGGCCCATGGGGCCCCCGGAGCTGTCGATCCCCAACGGCGCGTCGCGGCCGGTCCCGGACGACCTGGGCCACCGGCCGCCCCGGTCGGACACGCGCTACGGCGTGATGGGCCACGTGGACGACGCGCAGCACGTGTCGGAACAGGCGGGCTGCGCCGCCAAGGAGGCCGAGGCGTACGGGCGGCGGCGGCCGAGCTCGCTCATTTTCCACGACGACGTGTCCACGGACACGCGGGACGAGGTGAAATACCGCATGCGCGAGGCCAAGGAGGCGTCGCGCCGGGCGACGGAGTTCGCGCGGGAGGCCGTCTTAAGCGGCGAGACGCGGGAGCAGTACACGCCATCCAGGAACGACGAGGCCCGGGGCGTGGACCGCCTCGTGCCGGCCGTGGCGCCGCGCGCGCGGCCGGAGCAGTCCCTGCCGGACTGGGCCAGGGGCAGCGAACAGTTGGGCCTGTCCGGGGAGAAGACAGAGCTCGGCGCCCGGTCGCCGGCCGAGCCCCGGTCGTCCGCGGACCCCTACTCGAACCTGAGTCCGCCCCGCGACACGGAGTTGGACGAGGCGGACCGGGGCAGCTACGGCGAGGGCTGGGAGGGCGCCGACGAGTACGGCAACGACCCCGACTTCGCCGGAGCCAAGTACCAGCGGGGCTTCGCGCGCATGGCCGAGGGGGGCGTCGACTCCATCGCGGGCGCCTTCCAGCACTTTAGCACAAAACAGGCCCAGGGCAACTTCTCGACGACGCCGGGCACGGGCAAGCGCGCGGTCGACTTCGACGCGGGCCCGTCGCCGCCCTTTGCGGGCGGGTACGAGGCGACGGGCGGGTCCGGGGGCAGTGGCGGCCCCTTCGGCGGCTCGGGCGGGTCCGGCGGCCAGTACGGGGGCGAGGCGGGCGGCCCGTTCGGCGGCTCGGGGGGCTCGGGCGACCGCTTCCGGCTCGACCGTTCTCAGTCCATGCAAGCCGAGGGCTGGCGCGGCCAGGACCAGTACGGCAACGACCCCGAGTACGACGGCGGCCGGTACGCGCGGGGCGCGGGCACCTACGGCGCGCCCGCGGACGGCGGCGTGGGCGAGTCCAAGTTCGACGGCGGCGGCTTCGGCTCCGGCGGCTACGCCCCCGAGTTTAAGTTCGACGCTGGCTTCGACGGGGGCTTCGGCGGCTCGGGCGGGAGCGGCGGCTTCGGCGGGTCCGGGGGCTTCCAGCAGCCGGGCTTCCCACCACAGCCGCAGTACCAGGACCAGCCCACGGTCTTCGTCGGGGACGAGCAGCCGGGCGGCGGCGATAATTATGCCCCCGACACGCCCCCCTACGGCGCCGACGCCGGCAACCGGCCCGACGGCGGCTACTTCGGCCTCAAGACGGGTTCGACGCCGGGCCGCGGGCCGGGCCGCGGCGGCACGTCGCCGGGCCGGCGCTTCGAGCTCGACCGGTCCCAGACGCCCCACGCCGAGGGCTGGACGGGCCAGGACGAGTTCGGGAACGACCCCGACTTCCAGGGCGGCAAGTACAACCGGGGCGCGCAGGGCCTGTTCGGCAACGTGGCGCGCGAGGCCGAGTCCACGTTCGACGGCGGCTTCCCGCACCAGCAGGACACGTACGGCCACCACCGGCGCGAGCCGACGCACCCCTCGCCCCAGCCGGACGAGCAGTCCCAGGTCTCGCAGATCTCGGGCGTGTCCGGCGGCTACTCGCCGGTGTCCATCCCGGTCCGCGACAAGTTCGGGAACGACGCGGACTTCGCCGGCGGCAAATTCAACCGGGGGGGGCAGGCCATGCGGAGCTGGGAGCGGTCGCTGGACCCGCTGCCGCTGCCGCCCGACGACGGCTCCCTGGCGCCGTTCAAGCCTCGGACCGCGGCGGAGCTGGACGAGATGTCCACGCACACGCCCATGCGGGGCGGCGCCGTCTACGAAGACCAGGGCCAGCTGCACCAGGTCGACGGCAAGGTCGGCAAGTTGAACATCCGCGCCTGGACGTCCTCGGACGCCATGGTGCTGCGGGAAGTACCGTCCGTGCTCTGCGTCGGGTTTGACGACGGCGTGGACTTTTCCCTACAGACCAACGTCAAGGCCGCCGCCATCGCCCTGGAGATCGTGTCGTCGTCGGACTACCTCGGGGCCCAAGTGGTTTTCTGGGACGGCGCGGAATTACGGCACGACTCCTACACCAGTGTCTTGCCGGCGCTGGCCGCGCGGGGCTGCAAGCTCGCCGCCTGGCGCGCCGGGGCGTCGGAGGCGCAGAAGAAGTTACTCGCGTCGTCGTGGGCCTGCGTCGACGCGTGCGACGCCGTCGTGGCCCTCTTCGACGACAAGTCGCCGCGCGTGGGCGAGACCGTCGACGAGATGCCGCCCGCGCCGCGGAACGCGTCCGCCGCGGCAGTCAACTGCCTGAAGCTGATCCACTTCGCGAACGTGCGGCGGGTCGTGTGCTTCGGCGGCGGCCAGGACGTCATGGACCTCGTGGACAACGCCCCGGACGACGTCGAGTTCCACGTCATCCCCGCCGTGCGGTGCGCGGACAACGGCGCCGACGGCGTCTTCGGGACGGGCGACGACGAATTCGAGGAGGCCCACGTCCTAGCCTACGGGGGGAAGAACGCGCAGCGCGTGCACGTGTATCAGCTTAATGGCTAGTCATGCTTGGTTTTCTAGTTCTGATTAGGTCGCGTCTTCGTAGTACTCCTCTTCCTCATCCGAAGACACGTTCACGAGCCGGGACCACTCGTCGCTGTACGTGACCGTAATTTCGCCCGCCTCGAAGCGCCGGAAAAAAATCCAATTTGCGCGCCGTCGCGCCGCCGTCGACGTTCGAGAACGTGCGCACGCCGCGGAACGGCATAATCGGCTGAAAGCCCGTGCTGTAGATCGACCCCGCGAGGTGACGAGTCTCGTTGATAAGCGCGGGCGGCGCGCCGTGGCACGTGACGACGGCGTGCGCCCCCGCGAGGCCGCCCGCCGCACCTAAATCATACGGATCCTGCATCGTCACGATCATGCTCTGCACGGCGCCGAGCGCCATGACGCAATTCATGGGGTCGCCGCCGGCGCCGCCCTGGGCTAACAATATAGCGACGAGCGCCCGCCAGGCGCCGGAGTCCGTCTCGTCGCCGACGTAGACGCGGTCGCTCGCATCGGCGTCGAACACGACCCCTAGGAACCCGACAAAGAAATAAGCGACGACGCCGAACGCGGCCCACTCCCGGGCGAGCGTGCAGACGCTCTTCAGCGCGGCATCCACCACCTCCCTTCGCGAGATTTCTCCGGTCCTCACTTCCTCCGTGTAGACGGAAATAAACGTGCACGTTTGTTTCATCGCGATGGGCGGGCAGCCACGCGCGAGCACCAACTCGAGGTAAGCCTGAAAAACCTTGAAGGACTGCTGCTCCTTGGGCACCTCTCCCATCTGCCGCAAGAGGCCGATCTGACCCTCGCGCGTCTCGATGTCGCGCCGCACGGAGCGCGCCCACGTCGTCCGCGCCAGCCGCGACGCCTTGCCCCGCGACAGGAACGCGCCCAGCTTCACTTGGATGCCCGCGCGTTCCAAGGCACCGATCGGATCCGCGTCCTCCGGCATCGTGAGTTTCTTGTTTCCGGAGTTAAATAAGCCCAGATATGCCATGCCCGAGGTGTCGTCCTTGAATTCCGCGGCCTCGCTCGCGAAATCGCGCCCCGGGCCGGCCCGCCCGGCGGGGCTCCCCGCGCGCATCCGGAGCCGCAGCAGCCCGTGGGCGAGCTCGGTGGGAATGCGTCGGCAGTTCTTCGGCCGGACGCGCAGGAGCCGTCGGATGTCCCCCCGTCGATGCCGCTCGGTCGCCGTCTCCACCGGATCCATAACCCCTGAAAACGTCACCGTCATCCTTCCGGCGTCGTCGATTTCCTCGACGACCACCGCCATGCGCCCGTTGAGCGGCTTGAGCGCGGGCGCCGAGGTCAGGCCGGTCAGGCACACGATCGACCGGAGCGCGAACCCGCCGTCGGTGCGCCTGGGCTCAAAAAACCGGTCGGCCACAACCTGACTGACTTTCAACATTGCTTCCTGGTACCGCGGGTCATCGCGGGAGAGAGGCTCGTGGCGAGCCATCTCCACTGTCACACTCTCGAGTCACAGTGAGTCTGTGGCTTTTCTCTTAATTGATCCTCGCCGCGCGCGATTAAACGCTTGCCGTCGCGATTTGCACTACTCTGTGCGCAGAACGCTGATGTTTGCCGCACTAAACTCTATCTATACAGCTTACTCTCGATGAACTGAGGGTGAAAAACCCGTCACCGTTTCGACGTGAGCCCGCGGGGCGGTCAAGGTTGACCATTAGAAAACACTCATTACCACCACCACCCCCACGACGGCGCGCGAAAGGGTCGTCCTTGCCCCGGACGACGACGCGCACACGTCCAGGCACGGCGTCGGCCGCGCGCCGGGGGTCCCCTTGTGCGGCGGCATGCGCCCGCCCCCCAGCAGCTTCGTCCCCTCCTCCACGTCCCGCCAGGGCCACATGGAGCCGTCCTTCAAAGTAACCATCTGGCCCTCGGCGAAGGTGCCGTTGCACCGGTGTGCGAGGTGGCACGAGAGGGCGTCCCAGAACTGGCAGCCGCACGCGTTGAGCTTGTGCTGGAGGTTGAAGCCCCGCCCCTCCGGCGAGTCGTCGTCGTCGACGCCCGCGTTGTTCGCCCCCCAGCGCATGGGCGCCAGGGACAGCCCGTCCCAGGTGCACGCCCAGGGCGTCGTCTCCGACATGACCTTGGTGCACGTGGCGTCGGCGTCGTCGTCGTCGCGCGGCGTCACGAACTCCGCCGTCCGGTCATCCGGGTCCGTCCAGTTGTACGCCGGCTCCCATATTTCGGGATCGTACTGGCAGTTCGCGTGGTAGTAGCAGCCCTCCGGGCAGTTGGCGCGCGTGCGCTCGAAGCGGCCGGGCTGCAACGTGTCTAGTTTGCCCCACCTGGTGCAATCGCCGTCGACCGCATTTGTAGGCGCCCCCTGGCAGCGCGGCGTCGCGGGGCACGCCGAGTCCTGCAGGCACCGGCTGTAGCGGTAGATCTCCTCGACGCACTGGATGTCCGTACCATCGTCGTCCATCAGGTACACGACGCCGACCTTGGCCGCGGCCGCGAAGGCGGCCGTCGCGACGACTAGGAGGCACCGCCCCATCGTTCACTGCGGGGACTGCTTCCGCTCCTCGGGCCGTCCGGGGGGCAGCCTGCGACTGCGACTGCGACTGCGTCGGGCCTTGGTGGTGCGATTCGTACTACCTGGGACGGACTTAGGCCACGCAAACCGCAGCGCCAACAATTCTGCAAAAAAACTCACGGGTTTTTCCCACGGATTGTCCAGCATGCCCGGCCCAGGGAAACGCCAGCGGGGGCTATCCGGGCCGCGGGGCTCCACCTTCGGTGCATGCACACCACTCAACGACTATGTTTAAAGAACTTACTCCGCGGCAGACTAGGCCTCCACATCCGCCAAGGGCTCGAGCGCGTCCAGGGAGTCGCCCAGGCCGAGGACCATCTCCTTCGCGGCCTGCTCGCGCGCGAGCTTCTCCGCCTCGACGCGGGCGTGGTACTTCGCGGCCGTCTCTTCGGCTAAAGCGAAGACGCGCTCGGGGTCCCGGAGCATGTCCCCGGGCTCGGGCTCCAGGGTTTTCGTGGACAGGGCGATGCGCCCGGCGGCCTTGTCGTGGTCGATGACCATGCACTTGATGGCCATGCCCTCGCCTAGGGTCGCTTCCAAGTTCTCGACCCGGTCGTACGAGATCTGTGAGATGTGCAGCAACCCGGACATGCCCATGATCTCCACGAAGGCGCCGTAGGGCTTGACCGCCGTGACCACGCCGTCGTACACGTCGCCCCGCTTGATGGAGGCCATGGAGTGCTCGATGACCGCGCGCCGGTTGCTGACGACCAGCTTGTTGGCCTCCTCATTCACCTCGAGGAACTTGAGGGGGATCTTCTTCCCGATCATGGCCTCCGTGGCGCCGCCCGTGCCCATGATGTGCGAGCCCGGCAAGAAGGCGCGAAGCCCTTCCACTAGAACAATGGCGCCGCCGCGATTCACCTGGAAGATCTCGGCCTCGAAGACCGGATCCTCCGCATAGCTAGCCGTGAGCTTCTCCCAGGCCTTGGCGTACATGATTTTTTTGATGGACACCGTGACCTGGCCGTCGTCTCGGGAATCCGAGACGATCTGGAACTCGTACTGCTCGCCGACATCGACGAAGGAGGAGATGGTCTCGCCGTCGCCCGGAGCGACAATAGTGGCCTCCCGTAAGGGCAGCACAGCGGCGGTCTTGGCCCCAACTTCCACTAAAGCCTTTTGGGGGCCATCAAATTGAACAATAGTACCTTGAATGATGTCGCCGTTCTTGAAGGAGTACTCCTGGGCGGCGACCAGTTGCCCGAAGTCCTCGTAGGACATGTCCGTCTTGGACTGGTCCACGCTGTTGTACCTACCCATGTACTTGGACTTGTACTTGTCGAAGCGCGTGTACTCCTCGTTCTTGGCATCTAACGTAGTAGGTGTGAGCACGCGGTACTTGGCCTCCCACTCGGCGCTGGTGGAGGCCACCGGGGCGAGCCGCGCGGGCGCCGCGGCGGGGGCCACGAGCGCGGAGGCGCATGTCGCTACAGCAGCAAGTGCAGCTAACCGGGCCATCTTCAAGGCTGGCTCGCGGACGGCTGTAACAACAACAGCGACGACGAGAAAGGTGCGGCGTTCACTGCGTCCGCTGCTACTGCGTCTACTGCGTCAGGGTGCTTTGACTCCGCTGCAAGGCGAGCGAGAGAGTTCGGGTTTGCGCTATCCCCCGCTCAGTGCGCGGAGGGGAATCAACCGGTCCTTGCCGGCCCCAGGGAAGCATCAGCGGAGGCCTTGAACGAAAACAATAAATTGCACGGGTTTCTCGAAACTCGATCGGTGCCCGCGAAACCCCAGCCACGCGCCCATCACTCGCTTGTAGGGTCGCGGGCGTCTCACTGTACCCAGGTCACAGTAATACTGAGGCGGTCGCACCACCGGGCGCGCCCAGGCGCCTCGACGCCAAGCTAAAGCCTGAAGGTCACCGTTTTCACCTTCGGGACCGCACGATGCTCTCGTGCCTCACCCGCACGCCGTTCAAGCCCGTCAACAACGACTCGGATTCCGACGACGACACCGACTGGAACTCGGACGCGACGCCGGCCGGCTCACCGGATCGCTTGGTCGGCGGCCGACGACTCATCGACGGGAGCCGCTGCCTCTACGTCGACTCGAGGCGGCTCTCCGGAGGGTCCGATCTAGCTGCGGCCGTGGCGGCCGCGGAAATGGTCGGCCGGAGCGTCGAAAAGCCCGCAGAGATCTGCTTCGGCGAACAGCCCGGTGGAAGCGCCCCGGCGTCGCTCCTCGTCGACTGCCGGTCGGCGGGGCCCGGCCTCTTTCCCTTTTATCGAGGGCTGGTGACGCAGCTCGCGCGACGGCCAACGCGTTACGCGAAGATCGTATTCAGCTCGACGGATCTTGCGACAGACGACTACATCGTCGAACTCCGTGATACACTACCCAGCAATCTGCGGGCCCGCGTGATCTCGCTGCGCGGCGAGGGCGTGCCGACGCACGCGCTCGGCCAGATGGGCTTCCGACAGAACGCGCTCCCGGCGTACGTGCGCGCGGACTATGCCTGTCTCCTCGAAAGCGAGGTTTCGCTATAAATTTTTTTTCCCGAAGATAGAAGAAGAGGTCACTGGGAGGGAAGAACAGAATGGGGGCGGGCCAGGCGTGTACGCTGGGAGGCACTTGGTCTAATAACAGAAGAATAGCTACTAGTAGCACACAACAGTATTAGTCCCCCGAGCACTACAGGCCGATATTCAGCGCCCTGATCATGGGCGACGATCGGGAGGCGACAATATTCAACGCCTCGGGGGACGACACGGACGGCGGCGTCACCAAAGCTGGAGACGCGGACGGCGCCGCCCCGAGCGCGTCGTCCACCGCCTTGGACAGCTCCGACGCCAGCGCGCGCAGCTCCTTCTCGGGGTCCGCGGCCGCGACGGCCCGCAGCGCGTTCCTAGCTTGCGCCGCCGACGCCGGCGGCAGCTTCGTCCAGAGCTCGCTGTCCACCCCCACGAGCGTCGCCAATAGCGTCAGGCCGCCTCGTCTCACCGTCGCGTCGCCGGCAAAGCGCGCCGCTTCCATCGCGACGCCAAAGACATCTGCGGCTTGGACGGAGGTGGGCACGCGTTTCGTGCGGAAGACGATCACGAACAACGCCTGGAGCCAGGCCGCCCGCGTCACGGTCGCGACGGCGGCCTGGGCCGGCGTGCTCCCTGCGGGCGGGTCCCGGGGGCAGCCGTGGCGTATGCATGCGGTGGCCAGCACGTCGCCCAAAGCATTGAGAGCCTTGTCGTCCGTGAGCTGCCGCGCCGCCATCGCGACGGCGTTGGCGCACGCGACCCGCAGCACGCCGCACCCGTCGCGCCGCCGGAGCGCGGTGACCACGTCCTCCCCTAGACTGCGTGACAGCGTGAACGCGCCGACGGCGGCGGCGACGGCGTCCGTGCCGTACGGGTCGCCGCACGCCGCGACCAGGCGGGCGAGCGGCGCCGGGACCACCGGGGGGGCGTCCCCGACCTCGACCACCAACTGCCGCACCGCGGGCGGCGCGTGCGTCGCGCGGTGCGCGCTCTCCGCCCCCAGGAGCATGGCCAACGCGTGGGCCGCCCCCCGCTGCGCCTCCGCGGCCCGCTTCCCGTCGGGGTCGTTGGGCACGTAATGGAGTAGCGTGAGCAGCGGCTCGAGGACGGGCGGCCGCGCCGCGAGCACGGCGGACGCGCCGTGGACCGTGGCGGCGTGGCACACGGCGTAGAGGGCCGCGCGCGCCGCGTCGGCCGTGTCGGGCGCCGGGGCGGTTATGTACTGTAATATGTCCTGCGCGGCCCGGGCGGCGTAGAGCGGAGGCAGCCGCCCCAGGACCTCGGCGGCCACGGTCTTCACGGCCTTGTGCTCGTCATTTAACATGCCCCGGAGGCGGGCGAAGGCCGGCTCCGCATCACATAATTGCCAGAACGGCGCCGGCGCGCGCTTCATCGCCAGGAGCGGCGCGAGCCGCGCGAAGAGGTCATCACTTGTTGCGGCCGCTACAATGGCCGCCGCGCAGGCGCGGGCCGTCTCCTCATCTTGAATAACGTCGCTCACGCAACCCCAGAGCCGCAGCGCCGCGGCATCCTTGGGCGCGCACGCCCGGGTCGCGCACCCGACGGCGCACGCGGTCCATCGTGCGCCCCCCTTGGCCGCGACGCGCCCGACCCATAATGGAGATGAGTGCAACACGCGGTCGGCCCAGGGGTCCAGATCGATCTCGCCCTCCGCCGGCGACGCGTCGCCCTTCAGGCACTGGCCGAGAAACGCCAGAGCCGCGTCGGCGTCGTCGGCGCCGCAGACGCACGCGCCGACGCTCGCCTCCAGGGACGCTTTGGCCGCTTCCGACGTCGCCGCTTTTAATGCGGCCCTTAACCGCGGGAGCGCCACGTCCGCGTTGATCTTGGCGAAGAGGCGCCCGGCGCGGTCGCGCTGGTGCGCATCATTGGAACTGGAGACCTCGCGGCACAGCGCGTCCGCGGCGTCGGCCCCGACGTCCCGCCTACCCTCCTTGCGCGCCGCGTCCAGGATACTTTCGAGGGCCGTCAGGCCGCCGCCGTTGCCGCCGCACCGCGCCAATAATGAGTCGAGCACGGGCGAGCCCTCCCTCAACGCGAGCGGCGCGAGCAAAGCGCCCACAGCCGCCGCGGCCGGGTCGTCGGCCCGCTCGCCGGCGTCCAGGATGTTGAGTAAAGGCGCCGCCAGGTCGCCGCAGTCCGCGTCGTCCTTGAGCAACGCGCCCTCGAGCGACCGCTTGAGTAAGGACGCGGCGAGCGAGGACGTCGCCACGTCGCAGCTGTCCGCGAAGGCGTTCTCTTCGCCTTTATCCGGGTCGCCCCGTAATAGCAGCGCGCACGCGGATTGCAAAGCGCCGTGGACCTCGGGCCGCGACGCCAGCAACGCGTCCAGCCTTTTTGCTTTCACCTGGCCGAGCACGAGGCACGCGCGCCGGCACGCCGCTCTTTTCAAATCGGCGCGCCCGCAGCGCGCCTCCCTTAATTTATGCTTCGCGCGCTCCGGGTCGAAGCCGTCGTCGTCACTGTCGTCGTCACTGTCGACGTGCGCCTGGGCCGCGTGCTGGAGCTACTGCGCGACGTCGGCCACCGTCCGCGCCAGCGCCTCCTTCTCGACGAACAACATGGCCGGCGGGGCGGCCCGCAGCACCCAGGCGAGCCGGAGCACCGCGGCATTTTTCGCCGACGCCGCGGCTCTTACTAACTCGCGCGTGTCGTGGCCGTCGCGCTCGTAGTCCATGAGGGCCCCTGTCGCCTCGCGGCCGGACGCCAGCGCGCTCTGGATGGGCGACCGCTGGCGCGCCCGGGCGCTGGTCGCGCCTCCCGCGTCGAGCCTGCCCGCGGCGTCGGCGCCGAGCTCCGCCAAGAAATCGCGCAGCGCCCCCGCATAACTCGCGCGGTGCGCCGACGTGCCCGCGTGCCAGCCGGCCTCGCCGTGCACAGTGCGGGCGATGCACGGGAGCAGCGTCAAGAGCGCCGCGCGGCACCGTCCGTACAAATTTGGTAAAACCGACTCGTCGACCTCCCCGTCCGCGTCGTCGTCGTCGCTGTCCGCCTCCCGCCATGGTGCGGCGGTCCACTCGGTGCCGCGCGCCAGCGCGTGTGCGAGCTCGTGGAACGCGCGCGCCGCCGCGTCCGACAAGCGCGTGGGCGCCTCGGCGTTGGAGACGATGTCCGCCAGCGCCGGGCCCACGTGATGCAGCGCCACGGCGCTGACGACGCCGCCCGCGTCCTCGACCTTGTTGCCCGCGCGCACGCGGCACGCGTTTGCCATCGCCTCGCAGACGCCCGTGGCGCGCCACTTGGCCGCGTCGTCGCTCGTCCGCGTCACACTCTCCGTCAACGCGGGGGAGGCCGCGTGGCTCCGCAGCCCGGCCTCGCCCCTTCGCAACAACCACCTCACCAGAAAGCCGCACCGGCGCGACCCTTGGTCGTCTTTATGCTTCGCGGCCTTGGCCGCGGCGTCACTAATGAGCTGGAAGACGCGTTTGAGGGCCGCGGAATGGTCGTTTTCGTCGGCCTCCGCCCGGATTAATAAGGCGTCGAGCGCCGCGACCTTGCTCGCGCTCTTCCGCGGGTAGGGCGCCGGGCCCCGGCGCGCGGCGCGTGCCGTGTCCCGCTCGTGCTTGAGCGCGGCGTCGACGACGTGCGCGAGCATCGCTGCACAGCTCTCTGGAGCCGCTCTCCTCTCGCTTTGGCACAGTTAACGCGAGGGCGTGCGTCGTTGTCGTAGCAGCTATGGCGTGCTCTTGTGTGCTCTTGGCTTGCTCTTGTGCAACCGCGCAGCAGTGATGCGCGTGTGGAAGCGTGGTTTTGCCGCGGTGCCCCTGCGCCGTAAAACCCGTACGTAAAAAAAACCCGAACCCGGTTTGGGCGCCGCGCGCTTTCGCGTCGGGGGGGAGTAAAACCCTTCAGGTCAGGTGGGGCCGTGGCGGCTTGCGACGCGCAGCTATAATGCTAGACTTGTAGCAGTCGCTGCAGCACTGTTACCCCACTCAGCAGCGTGCTGCTGCAGCACCGCTCTGCTCGGCACTTGTGCACTGGCTGCAGCACTGCTCAAAGGCAGATCGCACTGTACGCTAGCCTCGAGCACTTGCTAGCACTGCTCAGCGTAACTGCTCGCAACGATGGGCCGCATGAACAACGCCCGCGCCCGGCAGCAGAACGCCGACGTGGTCAACAAGTCGACGCGGTCGCGGTTCAGCTCGTGGAAGCCGCCCTCCAGAAAAAAGGGCCGGCGCGACGAGGACTCGCGGCCGGAGGCGCGCGTGATCGGGGCACTCACGGTGCGCGCGGCGGCGAAGAAGGAGCCGTCGGCCATCGCGGCCGCGCTCGAGAAGCAGCGGTGCCTATTGAAGGGCGTGGACGTCGTAAGCCTCGAGGCCGTCGACATGTCCCGGGACCACGCGCAGTTGGTCGAGGAGCTCTTGCTGAGCTACGGCGTGGTCGACGACGGCAGCGGCGCGCAGGAGGCGCAGGTCGCGGCGGCGGCGCCGCCGCCGCCCAAGGTCCTAGCCACGGGCGACGCCATGCCGCCGACGCAGCCCGTGCCGCCCCCAGTTTCAGACGACGCCCCGCCGCCGGGCCGGGAGCAGGCCGCCGTCTGGACCCACCTGACCAAGCGCCTGTGCTTCGCGGACGCGCACGCGCGCCAGGCGCTGCGGCACGCCAAAACGAACACGCTCTCCGCGGCGCTGGACTGGCTGTGCGTGACCTGCGACGAGGCGGAGCTCACGACGTCGTTGAAGCGGAGCAAGCACTCGGGCCGGGTCACGGTCATCAAGGGCGGGGCCGAGTTGGGCGGCCTCGAGCTCGCGGGCGCCGTGGACTGGCAGCTGGCGACGGCGGCCTGCGGGCTGGAGGCCCTGGGCTTCGAAGCCAGGGCGGCCAAGCGGGCGCTGGGTCAAGCGAAGAGCGACGAGCGCCGGGCGCTCTACGTGTTGGCGGACAGCGAAAAGGCCTGCGCCGCGTCGGACGCCGTCGAGGCGGCGTTGGCGCAGGAAGAACGAGATGACGAGGTCGAGGCGCTCAAGGCGATCTTTGGGGAGGACGCAATTACATTGTCAACGGATTCCGTGAAGATAAGCCTCGACTCGCGCGAGTTCCTGGAGTTGCGGAAGCCCGCGGCCACGGTCAAGTCGTCCCTCGAGTGCTTCGTGGACACCGGCGACGCCTACCCCGTGCGCGGCCCGCCGCGGCTCCTGTTCCGCAACGCGTTGTTACCGCCCGGCGTGCTGCGGGACATCCACATAAGCTTGGCCGCGCACGTCGCGTCCCTGGACGGGCCCGCGCTGTACGAGGCCTGCGAGTGGCTGCGCGACGCGGTGCGGGAGCGCCACGCGCGGTTTTTGAACCCCGAAGGCGCCGCCACCCACGTGCTTGAGGACGAGGAGGCAGTCGCGGCGCGGCAGGCGGCCGCCGAGCGCGGGAAGGACGCCCTCCGGTCCGAAGCCGACAAAGCCGCGCAAGCGAGGGCGGACCGTGTCTCGCGCGTTGCGTTTTTGAAGAGCTCGAACTCGAACAACGACCTCGTGGCCGCGAAGCGCGAGGCCGAGCGCGCGCGGGCGGCGGCGCTGAAGGCGGAAGGTGTTTTAGTGGACGAGGCGTCGACGGACGAGGAAGGTGACAAGCCGAGCCAGCTGGGGGCGGCCCTCGACGCGCGGGCGGCTTCATTGGCGGAGACGCTGGGCGCCCCGGCGGACGCCTGCCGCGCGCTGCTGAAGCAGGCATCCTCGTCCAAGGAGGCCAAGCGGCTCTTCCGGGACGGGGACGAGGACAACGCGTGGTTAAGTGCGATGCGGGAGGCCGAGCGGTTGTATGCCATTCGAAGAGTGGGATCTAAGAAGGGCCTCAGCGTCAACAACATGCCCGCGAACTTCGCGCCCTCGCCCCTACTCGTGGATTTGATGGCCCACATCGACGAGTCGGTCGAGAAGCACCCCTACCTCGAGGCCAACAACGATCCCAAAGAAGAGGCCCCGCCCGAAGAAGAAGAGGACCCGGCCGTCACGAAGAAGGCGCTTGCCGAGTCCAAGCGTTTGTTAGAGGAGCTCGAGGCCAAACGGAAAGGGGACCCGGCCTACAAGAAGCTCCTGGCCCAGCGCAGGGCCCTGCCGGCCTATCAGCGCGGCGCGGGCGTGGTCAAGGCCATTCGCGAGCGGCGCGTCGTCGTCGTCAGCGCGGACACGGGCGCGGGCAAGACGACGCAGGTGCCCCAGCTCGTGCTCGACGACTGCATCGATCGGGGCGTCGGGGCGCGGTGCTCCCTGGTGGTCACGCAGCCGCGGCGGATCTCCGCGGTGGGCGTCGCGCAGCGCGTCGCGGAAGAACGGGCGGAGCGGATCGGAAAGACCGTCGGGTACTCGATAAGAGGGGAGTCGAAGCGGTCCGCGGACACGCGCATATTACTCTGTACGACGGGCGTACTATTGCGACGGTTACAGTGCGACGGGGAGCTCTCGACGCTCAGTCACGTCTTCGTGGACGAGGTGCACGAGCGCGACGTGGCCACGGATTTTCTTTTAATCATCCTTAAAAGATTGTTGACGCGGCGGCCGAAGCTGAAATTGATCCTCATGAGCGCTACACTAAACGCGTCCGTGTTCGCCGACTACTTCCGCGCGTTTGACCCGTACCTGGCGGAGATTCCGGGCCGGGCGCACCCCGTCCAGGCTTTTTTCCTGGAGGACGCCTTGGCCCTGACCGGGCTGCGGGTCGACGCCCGGGACGAATGCGCTGTTGGTTCCTTCCGGTCCAAGCGCAATTCGAGAAGTTCCCAGAAAAGTTCGTTTGTCGGGTTGACGAAGCGCGACTGGGCATCGAAGCTAAAGGACTACCCGGACGAGGTCCACAGTTCGTTAAGCGCGCTGGACCCGGCCTGCGTCAACTACTCCTTAATCGTGCGCGTGGTGGAGGCCATCTTCACCCGAAACAGTGACGCCTGGGCGCGCCACTGCTTCGAGTCCGTCAAAGACGACGAGGACGGCGCCATCCTTGTGTTCGTCACCGGTCTCGCGGAGATCACGGCGACCGTCGAGAAGTTAAGGATGTCGGAGGTCCTGGAAGGGCGCAGCGTCATCCACGCGCTCCACTCGCAGCTCTCGACGCAGGACCAGCAGGCGATCTTTCGGCGGGCCCCGCCGGGCTCGCGCAAGATCGTCGTCTCCACCAACATCGCGGAGACGTCCATCACGATCGACGACGTGGGTGACGCGGCGCCGCAACGCAAGACGCCGTCGACGCGACCCCCTCGCAGGTCGTGTACGTCGTGGACGCCGCGCGCGTCAAGGAGAACCGCTACGACGCGGACCGCGGCCTCGCGACGCTGGAAGAGGTCTTCGTGTCGAAGGCGGCCGCGCGGCAGCGGCGGGGCCGCGCGGGCCGCGTGCGGCCGGGCGTGGCCTTCCACCTCGTGACGAAACTGGTCCACGACGGCGAGTTCGAGGCCTACCCGCAGCCGGAGATCCTGCGCACGTCGCTCGAGGATTTGGTGCTGCAGATTTTGGTGTTGGATCTGGGGGATCCGCGGAAGTTTTTAAGGGGTGCCGTGAGCCCGCCGACGGCGCGGGCCGTGGACCGAGCGCTGGAGTTGCTTGCCCAAATCGACGCGCTCGAGCCCATAGAGGCCGACGGCGCGGCGCCCAGGGTCGCGGCGCTGACCGCGCTCGGCTTCCACCTTGCCGCGCTGCCCGTCGAACCGCGGGTGGGCAAGTTGCTCCTGGTCGGGGCCATGCTCGGCGCGACGGGGGCTGCTTTGACGCTCGCCGCCGTGATGACGTCGCCCCGTTCCATTTTTGTGGCGCCCTTCGACATGCGCGACCAGGCGGATGAAACGAGGAGGCACCTGGCCGTGGCGTACTCGGACCACCTGACGGGCGTGGCCGCGTTCGACGAGTGGCGGAAACAGAAAAAGACGCGGAACGAGTTCCGGTGGGCGCGGGCGAACTTCTGCGGGGGCCAGACGCTCAAGGCCATCGACCAAGCGCGGGACCAGTTCGCGCGCCACCTACAGTCCACCGGCTTTATTGGGAGTGGCGCGAAGTGTCTCCGGGAGGCGCTGGCCGGGACCGCGGACTTGCTGCCGGACAGCCAGTCCTCGGCCACGTCCGCGATTAATGCATCCGACGCGTCTGCGCGGAGCGCCGCGCTGCTCAAGGCTTTATTATGTGCTGGTTTGTACCCCAACGTCCTCGTCGCGCCGAAGGACGTGCGGCTGCTGGGCGAGCGGGCCCCCGACGCGGAGCCAAATGCTTTCTTCACGCCCTCTTCGAGTACGAAGACGGCCGGCGAGTGCGCGTTCACGCGCTGCGACCCCGACGTGGACCGCTGCCTCAAGGAGCGCCGGGAGAGCGGCCGGAAGCCGCGGTTTAATGATGGGCCCGAGGACGCCGCGTATCTGCACCCCTGCTGTCTATGCTTCGACGCTACTGCTTTAGATCATAGATATGTCGTGTATAGAGAAATCATCCGGACGGCCAAGGTCTATATAAGGGACGCGACGACGGTGGCGCCCCTGGCTCTCATCTTGTTCGGCGGCCGGCTGACGGTGCACCACGAGCGGGGCATCATTAGCGTGGACGAGAAGGTGCACTTCCGCGCGCCGCCCAAGGTCGCCACGCTGGCCTCGATCCTACGGAGCGAGCTCGAAGCTCTACTGCTGCGGAAGATCGTGACGCCCGACGCCGCAGTCGACGCGCGGGAGCGGGCCTTCGTGGCCGCGTCGCGGGCGATCCTGGGGGGCGAGGCGCTGGGCGACGCCCAGAACCGCCTGTCGCACACGGGCGCCGCGTTTCAGCCCAAGTCGCGGCCCAAGCCCAAGCGGAAGAAGATAAAGCCAGTCGTCCAAGGTCAGGACCACGACGAGTCGGCGACGCACGGCGATGCGGGGGCCTACCAGCCACCGCGCGCCGGCGGCTTTTAGGTGCTGCGGAGCGACGCAGCCGCGTACGAGCCGTCGAGCCGCGGCGGCGGCGAGCGCGTCCCGCGGTCGGCCTCTCGGGGGCGCGGCCGGGGGCGCGGGCGCGGGCGGGTGTCCCGGGTGCAGCATTAGCTTTCTGTGTGTAATATCTTTGGTTGTTCTTTTACCGGTCGGATCAAGTTGAAACCCTTTTTGATACGAATAAAATTAGCCGGGCGGGCCCGGGGGGAGCGGGAGCGACTAGGGGGGTCGTGCGACGTATATATATTAACCCGAACCCGAACCCGAGCCGGTAAAATTGCAAGCTCGCTAATCTCGAGCACCGCCGCGCGCACGCACAGAACGTCTCGTACAACAAGAAAAGATGATCCTGACAAACTGCGCCGCCTGCGCCGCGCCACTGGCCCACGACGCGCCGCGGTGTGTGAGGTGCAAGACGAGATATTGTGACTAGTGGCTTTAGTAGCTTTTAAGCTTCAGGTGTAGGAAAGGCGGCTGGTTCCGGACGAAGAATTCAGAGAAGGGGACCGCGAGCGGCCAGACTCACTACGAGCGGACCGGCGGCGTCTTCCGCGCGGAGGACGTGAACGGCCGCGTCGTGTTCTTCATAGAGGCCGACTAGGTGTATCTGCTTCACATCCAGTCCCGGCCGGCCGCGCGGCGCGCGCCCCACCGCATCGGCTAGGCATGGTTCTCCGCGGAGTAATCCATCTCGAAGGTTCTCCGCGGGGTAATCCGTCTCGAACGAATCCACTAGATCCGGGGGTCCACCCTCCACCGGCCCTCAATTCTACTAGCAAATTCTAGTGGCACATAACGAGGACGCCGGCTCCAGCGATCACGTCCTCAGCCTCACGCACTCTGCGCCGTCTCGGGCTAGCCTCACTGACTCCACGGACCGCAAGTTTCCACCCGTACGCGAAGGCGTGCCTGCAAGTCTTAAAAAAGCTCAACTCTCAGTCTCTCTGCTCAGCTCTGTAAACCAATTCACTACGCGCGGGCGGCGAGCATCCATGGTTCGTCAGACGCGCGCCGACTCGTCCGACGGGTCGTCCGACGAAACGGGGAACTCGTCCGACACGGAGCGGTACTATCCCAAGCCGTTCGGCGACCAGCCCACCAACTGGTCTGGCCGGCCCGCGGTGTGGGACTCTAAGACGGGCAAGTGGCTTGACGTCCGGCCGACTGAATTGGAAGCCCTCGCGGCGTCCCGCGTGGCCGCGGCGTCGGGCTCGGATGTGATCAGCGCATCGCAAGCGGGCGTGCGCGTCGCGACGGTTGTGCTAGGTAAGCCGGGCACCTCCTATGGTGAGTCGGAAGGCTGGATCCGGGTTTGCTTCTACCACGAGGCCCGAAGTACCCGCGATTGCAGGGAAAGATCACTTTGCATCCTCGACAGCGACGGCCGACCGACGCCACATTTTAGAATGGAACGGGATACCTACGAGGCGCTTTGCCAGGCAAACCGCGCGAGGAATCGGCGCCGTCTCGCCCTGGACGTCTTCAATGTGGTCGGTTTACTGGGCATGCTTCTCTTTTCGCATGGGCCGACTCCCCGTAGCTCGCGCCACGCGGAGTAACTAGATAGATTGGTCCGCTCCCCGATCCCGTAGCCCCCAACTTACTACGTTGCCATATAGAAGTTCTAATCTTTATACGTATAGGAGGAATGGAGAAACACAGATCTACAACTCGTCGTCGCCGAAGTCGTAGTCCTCCTCGTCCTCGCCGCCAGCGCCGGCGCCGCCCGCGCCCTGGTACACATTCCGCATGATGGGGTTCGTGATGGCCTCGACCTCCTTCTGCTTGGACGTGTACTCCTCCTTGTCCGCCTCAGGGTTCTCGTCGAGCCAATCTAACGCCTCGTTGATCGTGTTTTCTAATTCCTCCTTGTCGTCCGCGCTTAACTTGTCTGCAACGCCCTTCTCGTCGTCGTCCAGGGTGTTCTTCATGTTGTACAGGTACGACTCGAGGCCGTTGCGCGCATCGATACGCTCTTTGACCTTTTTGTCCTCGTCCGCGTACTCTTCCGCCTCGCGGACCATGCGCTCGATGTCCTCCTCCGACAGCCGGCCCTTCTCCGCGGTAATGGTGATCTTCTCCGCCCTGCGTTTGGGAACGAACGGTTAGTGTCATGTCTCATTGATGGCGCATCAAACTCTACGGGGCCCCACGCCGTCGCCGCGGACCACCCGGTTCTTTTAAGAGAGCCAACCGTAAGGCGAGCTACTCAGCACAGAATAGGATTTTTGTCAGCGCGACACGCGTACGTTGGAGGCCACGAAAGACTCCGGAACGTGCTTGCCCGTCCCCTTGTCCTCGGCGCTCACCTGGAGGATGCCGTTCGCGTCGATCTCGAAGGTGACCTCGATTTGGGGCACTCCCCGGGGCGCCGGGGGGATGGCCGTGAGCTCGAACTTGCCTAACAAATGGTTGTCCTTCGTCATGGAGCGCTCGCCCTCGAAAACCTGGATAAGGACCGCCGGCTGGTTGTCCTGGTAGGTCGAGAAGGTCTGCGACTTCTTCGTCGGGATGACCTATGGGGAATGAACGGGTGAGCAATTGTCGCGTCGATAGCGTTCGAGGCGCGACGCCGTCGACGTAAGTGTGTAAGGACGCTGGGCCGCACCGTGTTGCGGGAGATGAGCTTGGTCATGACGCCGCCGACCGTCTCGATGCCCTGGGACAAGGGGGTCACGTCCAGCAATAACAAATCCTGGACCTCGGCCGAGTCGTCGCCGCTGAGGATGCCGCCCTGCACGGCCGCGCCGTAGGCCACGGCCTCGTCGGGGTTGATGCCGCGCGAGGGCTCCTTGCCGCCGAAGTAGTCCTTGAGCAGAGACTGGACCTTGGGGATGCGCGTCGAGCCGCCGACCAACACCAATTCATCGATCTCCGTCTTGGCCAGGTCGCCGTCGTCCATGACCTTGCCCACGGGGCCCAGGGTCTTCTTGAAGAGGTCCAGGTTGAGCTCCTCGAAGCGAGCACGAGTTAAAGTCTCCGAGAAGTCCACGCCGTCATAAAGGGACTCGATCTCGAGGCGGGCCTGGTGCTGGTTGGACAAGGCGCGCTTCACGCGCTCGACCTCCCGCCGCAGCTTCTGCACGGCGCGCTTGTCCGGCGTGATGTCCTTGCCGTCCTTCTTCTTGATCATCTTGTTAAAGTACTGCATGACGCGCTGGTCGAAGTCCTCGCCGCCCAAGTGGGTGTCGCCGTTGGTCGCTAGGACCTCGAAGACGCCGTTGTCGATCGTTAAGAGCGTGACGTCGAAGGTGCCGCCGCCGAGGTCGAAGACCAAAATGTTCTTCTCGCCCTCCTTCTTGTCCATGCCGTAGGCGATGGCCGCGGCCGTGGGCTCGTTGATGATGCGCTGCACGGTCATGCCCGAGATGGTGCCCGCGTCCTTGGTGGCCTGGCGCTGCGCGTCGTTGAAGTACGCCGGCACCGTGACCACGGCGTTCTGCACTGTGGCGCCGAGGAAGGCCTCGGCCGTCGAGCGCATCTTCGTGAGGATCATGGCGCTGATCTCCTCGGGGGCGAAGGTCTTCTTCTCGCCGCCCTCGAACTCGATCTGCACGTAGGGCTTGTCGTCCTTCGGGACGAGCTCGAAGGGGAAGAGCTTCTTGTCGGCCTGGACGGACTTTTCGTTGAACTTGCGGCCGATGAGGCGCTTCACGTCGAAGACCGTGTTCTCGGGGTTGATCGTGGCCTGGTTCTTGGCCGCGTCGCCGATGAGGCGCTCGCCCTGCTCGTCCCACGCGACGTAGGACGGCGTGATGCGGTTTCCCTGGTCGTTGGCGATGATCTCGACGCGGCCGTTTTGGAAGACGCCCACGCACGAGTACGTCGTGCCCAGGTCGATGCCGATGACGACGCCGAGGTCCTCCTGGGCGACGGCGGCCGTGGCGAGCGCCGCGGCGGCGAAGGCGGCCTTCAGCATCGTTGCTGTTGGATGCGCGTGTGTGGGCCTGTGAGATGAGCGGGTCAAGGCTTTGCGCGGCGGCGGCGTGATGATGTGTGTGAAACTGTTATCGGGTCGCCTCGGCGCGCCAGCGCCGCGCGCACGCACATCAAGCATGCGGCGACTGCGTGCAGGCGGCCGCGGTACGCCTCGGTGTCACACAACAGCCGACCGCTTACGGCGGTGCGCGGCGACGGCCGACGCTGCAGCCATTGTCGGGCTGTTTCGCTTAGTGCCACGCGTCAACCAGAAAGTCATTGCGCGCGGTTTTCGCTGGCGGGCCAGGCGTAGGAATGTTGGACGCGGCGTTGCACGGCTTTTGGAGCAGCTGCGATGCTCTTGCGCTACCGTAAAAACTACGCGTGTATGGCGATGAGCTGCAATAAAATTGTCGGCTTCGTGAGGGCGGGTTCCCAAACACAATTCCCCTATTCACCCGTCCGCCAGAAAGCTCCTTGTAGCGACTGCTGCACGACGTGGACGAAAAAAAATTCACGAAACCCGAACACCCTCTAGATCTCTGAGCTCGGCTCTCCTTGAGCGCAAGCACGCTTGCCCACCCGCTGGTCACGCCGTCGTTGGGCGTGCTACCCCAACAGTTGCACGAATACTCCTCACAGACTGCGCCGCCTGCGCTGCCCCACTTGGCTTGGCTTCGGGAAAGAAATGCAGCCGCTGCAGTACACGTTACTGCGGGCCGGCCTGCCAGAAAACACACTGGGAAGAAGGCGGCCATGACAAGCTCTGCAAGCAGATTAGGAGAGGAGGCGGGGCCGAGCAGTATCATGCGGATCAGGAATACAAGGAGGCCGTCGCGGAGGCGGTCGAGAAATGCGCGGAGGACACCAAGGGCCAGACGTGCTACATCTGCACGTAGGCCCTCCACTGGAAAACGAAGGAGGGCCTCGTGCGAGGATATTCGTGCGGGGATCGAGACGGCGTAGATTCTGGGACGACAGGCATCGCGCACGTCTCATGCTTGGCGGAGCAGGCGAAAATCTTGTTCGCGGAGTGTGAGGAGAATAATCTGGGCGACACAGCGTTTCTTTCGAGATTTGAGCGGTGGCAGACGTGCAGTTTGTGCGAGCAACGCCACCACGGCGTCGTACTTCACGCGCTCGGTTGGGCGTGCTGGAAGACGTATGTTGGTCAGCCGGAGACGCGGATCAACGCGATGGTCCGGCCGGAGGCTGACATGGCGCGGATAAACGCTATGACGGCACTCGGAAATGGACTTGACCTCGAGGGCAAGTTCGAGGAACGGCTTGCGGTCTTCAAGTCCCAGTTGGCCATGTTGCCAAGAGTCGGTGCGAGCCAAGAACATGTCTTGGGTAATCAGGGGAATACTGCGACCTGCTTGAGCGCCCTCGGGCGTTATGAAGAGGCCATGAAAATAACAGTCCGAATTTACAGCGGCATGAAAGCCCTGAATGGACCCCGAAATGAATTTACGATACTCTCTGCTGCAAACTTAGCAAGTTCTCTCGAAGACAATGAAAGGAAGGCCGCAGCTCTATCTCTCGCGGCCGAATACCTTCCGATTGCAGAGAGCGTGCTCGGACCCCACGACATTCCACGACATTACTACGTTGAGACTCCGCAAATGCTGTTTACGGGCCCGAATCCAAACCGGCGCAAGTCTAGACGACGTGCGCGAAGTAATGTCGTCGTGCGAAGACCTTCATCGAACAGCAATCCAAGTGCTTGGTAGTCAGCACCCGTTCACGGAGCTAATAAAGGATGACGTAGAGGTATGTCGAAAGGGAATTGCCCGCACTGAAGCCCGCATGGCTACTCTCGCGTCGTAGGAACGAGGTAAGTTCCATCTCTAATTACCCACGCAAACCGGCGCCGGCGTCGTGGCTAGGTAACATAGCTCTAAGAAAAGCAGAGCCCGCACCGGGCCGTGGCTAGGTCGCCTAGCTCTAAGCAAAGGCAAATCAATATAAAAAAAAACAACCGTTAAATTAACACCTAAAGCTCGTCCGCCGCGTCCAGATCCTCCACGTCCTCGTCCTCCTCCGCGCCGTCCACGTCCTCATCGGCCTTCTTGTCGATGCCCTCCTTCATGATCTTCTCCCAGTACGCCTGCTGCGGGTCGGCGACCTTCTTGATCATGGAGGGAAACTTGGCGACGAGCTTGTGCAATAAAGCCCCGAACTTCCTGGGCGTGTCCGCCTTCGCGGCGAGGCCCGCCGCCTTGGACGCGTCGCCCTTGTTTTTGGCGTAGACCTCATTGAGGGTCTTGAGCCGCCGCTTGGGCGCCTCGGCCGGCGCGACGCACTTGCACGCGGCGACCTGGCCGTCCGTGTGCCGCTTGCAGGCGCCCTGGTCCATGCCCTGCATGAGCTGCATCATGGACTTCTTGCGGTCGCACTCCTCCCTGTCCGGGGCGCTCACACAGGCCGCCTCGGCGCAGCTCTTCAACTCGGCGTCGCAGAACTTCGTCGACGTGCCGCAGATGGCGTCGCAGGCCTGGCGCCGGTCGCAGCACGCGTCGATGGGCGACGCCGCCTTGTCCTGGGCCGAGAACCTGTGCGGAACCTGTGCCGCCGCGCCTTTCCGCGCATCCCCGCGCTCTCGGGGCCGCGACTGAAAGCGGCGGGTCTCTTCTCTCTCGGGCCGCTTTTACAGCGCGTCGGCCTGGGTTGGCGCCGCGCGCCGAAGAAACGGCCCTCGCTCTCTCGCTGTGGAGAACACGCCCTCGCACAATCTACTCGATGGCGTGGAGGGTTACGGACACCGGCTGGGACATCTGCATGCCCGCGCCGCTGTTGAGCGCGTCGCAGCCGCCCGCCTTGGCCTTGAGGGACAGGCGGCCCTGCACGCCCTCCTTTTCCTTCGGGCACTTGTAGGGCGCGCAGTACTTCTGCGCCTGGCCAAACATGTTCCCAAAATCCTCCTGGGCGGCCGAGAGGCCAATGACCAGCAGGAGGCGCATCGTTTGAAATGCCGCGGCGGCTGGCGTGCAGGGGCTCTCGCTGACACTCTGTTTGTGAGTCGTTTGGAATGCCGCGAGTGCTGTGCAGGGGTGCTTGGCTGGTGTACGAATGCCGACAGATGAAGCGTGTCTCGTTTCTCTTGGCTGTGGCGGCGTTCCCTGGCGTTTTTGTGCGTTCGGCCGGATAAAAACCCGCGCGCAAACGTACGGGTTTTACCAAGATAAATTAATCTGGTCCCACACGCCGCGTGCTTGGTAGCGCGACGGTCAATAAAAAAGCCCAGATAAAGCCAGTAGCTGGACACGTGATGCACACGCCACCCTAGCATAAGAACAGGCATACATGACTCGTACCAACCCCCGCCAGCCGCTCTGGCAGCGCGTGAGGGAGGAGGCCGACTACCGCAAGCTGGGCAGCGCGGACGACCGAGAAAAGCTGCAAGCGCTCGCACGCGGTGCCCGGTGGGAGAACCTGGCCGATCCCGCAAGGCTCGCGAGCTACGCGGCGCGGTTTACGGAGGCGAAACCGGCGTACGAGGCCGCGGCGACCAGATACGGGGAGAGCGACGGCGAGGCCACGGTGTGCGGCGACGCGGACCACGTGGCGCGCTTCGGCGACCTGTCCAGGATCGCCAAGGACGTGCCGCGGACCTTCGGGGGCGTCGACGCCGCGCCTCAAGCGAGGATGCACGCGGCGCCGGTCCTCGCCGAGCGCTGGGCGCGCAAGTTACTGGCGTGGTCCGGCCGGGGCTGGGTCGCGCCGGACCCCGTCGAGGAGGAGGACGACGACGACAAGGCGGCCTACGACGGGTCAAGGGCGGAGCGCCTCGCGCGGGTGCTGAACATAACGAACGAGCACGTGCCGTACGCGCAGGGCATGAACTTCGTGGCGGCGTCCATCCTGTCGGAGTGCAAGCGCGGCGGCAGTCACGACGAGGCCCGGGCCGGCGGCCTGTACTGTTACGTTTTAAGAGACCTGGGCTGCGAGAAACTTTACGGGCGGCGCCTGCCCACGGCCCTGGCCGCTTTAGACCTGAGTTTACGGCGGCACGCGCCCATACTCCACGCGCATTTGTCAGGCTGCGGCTTCGAGCCCCAGTTATATGCGGTGGAGTGGCTCAGTGCGCTGTTCGTGGTCTCGTTTCCGCGGACGCTCTCGCTGGCCGTCTTGGATTTGCTCTTCGCCGGCCTGGAGGACGCGCCCGTGCGCGTGGCCGTGGCGATTTTAAGGGCGGCCGAGCGGCCGCTCCTCAAGTTGAGGACGCTGGACGACCTCGTGGCCGGCTTCAAGAGCGCTGTAAGGGCGGTGCGGCCGAAGGTCGTCTTAATCGACGCGCTGCGCGTGTCGAACCGCGTGCTCCTTCTCGCCTCGTCGCCGAAGGGCGCGCGCACGAACGCCGTCGGCACGCCGTTCGGGTCGGGCGTCGTGACGGGCGTCGCATCACACGGCCGCGTCGCCGTGGCGTTGCATTGGGGCGGCCGCGCGGCCCTCGACCGGTCCCTCGTGTCGAGCGCACCGCCGCCGCCGCCGCCCGATTCGCCCCCGGCCGCGCCGCCCACGGCGCGCTGGACGGGCTCCTCGCCGGACGTCACCTGGTTCCGCGCCCGGGCGGACTTCGCGGACTACTAATGTGTGTTGTCGGTCATTCGGTGTGGTCAGCCCCCCACGCCACCGGCGTCCGTCTCCGTCGCAAGGTACTCGTGTCGAGCTTAAAAATTTAGTTGCCGCCCCGGTCCTGCTGGCGCTGGAGCTCGCTGCGCCGCTCCTGGATCTGCGCCATCTTGACCTGCATCATCTGGCAGATGGCGTCGTAGTTCTGCTGCTTCGTCGCCACGACCGTGTTGATGTCGTCCGCGTTCTTGACGAGCATGGCGATTTTTCGGTCGAGCAGTTCCGTGGCGCCGGCCTGGGACTTTTCGATGTAGTAGCCCGTGCCGAGCTCCACGAGGAGCTGGTCGGGGTCGCCCAGTTCGCCCGGCACGTACAGGGACTGCGTCAGGGGCACGAGCATCGGGCGCCCCTCGTCGGCCTTGGAGATGGCCGCGAGGGCGTCCTTGGACTGGCGGAAGCGGCCCTCGCCCTGCTTTAAGCCGCTGTGGCGCGCGTGGAGCTGTTTTATTTCGTTCTCGAACTGGCCCTTGTAGTTGTTGAGCTGCTCGAAGCTCATGCTCGAGATGTCGACCTGCTGCTGCGCCATGGTTTGGCAGCGAGTGGGAGCTGAGCTGAGGGCACCCCAACAGATGAGCTTCTCGAGCGCACGCAGGGCAGCAGACAGACGCGTGGCAACAGTGGCGGCCTCTAGTACGGCTCAGGCGGGCAAGCGAATGCTTTTATGGCTTCGGAGGTCGGCCGCGAAACCCGTGCCTACTTCGGTTGCGGGTTTAATGTACGGGTTTTCATCCTGAATGCAACAACTTAGTGAGCGGTGACGGGTGCGACGCTGCACACGAGGCGTTGAATACTGTCAATATATCGCAAAGGCAGCTACGCCACCGCTACGCAAGCACACGGATCGCCAAGACACTGTAAAGTGCACAGCGACGCCGAGCAACAACACACCGCAGACCTGCACCCATGCTGCTCCTGCGCCGCGCGACGCGGGCCCTCAAGCTGCAGCGCCGCACGGCGGCCACCACCCCGCAGCCGATCCACGACGCCCTGCGCCAGGTCCTAGAAGCCGGCACCACGAGGAAGCGCCGCTTCGACGAGAGCGTGGACATCGACGTGCTGTTAAGCCTGGACCCGAGGAAGCCGCTCCAGGCCGTGCGCGGCGTCGTCTCTTTGCCGCACGGCGCGGGCAAAAAGGTTGTGGTGGCGGCCTTCGCCGACACGACGGAAGCGCAGGACGCGGCGAGGGCCGCCGGCGCGGACATCGTGGGCGGCGAGGAGTTGGTGGACAAGGTCGCGGACGGCCACGCCGCGTTCGACGCCTGCGTCGCGACGAGCGACATGGCGCCGCTGTTGAAGAGAAAGGCCGCGCGCGTGCTCGGGCCGCGCGGACTGCTACCGGCCGCGAAGAACGAGGGCACGCTCGCCGACGACACCGAGGGGCTGAGTACGTTGATCAAGGTGCTCAAGAAGGGCCGGGTCAAGCTGCGGACGGAGCCCAAGGCGGGCCTCGTGCACGCGCCGTTCGGCAAGGCGTCGTTCGGCGAGGAGAAGCTGCTGGAGAACCTGCGGAGCGTCATGCTGGCGCTCGTGGCCGCCAAGCCGGAGAAGGCGCCCAAGGGGAAGTACTTCCTCTCCGCCAGCCTGTCCTCGACCATGGGGCCAGGCGTCGCCGTGGACGTCGATTCCTTGGACCCGGCGTCGCCGCGCTTCTTCCGGGACTCGGACGATACCTAACATGTGATCGAATTAGTAGTAGCTAGCGCGCGAAGGCACGGTTCACACAAGTTACTCGGGGAAAACAAATACAAAAACAGTGCTCACGACTCCTCCTTCGGGGCGTGCTTCTTCTTCCTGCGCTTTTTCTTCCGCTTCGAAGAAGAAGCTTCTGGAGGGGCCCGCTTCGCCGGCGACGCCTCAGCCCGCTTCGCCGGCGACGCCTCCGGTCTAGCCCGCTTCGCCGGCGACGCCACCGGCACGGCCCGCTGCCGGAGCTCGAGCGAGACGCACTGGACCTTGTCGGCGACGGCGCGCGCGTCGCAGTGCATCACGGCCGCGTGGGATGCGAAGCGCGTGGTGTCAAAGGTGTGCGGTACCTTGAGCAATAAGCGGCGGCAGCCCAGACTCGCCACGACGTCCACGAAGCCGTCGATGGTCCCTTTTCCTTTCAGGTGCACGCCCTGCTCCGCGTCGACATCTTCGCAGTCCTCGTAGTGGCGGCCGCCCCAGGGCGGGTCCGCGAAGACGAGCGTATGCGACCAATTTATCGCGAGCGCCGGCAGCGCCTCGATGCAATCGCCGTGCACGACGTCGACGCGGCCCAGCTTCTCGAAGCGCCTCATGTGCGTCACGTTGTGCGCGAGCATGCGCGACCGGGCCTCGTTCACCTCGATGGCCACGACGCGCGGGAACCGCCGCGCGAAGGCGATGGCATTGCCGCCGACGCAGGCCGTCGCGTCCACGACGCAGGTCACGCCGCCGACGTCGGCCGCCGTCCGCGCGAACTTGGCCGCGCAGATCTCGTTCGACGCGCCGTACGCGCCCTCCTCGTCGATTTGCAGGAGGTGCCGCTCGGGCACGTTCGCGAAGAGGTGGTCGAGCCGCTGCGTGCGCTCCGCGTCCCCGAACGTCGCCGAGGCCCGCGCGACGAAGAAGTCGCGCTCCGAGCGGTCGCTGCGCCGCCGCGCCTCCTGGACCAGCGCCGACGCGGCGTTCCGCGCGTCGCGCTGGCGCCGGAAGCCCCCGATGCAGTAGCAGGCGTCGCCGTTCAGGGCCACGAACGAGCCCTTGGACACGTGGTCGTTCGGCGTGTCGTCGTCCTCCACGCGCTGCGCGCAGAGCGCGGCGAGCTCGGGCCACCGCGTCTCGGCGGCGGCCCGCTTGCAGCGCACCGCGACCGTGCGCCCGCCCGCGATCTCCGCACGGATGCGCGGCGCGCTCGTCGCGTCGAGCGCTGCGAAGACGGCGAGCTGGCTCTTGCGCGGCGGGCGCTTCTGCAGCTTGGCCTTCATCTGCTCCAGTGCGGACGAGGGGGCGCCGCCCAAGCAAGCGAGGACCTCGGGGCCCATGTCCCGGACGAGCCGGGTGGTGGCGGCATCCATGTTGCCTGGCAGCGTTTGCTCAGCAGGCAGCGCTGCGATCGCTTGACCCGTCAAGCTAGTAGGTACCGGGCGCAGCGGCACCAAGTCTGCGAAGTCTGCGCGCGATCGAACTTGACGCGCCGGGTTTTTTCAAGTTCGCAAATCGGGTTTTCGCACAGCGACCACACAACCTTGCATCTTAATCACTACAGGGGACGACGCGCCACGCTAGGCGAGCACGACGAGCCATGCCAATAGCGCTACGCGCCGCCTCGAGCCCGTCGGTGCTCGTCAGACGACACCCGTCACAGGTATAGAAGATTGGATCAATCCAATCGTACCCGCAGCGTTCGTGCCACCAATTATTTTCTAGACCCGAGTCTTTGTAGGAATCATGACCTTCCCTCATCTCGCAGGGTATTTCATGGAGCCTGAGACGCAGCGCCGGCAGCGCGCGCGAGAGCGGGCCTAGTATGGAGTCGCGGCGGACGACCTCCAAGAAGCAGTCGCCAATGTTCTGCGACCCGCCTCCATCGTATGGACCCTGGTCCCCTCCAATCCAGAGCGTCGGTTCCGTGGTATCCGTTTCCGCATCTGCACTAAAGTCAATTTGCGGGCCGCCCAGGTTGGTCTCCCTCACGTCGAGGGCGCGCAGAGTCGTGAGCGAGTGTAACGAAGCCGGGAGGGTCGCGAGCAGAGGATTGGTGGACAGGTCCAAGAAAATAAGCGGAAGCTCGGATATCCACGACGGCAGGGCCGTAATACCCGTCTCGCTCACGCACAGGACCTGCAGCTGGAGACTCCGCAGGCAGTCCGGCACGCTTCCCAATTGGTTGCCGCGGATGTTAAGTTCCCGCAGCGAATTCCCGCATGGAGTCCCGACGACGAGGCGTTCCAGCCCGAGCACGAAACCGTCCGTCTCGATCGGCCCATCACCCGACTCCATCGTGTATTCGATGGCGTCCAAATTGCACTCTCGTAACACGTCGGCGGATTCGGCAAACGGCAGGTACTTAGCTTGAACCCGCCGCAGACTCGCTATCTCGTGGAGCCACTCGGGGCAAGCCTCGTCTAAGCAACCATTAATCCGCAGCTCTTGCAAGCAGGGGAGCTGGCGCACGCATTACAGGCCCTCGGTATCCAAGACCCCAAAGCCGCAGTCACAGAAAGCCATCAGTTCCAGGCTGCGTGACAGACACGACACGTCTCCGACCCATGCAGAGTCCAGAAGGTTCCTGTTCAAGAATTCTCCGCTATAATTTTCAGCAGGACAAGCGAATTCGACATATAGCTCCTTGAGCGGCAGCGCGGCAAACCAAGAGGGGAACTCCTGAATCCCTATCTTGTACAATTCAAGCAACTGGAGCTTCGGCAGATGGCGCAGGAACGTCGGAAGCTCGAACCGCGAGTCTTCCTCGTACTGTGCTTCGGTTTTCTCGTCGTGCGTGCCAAATAAGGTGGCAGAGTCCAGCTGGACGAATTGATCGCCGGTTTCAGGAGGGATGTGCGCGCACCACGCCACGTCGATGCACAAGCGGCGGATGTTCCCGTAGAGCGGCTGGCAGAAGCTGTTCGAGACACTCCCTACCGTCTGATACAAAACCAGTCACTCTCGGCACTTCTTGGGGTCCGGGTATTCGACGCGCGGCCCAAACCTGAGTGACTCGTCGTCGATGTCCCGGAGCGAGGTCTCAATTAGTTTGTCTAGGAGCGGCGTGGCTGTCCAGAGCGGTTTCGGAGCAGGCTCGCGCGCTAAACAGCCGAAGACCCGCGGCAGCACGTCACCCATGCGAGATATATGCTCCGCCGTGCGTTCGGCCCGCGCGCTAGGCAGAGACTGCTCGTCGACGTCCGTCAGGCGGAGGTCCAAGGGAGGCGGCGGGCGCCGCCGCGCCGAGGTCGCGCTCGCGCACACCGCGAGGTAGCCCGCCAATCGATCATTTGCCGCGCGCAGTTCGCGCCACCGCGGCCACTTCGCCAGCGAAGATTCGCACACGGTCACGGCCACCGACCAGTCCTCCGAATCCAGCGCTCGTGACAATTCCGCAAGCGCGACGCCCATCGCGCCGCGTTCAGCTGTATCAACGCGCGCGACCTGCACCGCGTCGCCGGCCAATTCGTCATCAGAATCAGGCCCCTCGGCTCTCCACGTTGGTTTGGCCTTCTCGCGGGGCATCTGTGCTTGTATGGCTGCGCGCGTCGCAGCGCTCTATTTATAGTAACCAGCGCGCGCAAAGTGGTAAGTGTGCTCCCGGTGCCTTGACCTGTCTCGCATTTGGGTGACGGGTTTTTCACATTAGACGGGTTTCACCATACAAAATATATCGCGTGGCCGATCGGAGCTACAGCTATAGGGGCTGCCCATTTTCTCTAGAGGACGGCTCGCAAATGCCCCTCTCAAACCGACGCAATCAATAGGGCAGCCCGATGCATGAACCATGAGGCTACACTTGATAATAGCGGCAGCATGCTTTGCACGCGCCCAAAACACCACCATCCTGCTGGCCGGCTCCGGCCACACGGGCACGCACCACGTCAAACTCGCCCTAGAAGCGCTGGGCCTCCATCACGTCAAGCTCGACCACCCGCAGCACGCGCGGTACAGGGCGCACCTCGCGGCCCACCCAGCGAGCAGAGTCCTGCTGACGACGCGTAACAATGTGAGATGGCAGACAAGTATAAAACAGAGCCGGCCCGAGGCTTCTGTGGAGAAAGCGCAGGCGCGCCGCGAGGCGTACGAGGACGGCGTCCGCGCCGCTTCTACTAATATACTGGAGCTCGATCTCGAAAAGGGGGCGACGTACGGCGTGCTGTGCGCGTTTCTCGGCATTGACGCAGGGTGCCCCGCCGCGACGGACACGCTGCCGCGGAACCTGGACATGGGACTGCCGCCGAAAGTAGCAGAGAACCACGAGTCCGTCAAGGCGGTGCTCGCGACGGCCCGCGCCCGGACGCACGTCGTGGCGTGCAGGGCGGCTTTACTAGTGTATCCGGGCTTCGAGGAGCTACACTCCATATCAATCGACCGGGCCGATTCGGAATGGCCGCTCGGCTGGGAGCTGCGGGAGTTCCTGCCTGAAGTTTTTGTGGTGGATAGCGTCTTGCACCACCCGTGCCGCGCGCCCTTCGACCCTTCGCAACCGTTGCCAGTAGTGAGCACGCCGCGGCTGTTCGTCGTCCCGGCGGCCTGGCGCGTGCTGTCGCTCGTCCAGGGCTCCCAGGAGCTGCTGAAGCGGGCGTGGGCGCTTCTTGATACAATCATGGCCGGGCGGCACTGGGTTTCAGAAGTGGAGCACCACGTGCTGCTGCACATTTCGACCGCGCGCCTCATCGACGCGTGGGGCCGGCGTCTTCATGACAATCGGCTGATCGTGCCGCACCTCGAGGGGCCCAACGGCGACCACCGGAAGGAGGTCCTCGCGCCGGGACCGCGCACGGTCGTGGCGCCCTACTTCGTCGAGCCGCCCCGCCTCGTCGCGGCCGCGCTTACCGCGGCCGGGCTGCAGAGCGCGCCGCGCGCGCGCGTCTTTCTGCGCGTCTTTTGACGGCGTCCCGTGGAGGTGCCTTTAACTTACGCTTCCACCGTGACTGCGTCGACTCGATGGCGTTCGACGCCAATACTGCTCAGTTGTTCGCAAACACACGTTGCCCACGCAGGCGGCCGGCCAGAAGGGCGCCCGCGCGCGCCACGCCGTCGCCGCCGCGTTCAAAGGGGTCGAGGGCGCCGACGTCGTCCTCGTCGAGAACCGCTTCGAGGGCACGTCTCAAGTTCGAGGGACCACCGTGTCGGGCGCGTCGCGCGCGGACACGCGCCGGATCTTCCTGGACACGGCGGCGCGCACGCGCAACGCGACGTTCTGTCTGGTCCCGGCGGGCTATACGGCGTCGTCGCGCCGCTTCTACGAGGCGCTCGCGGCGGGGTGTATCCCCGTCGTCATCTCGGACCACTTCCCGTTCCCCTTCAGCGACGTGCTGGACTGGAGTTCTGCTGTGATACGCCATAGCCAGAAGGACGTCGACGCGCTTCCCAGAAGGCTCGCGAAAATGGAGGAAGCAGAAGTGGCGCGGCGCCGGGCCGCGGCGCTCGAGCTCTTCGACCGCGTCGACTACGCGTCGGGCGCCGCGGTGGCGCTCCTTTTGGATCGGTTCGCGGCGCTCGTCGCGCCCGGTAAGAGGTTGTAACATTAAGTACGTTAAACACAACAAAAACCGCTACCGCGGGGCCAGGTGCGCGAAGGCCTGGGCGAAGGTCGCCTCGCCCTGGGACAGCGATCGGAGCGCCGTCGAGTAGCCGAGGAGCGTTTCGAGCGGCGCGTGGGCCACAACAAGGGAGCGGTCCGCGCGCGAGGTCACGTCCAGGACCTTGGCCCGCCGCGCCGTGGCGAGGTCCGACAGCACGTCGCCGACGCAGCGGTCCGGCGCCTCGATCTCGAGGTGGACGACCGGCTCCAGCAGGACGGGCCGGGCTTGGTTCAGCGCGTCCGCGAGGGCGAGGGCGGCGCACGCGCGGACGGCGCCCGGCGTCGTGGCGGGCCCGTCCACCGTCACGCTCAGGGCTTCGATCGCGACGCCCGCGAGGGCGTGGCCCCGCAGCACGCCGCGCGTCGCCGCCGCCGCGAGGCCCTCCTCCAGGGCTTCGCGCAGGAGGGGCGTCAGGGCGCCGTCGCACACAACGATGGGTACCTCCGCGTCGTAGGCCTCCTCCGTACAAAGCGGCGCGAGCTTGAGGCGCAGGCCGCAGACCAAGCGCTGGCCGCCTAATGTCGCGTCGTAGACGATGTCATAAGTATGCTCGAAGGTCGCTTCAATACTCTCGCGCAGGGCGACGCGCGGCCGCGACAGTAAAGCTTGCACGCCAAAGTCGCTCCGGAGGCGGTCGCAGGCCACCTCCAAATGGAGCTCGCCGGCGCCCCGCAGGACTAGGCCGCCGTCCTCGTCGGAGACAGATAAAGAGGGGTCGTCCCTACACATGAGCTCCAGCGCGTTCTCGAGGTTTGCTACGTCCGCCGTCGAGAATGGTTCGACGGCCGCCGCGAAGACCGGCGGCGGCGGCACCGTCGTCGCGGGGAGCGCCGCGTGCGCGACACTCGTCGCGTGGCGCTTCATTCTCAAACCGTCCTTGGCCAGCAGCGTGTCGCCCGTGCGCGCATTTCTGAGGCCCGTCACGACCCTCACTTCGCCGGCCCGGAAGGCGTTGGTAACCTCGAGGTCGTCCGCGAAGGGTTTGAGGAACTGCTGGGGCCGCTCCATGGGGAGGCGGCCGCCGAGCGGGGATGCGGGGTTCGCGACGGCGACCTGCGTCTTCGGTGCCAAGACCCCGCCGTAGCAGCGCGCGAAGCACAGGGGCCCCCGTCGCGGATCGTGCGACACCTTGAAGATCAAAGCGGCGAAGTCCGTTTCTTCCCCCAAGGCTTCGCGGGGCGACGGGAGGTAACTTGTGACCGCGTCGAGGACGTGAGACACGCCCACGCCCTTCAAGGCCGCGGCGCAGAGCACGGGCACCATCGTTTTGGCTTTGGTCTGGCGCGCGATTGCACCGGCGAGGTCTTGACTTGTCCACGCGTCCTCGAGGTACTGCTCCGCGAAGGCGTCGTCCAGGTCCGCCAGCGCTTCCGCTAAGGTAAGGTCGCGCGCCTCAATTAAGTCAAGCGGCCCCTCGAACACATCCCCGGAAAAAAGCGGCGTCTGCACAATGATGGGCCGCAGGTCGCAGCGGTCAACTAAGGACTTGGTCGCCCCCACAAAGTCCGCGCCGGCCCGGTCCATCTTGTTGACGACGGCGACCATCGGCAGGTCAAAAGTCTCGCGCGCCGCGCGCGCCACGGCCTCCGTGCGCGCCTGGGCGCCCGCGACGGCGTCCACGACCAGGACGACGCCGTCGACCGCCCGTAGCGTGCGGTCCACCTCGAAGCCGAAGTCCACGTGCCCGGGCGTGTCCACCAAGACGATCGTCGTATTATTCCAGGCGAAGTGCGCCGCCGCACTTTGGATCGTGATGCCGCGCTCGCGCTCCTGCTCCAGGAAGTCCGTGGTCGCGCTGCCGGCGTCCACCCTTCCGCTGGCGCGCAGCGCGCCGGCCGCGCTCAGCATCTCCTCGGTCAAGGTCGTCTTCCCGGCGTCCACGTGCGCGACGACGGCGATGACGCGCGTGGCGGGGCAGGGCTGGGTGGCGAGGCGGCGGCAGGCTGGCCTCGCTCTGTGGTGCAGTTGTGCGAGCGCCGCACGCATCATAGCAAGTGCTTAGATGTCTACAGTACGCGCAGTTGCTGCTTGGATCTGATTCGCTGTCGTGGCAGATGCGAGCGTGGCTCTCCTACGAGCTACTCGTACCGCGTATTGATCAGTACTCGAGCCTGGGCGCGTCCATGGAGAGATGTTGGTTAAAAACCCGACACTCATGTTATTTTGGCCGCCCTCGCTGCGAGCCTGCCTGAAAACAGTGCGCTGGGTTACGCATCGACGTATTAACAACAAGTGAGCACCGCTGCGGGCACACCTGACCGGCTAGCGCTGGGCATCGATCAGCATGCACAGCTTGCTTGCCAGCTGTGTAGCGGTCGCGGCCTTGCAGCGGCCAGCGGTGCGACGAACGCCGACGCGACTGCGCGCTGCTGCGGCGGAGCCAGACTACTGGGACTGGCAGGACAACACAATACGCTATACCAGCGAGGGGCCAGCCGACGGCCAACCGGTACTTTTCCTGCACGGCTTCGGCTCCAGCCTCGAGACCTACAGAGACAACGCGCCGGCGCTCGCCGATGCGGGCTACCGCTGCCACCGCCTGGATCTGCTCGGGCTCGGGCTCTCGACGAAGGCATCGGGCGCCTACAGTATAGGGCGGTGGCGCGAGCAGGCCGCGGCCTTCCTCGAGGCGAACGCGAACGGGAAGCCGGCGATCATGGTGGGCAACTCGATCGGATCGCTGATCTCCCTCGACCTCGCCGCGAAACGGCCCGAATTGGTGAAGGGCGTGATCCTAAATAATTGCGCGGGCGGCATGAACTCGAAATTTGCCCTGACCGATCCTGCCGTGCCGGAGTCGTCGCAAGCCGCCTCCCGCGTCTTCTTTGGCGTGCTCGACTTTCTGCTGGGCATCAAGCCCCTGGCACGGCTGCTCTTCGATAAGGTGCGGAAACGAGAGACCGTCGAGGCGGTGCTGAAACAGGTGTATACCAACAGCGAGCGGGCCGACGCCGTCATCGTCGACAGTACGCTGGAGCCGGCCGAGGACCCCGCGGCGCTCGACGTTTTCGTCGAGATCTTGTGCGGCGACCCCGGGCCTCGGCCCGACGAGTGCATGGACGATATAACGTGCCCAGTCCACTGCCTTTGGGGGAAGAACGACCAGATCACGCCCTTGGACGGGGCGACCGGGCGGCTGTTCCGGGGGCTCGCCGCCGAGGGGCGAGTCAGCCTGACAATCGTCGACGCGGGCCACGTGCCCCACGACGACGTGCCCGACGAGGCGAACGCGTATTATCTGGCATGGCTTAAGTCTATTTAGTTTTCATGTCACCTGCTTGCGCTGCCATTGCGGTTCTCTGAGCAGAGGATAAGGGCTCTTGGGCAAGCTTTTAGCCTCCAGGAACTCGTAGGCTATCCGGCCGTGGTGGCTATTATTAGGCTGCACGTCGAGGGATCGAGGAGTACCGGCGCGCGTCTTGACGTCAAAATTGGTCTTGACGGAGCCCGAGCGATCGCGAACCCTAGTACATTACGATCCCTAGTACAAGGGCTACTGGCGCTGTAAGCGTTGGACGAGAGTTTGAGAGCGCCACGGTATCGGCTCCGTATTTGTCACGCGACAAAGGCAGCCTCGTACGACGGCACAAGCCGGCGCCTAAGCAGCCGCGGCAAAGAAACAGCCGCGCACAACACCGAAGAAGTCACAGGCCGCAGCGCCGCCACGCAATAAAATGGGAAAGCGCCGCGACAAGAAGGACCACTCCCCGAAGCGGAGCAACTACAAGGCCCAGGGTTTATTACGCATCTGCTACCCAGCCCACGAGGACGACAGCGTGGGCGGTACTATTGACACGCGCCGCCTTGCGGAGACGCTGCCCCGGGCCGCACCGCCCAAGATGGACAACCGGCCCGTGGTCCAGCCCGGGGCGCAGTGGTCTGATCCAGATTGGTTGAGGACGAAGTTGGCGACCATGGATCTGAAGCTCAAGTCGCGGAGTGCGTACCTGCGGAGCGAGGCCTCGGGCTACCTGAGCCCGGAGGAGGAGGAGGAACAAGAAGAAAAGAGGCTGACCGCCCGGGTCGAGCTGACGGCGGAGCAGAAGCAGCAGCAACGCAATGCGACGCGTTTGATGACCCACTACACGGGCGTCGCCGATACCACAGCCGCGTCCTTGCAGCAGCGCCATTCCCTGGTGACCTACCCGCCCTTCATCTCCGCCCTGGGGAAGCTGGGCCGGGCGGCGGTCTTGTTCACGGGCGAGTCGAGTGACGGCGGGTACTCGCGCGCGTTGAACAACGAGGTCATGTCGGCCACGCGATTGGACACGTTTCTGACCCAATTTTTTAGGGTCAAGTTGACGGCCGAGGAGCTCGGGGCCACGGTGCGGTGGATGGACGCGGACGGCAACGGGACGATCGACGGGAGCGAGTTTCTGAGGGAGTTTTGGAAGTTCGGCGCCGTCGAGCACCTGCGAAGCCAGCGCGAGGCGAAGCGGCGGGAGAGGCTGGTGGCGCGGCAGCAGCGGGCGGCCAAGGCCGACTGGATGACGCGGTTTAGTCTCGTGACGCCCGCGACCGTGACGCCCACCTTCACGGCGAACCATCTGCGCGAGGCGGAGCAGCTGTTGGCGAACGCCGCGGCGGACATGGACACGGGCTCTATCCACTCCAAGAACATTAGGGGCCAGGTCTTCGACGGGGCGCCCATGACGCCGGCGGACCTCGCGACGGCGTTGAGGATGAATTTTAGGGTCATCCTGGACGCGCCGCAGTTGGCCGCCATTGTGGGCACGTACGACGACGACGGCAACGGCACCATCGAAGGGTCGGAGTTCTACCAGCATTTTACTAAATTAGGTATTCGCGAGCGCCGGCGCCGGCGCGACGCCCACGCGCAGGAGCTACGGGACCGGCAAGGGCGCGAGGGCCGGCTCAGCGAGGCGTGCATGAAGCGGTACAACGCCACGGAGCGCGTCACGGACGTCGTCTTCCCCGAGGAGGTCAAGCGGCGCCAGCGGCGCGCGCGGAAGGGTGGAGTGAACTGGAACGAGCCCGTGGACCGGCCGACGCGCGACGAGCGGTCCGTGCCGGACCCGTCTCGCGGCCCGACGCGCGGGCGCGCGCCGCGGGTCTTCCTGAGGGAGTAGCGCGCGCGAGGACCCCCCGCCCCCCGTCATAAGGACTGAACAACACGGAGCTTAGGCATCATCTCGCATGTGCACGCCACAACTTGAAGGACTCACAACAACAACCTTAGCCCTCATCTCGCGGGTCGCGGTCCGCCGCGGGAGAGGCGCGCGGCCGAAGATTCTCGGTCAGCGACGGAGAGCGTCGCAGCGCTATCGCGGCCACCGACCTCCAATTCAAGCGGGAAATCCTCCGGCGGCGGCGGCGGGCAACCGATGTCGCCGTCGGCCGTATCTAGTCGTCGCCGCAACCGATCTAATTCGTCTTGCAACGCGTATGGCGCGCCGTCCTCCATGCGCGCGACTTGCTGTCTGAGGCTTAGAAACTCGTCGTACAGGGCCTCAACGGGGATGTCGCTATGCTTCTTTGGACTAGCCACGACCTCGTCGTACGTCTGGCCGACCTCGCCGCCGCCGCACCCGCGCATTAGATTGTCTACAATTGATGATGATGCGTCGTCCTCCGCGGGCGGCGGCACGGGCGGCATTTGCCTGCTGCTCTCCGTGGCGTCGAAACTGCTGAACGCAGTGCCTACTCCGCAGTTTACGAGACTGGCAAGGGCCTGGACCCAGGACCCATCTCCCTCGTCGTCACTGTCGTCGTCCTGCATCACTGCCCCTCGTCCTGAGGTTCGCAAGGCAGGCTCTCCCAGTCGTATGTCCTTCTTGCGTGATATGTTGCCTGCGAAACTCCGACGAGCCTCCGCGCCTCCGCGCGCTGAATCTGAGTGCGCGCGGGTCTGTATGCGTTTCACACACACACTTTCAACACGTCTATGATCTCTATCCGGGTCGCTCAAAATTCGGCCAATTTGAACACTATTAGGCAGGTGGAACCGGCGCCTCCGGAACCGGCGCGGGCGCGGGCGCGGACGCTACATCGAGGCGCGCGGCGTCGGCCTCGTCTACAGTCTCGTCGGTCAGCGCAAATTCGCCAAAGAGACGTCGGCTGCGGGCACAGCGCTCCGTGAGCGTCGCCCGGACGGCCGCGGCCGGCGTCCACGAGATGTCCGACGCGGGCGCGGGCGCCGCGGCGAACCCGAGCGGCGAGGTGGGATCGTCGAAGTGGCGCCGGAGCTCCTCGATGTGGGCGAGGACCGCAGGCGCCGCTGCGAGTTTGAGCGGCGAGGTGGGGTCGTCGCGACTTCTCCGGAGCGCCTTAACGTGCTGTATTTGCCAGATGACGTGGTTCCGCGGCAGCAGGGGGTCGTAGCCCCGGCGGAGTATGCGGTTCCGACGCTTTTTCTTCTTCTTCCGCGTCGACTGCGGGGCCGGCGCCGGCGCTTCCGCGGCCTCCAGAACGCCGGACAGGAGCGGCACGAGCGCGGCGTCGGCGTCGGCGTCGCCCCAGCCCTTGAGCAACGGGGGCGGCGCCTCGCCCCTCTCCGCCCAGAGCGCGCGCTCAGCATCGACCGCCGCTCGCAAGCGCCGCTCGTCGCCGACGTCTATTATTTGACCGTCCATCGCTTTCGCGAGGAGATCCCAGGCCGGCATCACGTCTTCCTCGTCGTCCTCCGCGGGCCCGGCCGCGTTGTCGCGGCGCATGAGCCATTGGATGACGACGTCCTTCGAGCCGCTTGCAAACACGCGCCGCTCGTACGCCATGATCTCGCCGTACAACCGCCCGCGGTAGCGGAAGGGTGCCGGCCGCGCGAGGCGCCGCCGCCACGCCGCCACGGCGGCCTGGACGGCTCCCGTCGCCGCGTCGAGTGCAGAAGCGAAGGGTCGTACGGCGCCGACCTGGTCGTCGTCGCACTCCGCACACGCCGCCAGCGCCGCGTGCACGATGGCCTCCCGCGCCTTGCACGCGCGGATCGTGGCGATGGCGTCGGCGCGATGCCGCCGCAGCAACTCCGCGTGCGCCTCGAGGATGCGGTCCGCCGTCGGCGCGCGGCCCTGCAGGATCTGCGCTTTGACGAGCACGGTGACGCGGTCCCGGTCGCTTTTCGGGACGCCCAGTTCGCCGGCCAACGCCTTCAGGGCCCCAAAGGGCGTCGGCTTCGGCGCGGTCTGCTTGGGCGCCGCGAGCGCCCGTCCTCTAAAGGTCGACCGCGCGTTGGAGAGCACTCGATCCAGGCGCGTCGACGCGGCCGCGGACCCGGGCCGCCGCGCTTTCGCCGCTCTGGCGCCGCCGCCCACGGGCCGCGCCGACGCGGGCCGCGCGCGGCGCCGCGTGATCTGCGGCGTCGCGTAGGGCAGCAGCGGCTCGAGGCGCGCCCCGTCGATGATGTCCGCCTTGGCCGCCTGCAGGCGCCAGCGGCGCCGCACCGCCCCGGGCGGGCCCATGACGGGCGCGCCGTACGGCGAGGGCGCCGCCGGCCGCGGCGGCCGCGACCGCGTGCGCGACGCGACGTAGGCCTCCTTGGCCAACGCGCTCCGCGCGTTCGCCACGTACTCGGCGCTCGGCTCGAGCACGGTCGGCGCCGGGAGCTGGCCGCGGTCCAGCAGGGCCGTCGCTCGCGGCAGCGTCGCGCGCATGCGGTCCAGGGCCGCGCGCACGGCGTCGTCGTCGTGGCGCGGTGGCGAGCCATGGCGGGGCAGCATTCTTTGACTTCGGCTTCTTTCTGCAGCCCTTCGCGGGGCGGCGGCGGTCCCGACTCACCCTGTGCGTAGCAGCCACCTGCCGATGCGACGGGAGTCCGCTCGGGCAGCCTTGCGGACTAGCAGGCCGCGAAGCGCTGTGAATACAACGAGCTACAACGGAGCAGAGCGCTGAGTCCTCGTCGCCCCAGTGCTGAGCGCCGGGGGCTATGAGTGCCTACGCTGGATTCAGTCTCTTTAGCAGTCTCTCTCTTTCATCTCGTCTTTCTCTCAAAACGGGTTTTCCCGTGCGGCGGATGCATATATGTTTGAGGTCGTGCTAGGAGATAGACCAGGCTTTTGCCTTGGCATCGTTCGTTGTCGCACCTGCCATAGTCAAGCAGTGTGCTGCATTGCCTCGTGCGTCCGCGACGCTGCGCCACACAAGCCGTCTGCTGTCCGCGCGCGACGCCAGCCGCCGCAGCTGTGCATAGCGTGAGCAATAGCGTGAGCACCTGTGTAAACGATGTACCTCCACCTCATGATCGTGAACAAGAGCGGCGGCCTGGTCTACAACCAGGACTTGAGCCCGCTCGCCGGCGCGCTGGACAGCAACGACTGGCTGCGCGCCGGCTCGACGTTCCATTCGTTGCACGAGATTATGAAGTCCATTCCACCGGGGCGCACGTCGGGCATCGTACAACTGGAGACCAGTGCGTTCACGCTGCGGTGCCTGGAGACGCTGACGGGCGTCAAGTTCGTGCTCACGGCCGAGCGGAGCACCTTAGTTCTCGAGCCGGTCCTGCGCATGGTCTACGAATTGTATAGCGACTTCGTCCTCAAGAACCCCTTTCACGACCTGGAGATGCCCATCCGCTGCCGGCGCTTCACGGAGCACGTCACGGACCTCTTCGAGAGCTTCCACACGACCGGCACGAACGCGAACGCGCGGCAGCAGTTCTTCACGCGGCTGCGATAGCGGTCGTCGGGTCGTTGTGCTGTAAGTATATTTCTGGTCCAAGGCGAGTGTTCTTTGGCTCACCATAGTATAGAACCATAGTAGTGAACCTTGGATGTCCTTCAGTGGCGTGCGGGTTTTATCTGTTTCTCCAACGCCCCTTGCCCGGCAGCGCGCGCTTCAAAAGCGGTTTAGCGGAATTATTCGCTCACACGTGAGCCAGAGCAGCCGTGTGCAATATACACGCGTGGGAACAGCAAAACTGCTAAGACCCAGGGCCCACCATAAGGTCGGCGTTACGCACGACGTTGACACGAACGCGTGCAAAGGGTACCCGCTGAAGTCACAAGTTACCGCGTGCGAATGGAGCATTGCGCTGCGACGGCGCCAAAGTAATCACAAAATGACGCCTGCGATCGCGCTGCTGCTCGTCATCACGAGCGTCGTCGCCCTCTGGCTTCAGCTCGCCGGCTTCGTCGTCGTGTCGCGCGCGACGCGGAATTTCTCTCCGTCTCAGCTCATCGGCGACTCGAAGCGGGCGCGCCACACCATACTGCCGGCGTGGCGGCCGCTGCTCGTGGGCCTCTGCTACGCGCTCGCCGCGGTTGCTGCCGCGGCGACAGCGACATCCGTGGCGCTTTCGCGTGCAACGCCATCGGCGCGTGGGGCGTCTGGGCATTTGCGGACGCGACAGCTTTGCTAGGCGTCACTCTCGCTGCAATCGTGCCGTCGGTGGTTGCGCAGGACGCCGTCACCGCGGCCGCGTTCCGCCGCGCCGTGGGACTGCCCGTGCTGGCGCTTTGTGCGCAGCTCGGGTTGTGGGCCGGGAGGTACCTCGCCGACGACGCAGCGGCGCGCATCGCGGTCAGCGTTCTCTTGGTTCTGTTCGGCGGCCTCGCGCCGCTCACGGCTTCGGTATTAATCCTGACGGGCCGCGTGCAGTCGCGCGTACGCCTGCGGTCGCGGACGCACCGGGCGGCCTTCGTGCTCCACGCCGTGCTGGCCTTTGGCTTCGCGCTGAGTCTGGGCCTCCGGGTCGCGGACGCGCCGAACCGAGCCCCCAAATGCGGCGGCTTTGCCGTCGCGGTCGTCGTGGCGGAGCTCCTCCTCATGTCGCTGATCCCGGTCGCCGCGCAGAAGACGCTCGTCGCGGATACAAAATATTGGCGCGGCCTCGGCCGGCACAACGAAAACTCCGAGCTCGGCCGGGCGACGACGCTAACGAAGGAGGGGCAGCTGTCCCAAAGGTGGACGCTGAGTCTGGGCACCTGGACCTCCTTTCGGCGGAGCCGGGACCTCGCGCTGCGGCCGCGGAGGCGCGTAGAAATGGGATTAACTGTCGCCTCGACGAAGCTGCAGGCCATTGTGGAAGAGAGCTCGAAGCGGAAGTCCCTGATCAACAGCGACAAGCTAAAGGTAGTCGAGGGCGCCGTTCTGGGTGCTGGCGCGTCGGCGACCGTGTTCCGCGGGTCCTACCGCGATCAAGATGTGGCGGCGAAAGCCTTAAAACCGGTGGAGCTCGCGGACGAGGACGTCGAGAAGATCGGGCGCGAGATCGAGATAGTGGCGGGCCTGCGGCACCGCAACGTCGTCTATTTGCACGGCCTGTGCGTGCGGCCGCCGACCGTGTGCGCGGTGTCGGAATTCTGCGGGCGGGGCAATCTAGCGTCGGAGATCCGCGATCGCATGTCGGAACAGACGTGGACCGCGGAGGCGCGGTGGCGCGCGGCCGTGGACGTCCTGAGCGGCGTCGCCTACGCGCACGCGAAAGGGGTCTGGCACCGTGACGTCAAGCTCGAGAACTTCCTCGTCGCGGACTGCGGCACCGTCAAGCTCAGCGACTTCGGCGAGTCCGTGCGAAGGCCCGTCAGCGTCGGGCTGGACGACGACGACTCGGGCGACTCGGACGACGACGAGGATGATGTTCGCGCGGTGCTCGCGAGCCTGCGCCTTGAGACGGCCAAAACCTCAAAGCGGCAGGCGTACCCCGCCGCGGACGAGGTCGAGCGGACGGTCGTCGGCACGGCGGACTATTTGGCGCCGGAGCTCATCGCGGCGGCGCCGTACGATGAGCGCGTAGACGTCTACGCGGCGGGCGTCGTGCTGCGCTGCGTGCACGCGGGCGACGACCGGCCGTGGCCCGCGACGTACGGCAATTTCGAGGTTTTTGCGGCCGTGCAGCGCGGCGAGCGGCCCTCGTTGGAGGGCGCGGAACCGGCCGCGGCGAAACTAATAATCGAGGCGTGGCGCGGCAATTCGCGCGCCCGTCCGGCCGCGGCGGCACTGCGGGATCGCACAGTAAGGGCGCTACGCGAGGCCGCGGGCGCCGACGGCATGGCGCGGCTCCGAGAGGCGCTCGACGCGCCGCAGGTGTCCCTCCGGTCGCCGCGGACGAGTCGTGCGGACTCGGTCGACTCGGACGTGTCTCTCCGACGACCGTCGCGGACGAGCCGTGCGGACTCGGTCGACTCGGACGTTACCCTCGAGGCGTCGCGGCGGGTGTAATTTGTGTAATTGTTTTGTGTGATGTTTTGTGGTTTAATTCATGATTGCCAGTGACTCATACAAGGGGAAAATTAGCCTCAGAGCTCCCTCGACCCCTTGACGGCCTCCGCGGCTATCCGCACCTGCCGGATCGTGTCCGCCTTGGCGGCGGACTCGGCGTCGCCGGCCTCGATGAGCTCCTCCTCCATGAGCTCCATCGTGCGCAGGAACGTGCCCCAGAGCATGGCGGGGTGCCGCACCAAGCCATTAAAAAACATGTCGAACTTCGCCGGGAGCGACTCGTCGTCCAGGTTCTCGCGCTCGTCCTCGAGGAGCTCCTTCGTGCGCGCCGCGACGCTCTTGACCATGGTCGGGTGGCGCTCCAAGCCCTGCTTGAAGGTCTCGACGAGGCCGTCCTGCTCGATTTTCCGGGAGATCTTGTCGAAATCGTCCGGGTCCAGCCCTTTGCTCCGGCAGAGCAGGTCGGCCCGCTGCTCCTGCGTGAGCAGATCGTCGTCCGGTTTGAGGATTGTCTGGTCCAGCGGGGGCGGCTCGGCGTATTGTTGTACTAGTATCCGCGGGGCGGCCGGCGGCGGCGCGAACGCCGCGCACAGGGGCGCGAGCGGGAGCAGGGCGAGCAGACGCATTCTTGCGATATTTCTGGCGCAGCTATTACTTTTGGCACTCAAAAGGGCTCAAACTCCCAAACTCCCTACAGCGGCAGTAGGCGGGCGCACAGCCTTTGTGATGTCTCCGCGGCGACTACCAGCACTCGGTGCGTGTTGGGCGAGCGCGTACTCGTGGGAGGGGCTAGAGCTTGAGCTCGGAGCCGCTCCCAGCGTGCTGAAAAACCCGTATAATAAAACCCGCACTTTTAAAATTCACGCGTTACGAATCGCGCTCGCGACGTCTTGTACGTCTAGTTTCGCAGCGGCACCGTTTTGCTTGCTCGCATTGACAAGTATGCTGCGCCTCAGACCGGCCGTGCGCCGCCTCGCCACGAAACGAATCAACCTGAACGCGGACCTCGCGGAAGGGTACGGCCCCTGGCGCCTGACGGACGACGCGGCGCTGATGGACATCGTGACGACTGCGAACGTGGCCTGCGGCGGCCACGCGGGCGACGCCGCGGCCATGGCGCGCGCCTGCGCGCTCGCGGCGACCAAGGGCGTGAGCGTCGGCGCGCACCCGGGCTACGACGACAAGCCCGGCTTCGGGCGGCGCGCGGTGCCCCTTTCAATGGAAGAGGTCGAGGAGCTCGTGACGGTCCAGCTCGGGGCGCTGCGCGGCATATCGCGGCTCGCGTGGGCGCGCCACGGGGCGGGCGTGGAGGTCACGCACGTCAAGCCCCACGGCGCCCTGAACAACGTCGCGTGCGTGGACTCCAACGTCGCGGCCGCGATCTGCCGCGCGATCCGAGCGGTGGACGCGTCGCTGATCGTCCTCGCACCGGCGGGCTCGGAGCTGCTGCGCGCGGCGGAGGATTTTGCGTTGCCGCGCGCGGCGGAGGTCTTCGCGGACCGGGGCTACCTTTCCGATGGCACCTTGGCGCCGCGGCACCTCGACGGGGCGTTAATCGTGGACGCGGCCGAAGCGGCGCGCAACGCCGTGCGGCTCGCGTCGGGCGAGCCGGTCAGGGCGCTGGACACGGGCGCGGACGTGGTGCTGCAGGCGGATTCCGTGTGCGTGCACGGCGACAAGCCGTCGGCGGTGGCGCAGGCGCGCGCCGTGCGCGACGCGCTGGTGGACGCGGGCTTCGAGCTCGCGCCCCTGCCCGAGATTGTGTGTATTTAATGTGGATAGTAGCTGTTTGCAGAGCGAGGAGCTCCTCCAGCTGTGTGGGGTGACTGCGTCCAGGTGCTTCAGGGCCCGCACGATTGATAGAAAAGCTCCTGGCCGCAGATTACAAGCCGGCTTGTGGGTTGAGCGTTGTCGAGTCGGCGCGGGGCGTTGCCGCGTCTCAATAACTTGAAGCAGGCGCGGGCCAAAAAACGCTCGCCGGAGGGCGCTACAGACAGCTAAGTCCAAAGTATCAAACCAGCTCTCACGCCGCACGTGCCTCTGCGCGCCGCACGGTTGACGGTGCGTACACGCCGTCACCGACTCGACGCCTTCATCCAAACATAGCTCGAAGGAGCTCAACAAAACCAACGATGCGCGCGCTCACGCTTGCGACGGTCCTCGCGGCGTCGGCCCGCGCGGCGCCGCCGACGGACTGCTCGTATACGTCGCTATCGCCCAGCAAGACGTTCGGCGTCGGTGGGCGGAACACGCAGGGCTACGCCGACAGGGAGCTCGAGTGCTGGCGCATCCGCGGCGACGCCCATGTTACACTAGTTTTCGACTTCTTCGAGACGGAGCGCGACTACGACCTTCTGTCGATCTACGACGGCGACGAGCGGGTCGATTTATCTGTCGAGCTCGTCGCGCCGACGGTGTACCGCTCCAAGACCAAGGAGCTCAAGCTGGTCTTCAAGAGTGACGAGAACTCACCAGCCACGCCGAAGACCATGGAGCGCGGGTTTGAAGCGTCGTATTTCGACTCGTCGGACGGTTCGTGCGCAAACGCGTGCTCGGGCCAGGGGAGATGCGTTGAGGGCGTCTGCCAGTGCCAATCAACACGGGCCGGCGACGACTGCAGCGTGCCCTTGATTGCGCTCGTCCGCGACCAGGGCGTCCTCGTCCAGGACCTCAAGGTCAGCCAGTGGCCCTACGCCCAGTATACGTTTGACGAGGCCGGCGCGTACGCCATCGAGGTGATCGACACGGGTCCCAGCGATTCCGAGCCCAAGCTCGTCGTCCGGAAGGGGTCCATGCCGACGCGCGAAACTACGACACCGAGGACTGCTTTGCGAGCTTCTGTTGGGGTCCGGCGTCCTTCTTCACCTTGCGAGCGTCGCGGGATGGCGTTCTGCGAGAACGATCGCTCACCCGACCCCCGCGCAGACGACTTCTCGGACATCCACGTCGTGCGCGGCACGGCCCAGGCGGGCGACGTGCTGTACGTCGGCGTGGTCAACGACGACGTCGCCCATGCAAAGGAGGACGCGAAGTTCACGATCGCCGTGCGCGTCGCCCATGCGACTGCGAAGCCGGGGTTTACGGCGAGACCTGCTCTGTGGCATGCCCAGAGAGCGACGATGGCAAGACCTGTTCAGGCAATGGCCAGTGCGTCATGGCCGCGAGTATTGATATGTGCGACTGGCAGGACGCGGAGAGGCGCAAGCGGTGCGAGCAGAACCACATCCGCTGCGCCTGCGACGACGGTTTTACGGGCGGCGTGTGCGGCGCAGAGGCCATCGGCGGCGGCGACGACGTAAAACACGCGTCGAAGAGCGCGTTCATTGCGCTCGTCACCTTGCTCACGGCGCTCACCATCGTGAGCATCTGCCTCTCGATCTACGCGTCGCGGGTCCAGCGCCGCGTCACGAACTACGAACGGATACTCGCGGAGGGCGGCCAGATGGGAGACGCGGGCTCCTTCGAGGCGCCGGCGCCCGACGAGTTCCCAAAAGTCGAGATGAAGAGCATTCGCGACCTCCGCGTCTCGCCGCTGCACTACGACGAGGCCGAGGGCGTATAGATAGGCCCCACGCGGGCGCTTCTCCGCGCTTCGTGTAAAGCACACTGATATGTATAGCATAGGACCCAATTCTACCTCTTCGGACCCCTTCGGACAGGGGAAACGACTAAGGGAACGGGTGGTCAACCAGAAGCTCGAGATAGATAAATCACACGGTATATATAGATATGCACACGACGACGACCGACATGCGCTCACGCCGCAACACGGCGCTCGGCGAGGACGCGCTTGAGGAGCTCGTACACGCCGAAGTAGATGACGGTGAAGGGCGCCAGCCAGAGCACGCGTGCGCCCGCGCCCTGCAGGAGGCTGCCCCAGCCCTCCGTCTGAACGCAGGCCCGGAGGACCGCGAGCGGGGACGAGCCCCCGCCCGTCATGATGCGCGTCTTCACGACGTCCAAAGGGTTCGTCGCGAGGCCCACGAGGGCGCCCGTCAGGGCGGCCGCCAGGAGTTCATCAGAAGTGGTGGGCCGCCGCCGTCGCACCCGGCGCACGGCGCCCTTCAGCAGGTCGTACAGGCCGAGCTCGCCCATGGTGTACGGCACATCTCTTAGGAGCGTGGCCCGGTAGCCCGTGAAACAGCCCTTCAGCCCCTCTGCTTTAATCATGGTCCGGACGCCGGCCACGATGTTGGGGTAGACGCCGTTCTGGATCCGGATTTTGAGGAGCTCGCCCGGTACCAAAATGACGCTGCAGCACAGGAAGGCCACGCCCGCGCACGCGAAGCGCGCGGCGGGCACGTAGTCGGCCGGCAGCTTCTTGGATGCGGTCTGTTTCAATTGTTCGTAGACGGCGAACTTGACCGCCGAGCTCAGGCCGTCGCCCAACAGGAAGGGCGTGACGCCGTCGTAGAACGCGGCCGGGCCGCCGCGGGCCCAGATCTTGGCGCACGCCGGGCCCAAGGCCAAACCGGTCTGCTGCACGGTCTTGATCGTGTCGATCGGGTGCAGCGCGACCGTGCCCGCGGCGGCCGCCAGGACGCCGGATAAGGCCGCGTCGCCGATGGGCGTGGGGACCGCCTGGTCCGTGCCGCCCCGCAACTCTAATTTGCGGTGCCGCCGCGGCGTCGTGGCGAAGGCGCTGCTGCAGCAGAGCAGGGCTGCGAGGTGCACCGCTCTAGACCGTGACGGCGCCATATGTGCAGCGATTGAGAACTACTGAACCAGCGGATCACGCGTGCAAGGAGGTTCAAAGCCTTCGTCCGGGTGCAGCGCTGCTGCGATGTTGCTTTGCAGTTGACCAAAAGAGTTGAGAAGAAACCCGTGCATTATTGGCCGGAAGGAATCAATCGAGCACACCTCGAGCACGCTATAAAAACAACTTACACCTACAAATCACACACCCTTCGCCTTGGCCGCGTCCAGCGGCGCGTCGAAGAAGACGAGCTCGTGGTCCCCGTACCCCGCCCGGACTTTGTGGCGCTCGAACAGATCGCGCAGCGCCTCAAAGTAGGCACGATGGACCGCCTCGACCGCCGCCTCGTCGACGGCGCCGTCGACGGGCAGGTCCACGGGCCGGCCCACGACGACGCGGATGCCGCGCGGCGGCCGCCGCGGCAACGGCAGGCCCCACCGCCCGTAGGGCCAGAAGGGCACGGGAAAGCCGAGCCACGACCGCGTCCAGCGCTGCATGCGCGGCGCGCGCACGTTGTCCATCAACTCCCACTCCCCAAAGCTGAAGGCCGGCACGAGGCGCGCCCGGTGCTGCAGCGCCACCCGTATAAAGCCGCGGTGGCCCCGGTAGACGCGCACTTGCTTCGAGGTCGACGAGGTGGCGAAGAGCTCCGCCTGGCCGCCCGGAACCAATACAACGGACGCGCCTGATCTTAATGCCATGCCGATGGCCTCGCGCGTCACCTCGCGCGCCCCGAGCCACTGGCCCAGGTCCCGCATCCAGGGGATCACGTGCGTGAACGCGTCCGTGCAGATGATCGCGCGGCCGCGGGGCCATCTTAACGTGGCGAGGGCCGCGTCTATAGGCAAAACGCCGTGGGGGTGGAAGCCCACGACGCAGGCCTCGCCGTCTCGCACGGCATTACTTGTACCGCTCGCTTCAATGACTGCCAAAGCGTCCAGGGTCGCGGCCGCTTTATGTAGGTCTTGGGTGGCTTGGCCGACGTCGGCGCCGAGCGGTACTAAATGTTGCAAAGCCGCGCGCGCGGTCGCCGCGGCCTTTTCCAGCCGCGCGAGTTTGATGTCGTCTACTCTTCGCCGCGGCGCGGGCGCATCGCAATGCACCTCCAGGCCCAGATATGTTTCCACGGGGTCGAGGAGGAACGGTTTGAGCCAGACGCGGAGAGCGGGCCACTCCCGTGAGCCCGTGATTTCGGGCCCATCGGCCTGCGGCTGCGGCGGCAGGTAGCTGGCCGCCGCGTAGAGGTAGAACGCCATGGACGCGGCCAGCGTCGCCGGGAGGGACGCCGCGGTGCGCTGCGTCCAGACGTAGGCCGCGAAGAGCAGGAAGCACCCTAATCCCAAGAGCGCGCGGTGCCGCCAGCCGAAGCGCTCCCGCCGGCGCGTGGCCACGCCCTTGACCGCGCCCGTCGCCAGGACGAGCGGGGCGCAGCACCAGAGGAAGAACTGGGCCGTGTCCCGCAGCACGCCCGCGTGCGTGCCATCCTGCCTCAACAAGGCTTCGACGAGGAACGGGTAGAACGAGAGACCCAGCGCGACGAGGTGCGCGTTCCACACCAGGTGCACGGCGCAGAGCTGCACTAGCGCGTTGTTTTTTACATAAACCCCGTGCGTGGCGCAGACGAGGAGCGGCAGCGCCACGAGGCCCGTCGACGTGCCGTGCACGACCATGGCCGCGAGCAGCTCGCGGTTTTTGCTGATATGGACGTAGCGCGCGCCGACGAGCACCAGCGCCGCGGCGACGACCGGGATGCCCAGGACGAAAAAGGCCGTGGCCGACGCGTCGAGGAAGCGGCCGACGCTGCCGCGCGCTTGTTTTTGCGGGTTCAGTGGTGGCGCGGCTCGCAGCGGCCTAGCCGTGAGGCAGCGGGCGGCGGCGCCATCCATGGTCGGCGCACCCGTGTCGAGTGCTTTTACTTTGCAAGGGTGGTGCTACCTCGTGAGACTTCTGTGCTCGCTGGCCACTGCTCACCAGTTGACACCTGCTCCGGAGAACTGCGCCCGGTAAGTAGTTCGAGCCAATATCGAAAAATAGTCTGCTGTGGGCCAAGTGGCCAAAACTGTGAGAGCGGCACGGGTTTTTCGGCGAAACACAACGGAGTCGTGTTCTTCGTGAGCAATCGTCGCTATAACTCCTACGAGCCATCGCTCTCCGGTGCAGTCAAACGCCTCAAGTCCAAGTCAAGGCCAAATCTGCAGCTGTCCGCGGCGCTGATCAGTGCTTCCTCGGGATCGAAATAACACGCACGAACACGCCGGGCAGCTCGATTCCTCAACCAGCTGGTCGTCCTCCATCACCGGCAGTTGTTCTTTCATCATCGACGACCGCGAGCCAACGACAGGTCATTCATCACCACGAGCCAACAACATAATCGACCGACCATGCGACAACCGCAGGACCTCGAAAAGGGCGGCTTCCAGTGCTGCCCGGTGGCGCGGGGCCGGTAGTGCTGCTGTCCGTATTGCTACGAGGCACAATGCTGGGGTGTGAACGCGGCGGGCGGCTGCGGCTTGGGGGTCGTCGCGTGGGTGCTGATCTTTCTGACCGTCGAGGTGAAAGGCATTTTCTGGGTCGCGATGATCGCGTTGGTTCTCCTCTGCCCCACCGCGATCATCTGGGGCCTGTGCGGCTGCAGTTGCCTGTGCTGCTGCCGCGAACGGAGGGAGCGGGTCGGCCCCGCGCCCGGCGCCGTCGAGATGAGCGCCGTCGGGGGGCGCCACGGGGCCTACGACGGCGGTCCGGTCATGGCCAAGATGGCGCCCGCGACGCCGGCGGATTACGTACCGCAGCCGATCCTCGGCCAGGTCTACCAGCCCACCGTCGTACAGCCCACCGTGGTCACCGGCGTCGTCGTCCCGGCCACCGCCGGAGGCGTGAGGGCCGCGCGGTACAACGGCGAAGGCGAGCCCCCCTTCGTGTGAGTTTGGGCTTCCTGACCCTGCTGCGGCGAGGTGGGGCGCGTCTGCGGCGAGGTGGGGCGCGTACGCGACGCTGGCGTGTTGGGCCCCCGTCGTACGGTCTAATGTTGTGTACTACTTCTAGTAGAATTTCTAGTAGTTGGAATTTTTACCGCGCCAAAAAAGGCGTCAGTCGAGCTGCGCGGCCGCGAGGAGCTCCTCCTCGGCCCGCTCGCGCTCCTGCGCCGCCTCCAGCAACGCCCCCTCGGCGAGCTCCTCCTCGGCGAGCTCGCGCTCGGCCCGGAGCATCTGGTCCTCGGCCCGGTGGAGCATGTCGTCCATGTCGTCGCGCTCCGCCCGCAGCTGGAGCTCCTCCTCCTCCGCCTGAAGGAGTTCTTCCTCCTGGCGCATGAGCTCGAGGTCGTCGTCCTCCTCCGAGTCGAGCTGATGTCTAAATTCCTCCTGCTCGTCCTCCAACTCCTCCCGCGTCGGGAAGTAGACGAGGCGCGCCCGGTTCCGCATCTCCTGCTGCTCGTCCCGCGTGGGGGCTAATTCAATATCCAGCGCTTCGGCCACGTTTAACGAGCACGAGGGGCACGTCGGCGACCGCTGGAGCCAGTCGCCCACGCATTGGGCGTGGTACGAGTGGCGACAGGGCAAGGCAATGACCTCCTCGTCGCTTTCGATCTCGCACAGGCAGATGGCGCAGGCGTCGTCGTCCTCGTGCTCCAGACACTTGGAGACGCGGGGCCGGTCCCTGCCACTACAGCGCTTTAAATCATCCACCTGGTGCGGGAGCAAGCCCTTGTGCGAGTCGGGTCTCGCCGGCTGCGCGGCTTGTTGGATCATGCCCGACGCCTCCAGCGCCGGCATGAGGCTGTGGAGGAGGTCCATGGACTCGGAGACTTGCGCGAGCAGCTCGCGGTGCCGGACCAGTTGGCGCGGTGATGCCACGGCGCGCGACGCCGCGTTCGCGCGGGCGACCAGCGTGAGGGCGAGGCCCCCCAGCAGCTCGCGGCGCTGCTCTTGGAGATCTTCCATCGCGAACCGCTCGGCGAGCTCCCTGGCCAGAACCGCGTCGTTGCCGTCCTCCTCGGCGTCGCTGTCTTCGTCGTCGTCGTCGTCGTCGGGGTAGAAGTACTCGGCCTCCTCCTCGTCCTCCAGCGTCGGCGTCGGCGACCGCGCAATGGCCTCGACCGCGGCGGCGCGGCCCTCGTCGTCGGGCGGTGCCTCCGCGAAGAGGGCGCGCGGCGCGGCCGTCTCCCGGGGCGGGCCGAGGCGCGGCCTGTTGGCCGTCGAGGGGCCCTCCGGGTCCTGGGTCGCGTCCTCGCGGCCCCCGCGCGTCTCGAAGGCCGTGTTCGCCTGGTGCTGCGGCCGCTTCAGGGCGTTCGGGGCATCACTCACGTGTGCGCCCTCGGGCGGCGGGGCCGCGCGGGCCGCGGCGCTCCCGGCGGCGGCTTCTTCGTCGACCGGGGCTGCCGCGTCCTGTGCCCGCCCGCACTTCCCGCCCGCGTACTGCTTGGTGCGGGAGGGGCTGGCCGCGGCCGCGGGCGCGTGGAGGGTCGCCTGGACCATTGTGCCGGCGCCGGGGGAGGAGTGCCGCTGCGAGAGCAAGCGCCTCTGCGCTGAAGCCGAGTGCTTTTTGCCCTGGAGCCGCCGGGCGCCCCCCCGGCGCCCGTCGAGTTCTGGCACCGCGTCGCGGACCAATTCCCTTGAACCGTGGTAACTAGGTTACTTCGCTATTGACGCTTTGTTTAGCTAAACAAAGCGGCTTGAGCAAAAATCTCTACTCGTCCGGCTCCTGCGCATCACAACCAGCACAATTCGACGTCTCACACGCCTTTTCGACCCATTTGAGACCATACGTATGTTAAAATTTTGCGCTACGGGACGCGTCGGCGCAGCATGAGCCGCTCCTGCTGCAGCGAAGCGCGGCCCGGGCGCGCGGTCTGCGACGACCGCGGGCTCGTACTCTAGCCGCGCGGCCGGCGCCAGCTGCTTGCCACACGCTGGACGCAGCTCGAGCTCGGCGTGTGAGAGGGACGCTGGCCGAGAGAACTCGTCCGATGTCGTAGAGCGCCCACGCCAGAAAGCCCTCGTAGCGCGCCCACGCCAGAAAGCCCAACTCGCCCCGCCCCGCAGGTCATGAAGCTCTCGGTGTGCCTCCTGGCCGCTCCGGTCGCCGGCCTGGTGGCGCCGGCGGCGCCGAAGGCGTCGACGCGGCTACACAGCAGTGACTACGCGAAGACGCTGTACGGCGTCGGCCCGGAGACGGGCTACTGGGACCCGCTGGCGCTCGCGGAGATCGGGACGGACCTGACCGTCGACTTTTTCCGCGCCGCCGAGGTGAAGCACGGCCGGATCGCGATGATGGCGAGCTTGGGATACATGCACCATTTGGCGGGCGTCCAGCTGCCGGGCTACCTGAGCCCGACCATGAAATTGAAATTCAGCGACCTGGGCGCCATGTCGCCCGGCGAGGCCTGGGGCAAGGTGCCCGCGGCCGGCGTCGCGCAGATCTTCGGCGCCATCGCCGCCGTCGAGATCTACTCCATGTCGCACGACTCCAAGGGCGACTTCAAGGGCGGCGACTTCTGGTTCAAGGGCGGCCTCAGCGCGGACCTGTGCCTCGACCCGCTGGGCTTCGGCAACGCCGAGGCCAAGGCCGTCGAGACTTACAAGACGCGCGAGCTGAAGAACGGCCGCCTCGCCATGATCGGCATCGCGGGCTTCGTCGCGGCGGACGTGATCCCAGGCTCCGTGCCCATGCTCGCCTAGGAGCGGGGCGTAAATGAGCTTCTTGGTACTTCGACCACCTGCGACCGATGTGTTCTCTGCGTGTGTGGCCGGTCCTCTTACCCCCTGAGTGCGTTGCCTTCGTGAGTATGCAACGTTGCAACGACGGAGGAGTCGATCGGGAGCGAAAACCCGTGGAGAAAACCCGTATTGAAAAAGCCAAAAATCGCGCGCGCAGAGCCAGAGGTGCTGCTCGACAACGGTCAAGCAAGTGCCTGCGTGAAGGTGACCCACTACTACTCTGCTGAGCCGTCTGCAAGTGCCTCCGCTGCCTCAAAATCAAGTGCTCTCTAAACTCTGTTTAAATACTACATGAGCGCTGCGGTTACATCCATGCGTGCCGCGGTCGCGCGCGACACGCTCGCGCACGCAAGCGCGCAGCAGGACGTGCTGGCCCTCCGCTACGGCGCCGAGGTCTCGCTCCGGGGAGCGCGCGGCCTCTGCTTGTCGGTCCGGCCCGCCAAAGAGGGGGAGGACGTCGTGTTCGACGCGAGCGTGGGCGGGCTCAATTTGGGCGCCGCCGACGAGCGCTTCGTGGTGTGCAACGCCATGGTGCGGGACGACAAGGGCCCCGTGCGGTACGGGGACGTCATAGGTTTAAAAAGCCGGCTGGCGCGGGGCCGGTGCCTGGGCGTGCGGGACGCGGCCTTCGCGGGCCCGGACGAGGCGCCGACGTTCCGGCGCGCGTTGCTGGGCGCGGGCGAGCGCTGGGAGGTGCTCTCCGCGGCGGACGAGGGTTCAAATGCGGTAAGGGGTGGTAAAGTGCCGAAGCGGGGCGACGTCGTTCGAAGTGGGGATTGTATTAATCTGCGCGCGTCGCGTGACGATGTTTACCTGAGGCGGCGTGACGGCGCGGGCGACGACACGGCGGGCCTGGGCCGGGGCGGCGCGGACGGGCTCGGCGCCGACGGCGCCTGGCGCCTGTGCGCGGCCGGCGCGCCGCACTGGTCGCGCTGGCTCGACGACCGGCCCTACCTCAGTGGGGGCTTTGGAAAGTGGGCGAGCCGCGCGACCGAGGTCGTGGCGAGCGCTCCGGACGACTTTGAAAGGGATTTAGCGGAGGACGTGCTGAGCGCACTGGGCGGGCGCGAGGGCGGGCGGGTGCGGCGGGTCGTGGGGAGTGGACGGCTCAGCGTGGATCCAACAAACGTCGCGCGGGAGCACCTGCCGCTCTTGGAAATGGCGCGGCGGTGCGTGCCTCTAGGTGATGCGTTCCTGGCCTGCCGGAGCTTTTGTAGAAGGGCGGCGCGGTATGAAAGGGGGCGGTGCGCGCACGCCTGCGCGGCGCAGTTAAGGGAGGTGTTGAGGGAGTACCTCGTGTTCGTGGCGCAGCTCGAGACGGTGGTGCGGAGTAATAGGGGCGGGCTGGCGCGGCTGGCTGCCGTATGCCGGGACGCGTCCGTTGCGTTGGAGGCGCTCGTCGAGGTTTGTGGAAAGGTGGACGCGGCGGCGCCCGGCGGCCCGGTGGTGGATGTTTTAAGTGCCGCGGCGCGCGACGCTAGAGATGCGGATGCTAAGCGGGTCTTAAGTTCGCTGGCCGAGAGCGCGGCGGCGCCCTATTTGGACTCGCTCAGACGCTGGTGTATTGATGGTGTGCTGGACGACCCGTACGGCGAGTTTTGCGTCTCAGAAGACGTGGACGCCGAGCGGACCGCCGTCGCTAGAGATTATAATGCCCTCTACTGGGACCAGCGCTTCACTTCTGATGTAACGAAAGCGGCGGGCGGGGCCGTGAAAAGCCACTTGCGCAAGGTTTTGGTGAGTGGCAAGTACCGGGTCGTGCTCCGGGACGCGGCGTCGACGCATGACGACCGTGAGGTGCGGGCGGCGTGGGCGTCGTTGACGCCCGCCGATCTGGTCGAGGACGGAAGTGGACATTTAGCGAGGGCCATCGGCGCTTCATACAAAGCGTCGGCCGCGGAGTTGAAGGCCGTGCTGTTTGAAAGAGAGCGGGGCCTGGCGAAGTTAAGGGTCATGAAGCGCTTCTTCCTCGCGGGGCAGGGCGACTTCCTCGCGAACTTCCTGGACCTGGCGGATGCGGAGTTAAGGAAGCCCGTGGCCAAGGCGTCGACCACGCGGCTGGCCCATTTGTTGGCCGTGGCGCTAAGCTCGTCGGCGCGGGGCGAGGGTCCCCAAATTGAGGGGTTGACGCTGGAACCGGCGCTCGCGTCCCGCGATTTGAGGGCGCACCTGGACGCGATCCACCGGCACGAAGGCGCCGACGAGGTGTCCCATGATGTGCCCCTGTTGGCCGTGGACGCCTTTGTGCTGGATTGCAAGGCGCCGTGGCCTAGTGCATTACTACTCTCGAGGCGAAGCATCGTGAAGTACCAGCTGGCGTTCCGGCGGGTCTTCCGGGCGAAGCGCGTGGAGCGGCGGTTGCTGGGGTGCTGGATGGACCAGCAGGCGTCCAAGCGGTGGTGCGGCCGGGGCGCGGTGCGCCGGGCGCTCGCGCCGGCGTTTCTACTCAGGCAGCGTATGCTCCACTTCTCGCAGTCCTTGGTGTTCTACGCGACGAGTGACGTCGTCGGCGCGCGCTGGGCGGGGCTGGAGGAGGCGTTGCAGGGGGCGCCGCACATCGATGCCGCGTTAGACGCGCACGACGCGTTCCTCGACGCGGTGTTGAGGGACCTGTTGCTGGCGAACCACGGGCTCTTGGGGTTGGTCGCGGACCTGGAGCGGAGCTGCGACCGGTTTTGCGACGATGCGGACCGCTTTTCCGAAGTGGCGCTGGACGTGGCGACGAAGGCATGCATGAGCGCAGGCGTCGCGCCGGGCGAGCGCCAGGCGGTTGCTGGGTTAACGTTGCAAGCGGCGTTACCGCCCTACGTCGAGGGCGTGCGCGCCCAGGGCGCGGCCTGGAAGCGCCTCGCGGGGCAGTTCATCGACGCGTTGCGCGCCGAGTGCCGCGTGCAGCGCGGCTCGCACCTCGCCGATCTCCTGGACCGGCTCCAGGACCACGACCGGTGAGGCTCTTCGGGCCCTCGAGTATTGACAAAACTAGGTTTTAAAAATCCTCCAGCACGCCCCCCGCCAGCTGGACGTGCTGGATCTTCGAGGGCAGCAGGTGGACCATCTGCTCGCAGAGCTCCAGCTCCCGCGCGAAGAAGTCCGCCGGCACATCGCGATTCTTCTTCACAAAAGCCATGTCGGCGACGCACTGCTTGTACCGCGTTAGCGAGTCCTCGGCGTGGCGCACGTCGCCCGGGATGGCGACGTAGCGCTTGCCCCGGAGCCGCGCCGCGAGGAATTGTGCGTCCATATAAGCCGCGACGTCTGAGTCCGCCAGGCGCTCGACGGGGGACCGGGGGGTCTCGCCCGGCGGCGTCCGCGCGTCGCCCGCGCACTGCTTGAGAAAGTCGTCGAACACGTCACACGTTCTATTTTTGAGGGCCTCCAGGGCCTCCTGCCGTGTTCGCAAGGCGTTGCCCGCGTACCTTCTCAGGCGCTCGGCTTTTGCTTCCAGGATCACCGCGAGGACCTGGGCCACCTCGTATCCCAAGGTGGCGCGCAGGTCGCGGTAGGCGTCCGCTTTCAACTCGTCCCGCAGGGGGTCGAGGCGGGCCACACGGCGGCGGCGCATCTGCTGGAGCCGCGCGTAATCCGTCTCCGTCACGGAGACGAGTTTCCAGCACGTGGACTCGAGGCGCGCGAGGTCCACGTGCTCGGTGACGAAGCCGTCCAGGACGTAGTAGGCGCGCGCGCGCCGCAGCGCGCGCAGGGCCGCCCGGAAGGCGAGGCGCGGGTCGTCCGAGATACCATCGACCAGGTCGGGTGACCGCTCCGGCTTACTAAGCGACCGAAAGTCGGCCGCGAGCGTCGCGGGCGGCGGCGCCGGGGGCGCCGCGCCGTTTTCCACTTCGGCGAGGACCGAGAGCCAGCCGACCTGCGCGTGTATCACATGACTCCACTTCAAAAGAATTGGGACGCAGCTTCACTAACGTGCGCCTGCGCCCAGCACTTGTAGGCGTCCGCGACGACGCTGCCGCGCGGCTGGTCAGGATCACCATCAATACCGTCGAGCCGCGCCGCCGCGACGCCGGCGCGGCAGCAGCTCATCGCGTCGAGGACCGCGCCCTGGTCCACGAAGAAGCGCGCGAGGCCGACGCAGTTCTTGGCCCACGCCAGGGGCGTGACGCCGTCAAAGGATGGGGCGGGGCCCACGAGCTGGCGTTCCAACGTCTGCGCGCAGTAGTTCGCTGCACTGACGCCGTCGCTGAGCGACGCGCAGACCTGGGCGAGGTAGTAGATCGTCTTCGTTTTTGATTCTTCTAATGTCGCCGGGTCGAAGGCGGCGGCGCCGGGGATTTTTGGCAGGCTTTCCAACGCCTCGGCGGCCTTGAGGAGCCTAAATGCCCGTCGCGACTGCTCGCGCCCCTGCCAGAGCACGGCCGCGCCGTTGAGCGCGCGGAGGGCCGCCGCGCCGAGCTCGGCGCCCCGGGCGCGCTTCGGTCCCGCCGCGGCCGCGGCGCGCACGCGCGCCGCGCTCGCTGCAGCAATGGTCTGCGCCGTCGCGGCGTCGGCTTCCGCCGCGCGGGCCCGCGTCTCCTCCGCGGCGGCGTTATCGTCGTCATCGTCGGCGCCGGGGTCGCCCGCGTCGTTGAGCGCATCGGCGCCCGGCGCCAGCGCTTCCAACGCGCGCGCGTAGCAGGGGTCCGCCTCGTGCGGCTCCTCCACGTCGTAGCCGATGTCGCCCAGCACCGCCTCGACCTCGCCGAGGAGCGCGCGGACCCAGGGCGTCGCCTCATTTACGCGCAGCGCAATTTCCAAAACTAAAACCTTGCAGCGCTCCCGGAGCAGTTCGCGCGCCGCGTACTTGTGCTCGAACGGGGTCTTCTCAGGCTGCGGCAGCGCACTGAGGCGCTCGGCTTCCGCTAGAATTTCGTCCTGCGCTTTGGCCAGCGCGGCGGCGTCGAAGGCGTCGTCGAGGAGGGTGGCCATGTTTTGCTTTGTTGTGATCTATGAGACCGCTAAGCGAGATGGACCTTCCTCCGTCCTCGATTTGTAATTTATATTTTATTAGCAGCCCTGCTGCGGCTTAATCTAATTCTCAACGGTTGCAGGTGAGCAATGCGTTGCAATGGGTAGCAGTTGTGTTCGCAGCTCTATTCTAGACGTAGTGAGGTGTGGCATAGCGACGCGGGCCCAAAAAGCAAAAGAAACCCGTGCGAAAAACCCGTGCGCGCCGGCCAAAGCGTGTCGCGCCACCCGCTCGCCGCGCCGCCAAATACCACAGCTCCAGACTTGACAGCTTGGCAGACAGTCCGCCGCAACAACCTCCTCGCAATCGCAGCGAACCCTGCGCCGCCGGGACTGCCCCGCGGGTCTTCGCCGCCAGAGGCAAATCGAGCGTCGCTCGCCGCGCAATAGTAGCAAACATGGAAGCCGCCCTGGCGAAGAGCACGCGCGGCGGCGCCAGTTTTTTCGCCGGCGACGACCCCCACCAGCCCCCGCCGCCGCCGGTCGCCGCGCTCAAAGCCAAGGTCGCCAGCAAGCTCGGCGCCTTTGCCAAGGCGCGGCCGGCGCCCGGTGCCGCGCCCACGGGCTGCAGCGACGAGAGGGAGCGCCGCGCCTACGTCGACGAGCTCGCGGCCGCGCTCTCTGGCGCGCGGCGGCGCAAGCGCGCCAAGGGCGCGAAGGTGGATGAGGGAAAAGCGGAGGCGGCCACGGGCGAGATGGTGACGGTGAGCGGCAATGGGGCACCAACCAGCGGCGCTAGAGCGCTCTCCGTACCATTAAGACGAAAAGCCGCCGCGGTGCCCGTGCCGCAGTGGCACGCGCCCTGGGCCTTGAAGGCAGTCTGCTCCGGACATTTAGGCTGGGTGCGCTGCGTGGCTTTCGACCCCCAGAACGAGTGGTTCGTCACGGGGAGCGCGGACCGGACGATCAAGGTCTGGGATCTGGCCAAGTGCTCAGCCGGGGCCCAGGGCGGCTTGAAGCTGACGCTGACGGGCCACGTGGGCGCCGTCCGCGGCATTGCCGTGAGTCCTCGGTCGGCGTACGCGTTCAGCGCCGGTGATGATAAAAAGGTGCTGTGCTGGGACCTCGAGACGAACAAAGTGGTCCGAAGGTACCACGGCCACTTGTCGGGCGTGTACTGTCTGGTGCTGCACCCTACTTTAGACTTGGTGTTCACGGGCGGGCGCGACTCCTGCGTGCGTTGCTGGGACCAGCGCACGTCCAAGCAGGTCATGATGCTCGGGGGGCACCAGGCCACGATCCAGTCTGTTGCTGCCGCGAACACGGACCCCCAGGTCGTCTCCGGCAGTGCGGATAGCACCGTGCGGCTCTGGGACCTGGCCGCGGGCAAGACGCGTGCTGTTTTAACCCACCACAAGCGCGGCATCCGAGCGGTCGCCTGTGCGCCGTTTGACAACAGCTTTGTGAGCGCGGCAGCCGACGCGTGCCGGACCTGGCGGCGCAAGGACGGCGCGCTACTCCGGACGATGCGCGGCCACAACGCCGTGCTGAATTCGTGCGACATCAACAGCGCCGGGGTCATGGCGACGGCGGGCGACGATGGAAGTCTGCGAATGTGGGACTACCGGACGGGATACAATCTGCAGCGGCTCGAGACGGTGGCGCAGCCCGGGTCGTTGGCCTGCGAGGCCGGTATCTACGACTGCGCCTTCGACCGCTCCGGCACGCGGCTCATCACGTGCGAGGCGGACAAGTCGGTCAAGATCTGGAAGGAGCAGGCCGAGGCCGACCCGGAGAGCCACCCCATCGACATGGAGGCCTGGACGAAGGAGTGCAGGCGGCGGCGCTGAGCGTCGCCTGCATAAAATTTACACATCATCATAATCGACGCTCGAGTACTCCCGCGTATACTTCGAGTTGGGGTTCGGGTTAATTACGGCGCGGCGCGCCAATCTCTCTCGATGTACGGGTTTTGAAGCTCTCGCGGCGATATCAAGAGTGCTGCGCACGCTCGTGATTCGACGCGATAATAGTTCACAAAAGCCACTGCAAAACACTGCTGCATAACGTGCACGTCGCTCTCTGGCTTTATAGCCGGTTAAGCGATACGTAACCTGAACAGCAGCAAGCCACAGCACACGCAAAGTAGCATCATGCCGTCCGAGCTGGAAACGCTGCGCCAGCAGGTCGAGGCCGAGAAGCAAATGCAAGAGCTCGTGCGCCTGCGAGCCGAGGTCGCCGACGAAAAGCGCCGGCAACAGGAGGGCGGCGAACTCGCGGAGCTTAAGGCGGCGCTGGCGAAGGAGCGCGCGCGCAGCGCGCCCCCGGCCGCCGCTAACCCCCCCAAAAAGAAGAAGCAAGAGGAGAACAGCGAAGTCGCAGCGCTCAAGGCAGCGCTGGCGAAGGAGCGCGCTCGCGCGTCGCCGGCCGCTGCCAAGGAGCCGCCTAAAAAAAAGAAAGAGGACAGCGAAGTCGCGGAGCTCAAGGCGGCGCTGGCCAAAGAGCGCGCGCGCCGCGCGCCGCCGGTCGCCGCCGAGGAACTCCCGAAGAAGAAGAAGGCGCGGCGCGGCGCGCGCAAGTCGTCGTCGTCGAACAAGGAGGCTGCGCCCGCGACGACCGCGTCGGTCATCTCTTCATTACCTGTGGCGCCACCGTCCACGAACGGGTCGATCGTCGGCGCGCTCCCCGTATCGCCGGTGGCGCCGCGCGCGTCGGCGCCGGCCGCCGCGCCAGCCGCCGCGCCGCCGCACCACAACTTCGGGGCCGCGCCACATCTCAAAGCCTGGTCCGCGCTCGCCAAGCAGACGGCGGCGAGCGAGCGCTTCCGCGCCGCGGCGGCGCGGCTCGACGCGCTCGCCGCAAAGGCGCCGGCGGCGTGGATCAAGTCGCGGCCCTACGGCGCGTGGTGCGAGCACCTGCCGCAGGCGCTCGCCATCGACTGCGAGATGTGCGTGACCGAAGACCCGGCCAGCGGCGCCCTCGACGGCAAGGCCCTCGTCCGCATCTCGATCGTGGACGCGTCGCGGCTGGACGCCTGCACGGCAGCCGCCGTCGCCGGCGGCCACGACGACGTCGTGCTGGACTCGCTCGTGAAGCCCTCCTTGCCAATCAAGGACGCCGTCGATCGCGTTCACGGCATCAAGGCCTCGGACCTGGACAGTGTGTTATTCACGCTGGAGCACGCGCAAGCCGCTCTGGCCAAACTGTGTTCCGACCGGACCGTGCTGATTGGCCACGCCGTCACGAACGATTTGGAGGCGCTCCGCTTCCGCCACGGTTGCATTGTTGATACTTCCGTGTGCTACGGCGTCGCCGGCGCGCCCGCGGGCGTGGCGCCGTCGCTGCGCGACGTCGCCGCGGCGGTGCTCCCGAACGACCAGGGCGGCATCGAACTCGGTCGCGCCACGCACGACTCGCGCGTCGACGCGCGGACCGCCGCGCTGTGCGCCTACCATTTAATAGGAGGCGCGGAGCCGCTGCCCAAGGCCGTGGAGCGGCGCAAGCACGCGCGGGAGGAGCGGTCGCTCTTCGCGCACCGCATCCCGGCGGGCGTCGCCGACGCGACGCTGCGCGCGGCCGTCGAGCGCACCACGGGCGTCGCGCTCGCGGCGGACGCCGCCGTCACGCGAGGCGGCGCCTACGGCAAGTGCACCCTCATCCTCAAGTCGCCGCTCCACGCGCAGCTCGCGTTCGACACGCTCGCCGGGCCCGCGGAAGTGGACACATCGGGCCGGCCCCAGAAGAAGATCTACCTCGACGACGGCGAGGGCTCCGGTGGCAAGCGGCCGTACTGCAAGGTGCGGCCGTTTTAACACTTTACCTTGTCTTTTCTTATGCTCCGAGTCCGAAGAATAGATGTCCAAGTCCTCGGGAAGTCCCTCCGACAATTCCTCCGACTCAGGGGACCTGCCAGTGAATTTGCCAGTGCCGCCGTGGGAGATCTCTCGGGAGTCTACTTGCAACAACACATTAGTAACTAGGAAGGGCGAAACCTAGAAGACTCCGGCCGCGACGCCGGCCGCGATGAAATCCGGGAACTTGGCCGCGACGAAGGCCGAGAACTTGGCCCCGACGACGACGGCCGAGACGTATCTGGCGTCGACCCGGGCGACCCAATCGATGCCCGGCGGCCCGCAGCGTTCTCGCTCGCGTAGAGCTCGTAGCTCCGCTGCGTGTCGTCGAAGCGGCGCACTGTCAAATCGCGCTCGCGCCGCGCCGCCGCGACGCGACCCGCCACGCGTCCGTACTCGGCGTTGGCCTCCTCGAGGTCGCGGTGCTGTTGAGCCCGCCGCGCGCGCGCCGCGACGCCGCAGTTCCGCGCAAGCCCGCGGTGGCCACAGGCGACGGCGAGCTCGCAGGGCGTGACTAAAGGCCCGGTGTAGCCCTTTGGGGCTTTCGGCGGGCCGTGAAAGTCACCACCGCGGTCGACGAGGAGCTGGGCCACATATTGCGAGCCCTGCGACGCGGCGACGTGGAGCGGGTTGTGGTAGGGCGGGACCGTCAACGCCGCGGCCACGTCGGCGCCCCTTTCGAGGAGTACGGCAGCGCAGGCCTGGCTTTCGAACCGAGCGCAGACGTGGAGCGCCGTGCGTCCATCCGCGGGTGCCGGTTCGTCGGGGCGAGCGCCGGCCTTGAGCAGCTGCAGGCAGATGGCGGCGTCGTCGTTCTTCGCGGCGAGGTGGATTGGGGGTTGTTTTGCGGAACCGGCGCGCAACAGCTGTGCGGTTTTCGAGTCGCGCGCGGCGACGCCGTCAGCGCTGGCGCCGGTCTTGGCCGCACCGAGCAACGCGTCGACGACCGCGCCGTGCCCCCGCTCGCAAGCGCCATGTAATGCCGTCTTCCCGAATTTGTCGCGCTTCCCCGGATCCGCACCTGCCGCGATCAACCTCCGCACGACGGCGGACTGGCCCGTGGCAGCTGCCACGTGCAGCGCGGAGCGTGACGTCTTCGTGTCCACGGCGGTGCGCGCAAGCGACGGGCACGTCTCGACGTGCGCGTCGACGTGATTAATCGCCGCGGCGCCGTCGCCTTCGTGGATCAGCTCCACGAGGCGGCCGTTCGCCCACGCACTTTCGCTGGCGTCGGCCGGTTCCGCCGTTTTAGGCGGAGTCGGGGGCGGCGATTCGGTCGGCTCGTGCGTCGGCGGCGCGGCGGGGGCGGTGGCGCGGCGTCTCTGGGCTGTCGCGGTTTCCGCCGCGCCCGTCGCGCGTCGCGGTCCTGCCATTTTGTTGTGCAGCCCTTAAACAACGAGCAAGTTGTGTTTTGGCACTCGTTCTTGGCAGCCCGTCGGGGCAGCCTTAGCTGACGAGTAAAAACGACGAGTAAGTTGTGTTTTGTCAGCTATGCTTGGCGAGTTGCCGAGCCTCCGGGGCAGGGCTCGAGTGGCCAACGCCGGCGGCGCGCGGGAATGAACCCGAACGTTTTGGGGTCCGATCAGCCACTGATACCTGGGTTGTCTGTCCACGGACTGCGTGGCGCACAGACCGCTAGCTGGTTTCGGTAAAACCCGGCAGGGCTTTCGGCCTCTCTCGCTCCAGTTCCTTGGCTGCCCCGTGCTACGCGTGTCGAATCGAAACAAGGTGGCATCCGGTGTCCAGTGCTTGCGCGGATAGGTTTCGGCACGGACGAGCCATTTCTGGCGAGTGCTAGCGCGCTTGTAGCAGTGAGCCCCCCAGCGAAAGAGAGAGAGAGCACGGCTGCCCCGCGACGTCGAGCAGTCCCACAACGCCATGCTCGCTGCCCGGAGAAGCTGCGCATAGATGTTGACAAATTGCCACCGCGCAGGCCAACACGATGGACGACGACGAAATCTTCACGACGAGCTTCCAGGCGGGCCGCAAGCAGATCTTCGTGGACCTCAAGGAAAACAACATCGGCAAGTACCTTAAGATCAAGGAGCGCGGCGACTCGCAGACCCAATCCATCCTGATACCGGGCAGCTCCATCGTGCAGCTGCGCGACGCTCTCGACAAGGCCGTCCAGGCCCTGGGCCTCGACACCAAGGGAGGTGGCGGCGCGGCGACGCGCGTGGCCGGCAACCAGTGCTCGTGCCATGTCAGCAACTTGTCGTGGGATACGACGGGCGAGACGCTGCGCGAGCTGTTCAATGGCTACGGCGAGGTTGTAAAGGCTGAGGTGCAGATGTCGCGCGAGGGCCGCTCGCAGGGCTGGGGGATCGTGGAGTTCGCCAGCGCTGCCGAGGTCAAGTACGCCATCGAGCAGTGCGACGGCCTCAACTTCGACGGCCGCGAGATCCGCGTGCGGGCGGACAAGGGACGCGCCACGAAGTCCGCGGCCGCGAGACCCCAGCGCAACGACGCGGACAAGGTCGTGGACCCGACCAAGGTCTTCGTCATGAACCTGAGCTTCGACGCGACGGCCGACGCGCTGCGCGCGCATTGCTCGTCCGTCGGCGAGGTCGCATCCGTCGACCTCCTCACGCGCGGCAAGAACCAAAAGCCCTCGGGCTCCGCCGTCGTCGAGTTTCGCTACCCGGAAGCCGCGGCCGCCGCCATCCAGGCGCTCGAGGGCACGGAGCTCGACGGCCGGGACGTGCGTGTGCGGGCGTACTTCTCGAACTGATTTTGCCTTCTCTTTTTCTGGGGGCTGCGTGATTCTGCGGCGACGAGCAAGCCCTTATTATAGTATAAGCCTAAGGTCACACTAACACCATTTACACAAAGAAAACAACAACTAGCCGCAACGCAGACGATACCCGCGATGCACCGCCTGAGCCGCCGCGCGACTCGAAGCGTAGGCCCCGAGGAACGAACTTTGCGTGCAGTAGTCGCCGGCGAGGACGAGCGTAGCCATGTCGTCGCATACGCATGGCTCCTTTTCGACCGGATTCTGCGGCATGAGCGCCTCGAGCGGGGTAACCATTTGCGCACAGTCCCAGCGCACACTCTTCGAAGACACGACGAGGGGGCGAAGCGCGGCGGCGTCTGCGCCGGCTATGGCGTTGAGGACGTCGTCGGCAGTGAGCGGCGGCGCGATGGAAGTGGTTGCCGACGAATGGGCGACGACAGCCACAACGGGCCCGGTAGAACTTCGGCGATGCGCAAGCTCGAGGCCACCAGATCCGTCGCGCTCGAGACGACTCTTGAACACGCGGTCGAGGATCCTCGACGCTTCACCGTCATCGTCACAAAAGAATACTGCGGTCGCGGTGCGCGCGTCGTATCGCGTGCGCCCGACGAGGTCCGCGAGTTCCGGCGGGAGCGCGTCGGCGACGCCGTCGACGGCCAGCGCGTCCGGCGCCGGAACCGCAAGCACGACCGCGTCAAAGGTTGCGCTGATGCTGCGAGCACCATCGCCATCGCGCTGTGCCGCGGTGACGACAAATGCCCGGCCAGCGTCGCGCTTGAGGCTGTCGACGCGACGCCCAAAGTACACGGCGTCGGGCCGCGCGTCGGTGAGCAGGGCCGCGCACACGTCGCTGAACGACCCGACGGAAACGTATTGGCGCCAAAGCTCAGGCCAGAGCAGTCGCTCTTCAGTCGCCGCGAGCTGATTATCCGCTACCGGCTCGACAAGACCACGTGCTTCAAGCGCCTGGACCTCGCTCCACGCCCCTTTGAGCGCGTCCAGAGCTATACCGTGACCCGGCAAAGCGCGCGGATCCTCTGGGTCGACGACCGAGAGCACTTGGGCACCGAGGTCAACGCGCAGCTCGCCCGCTACCGCGACGCCGCCGAAACGGCCGGCATTGTAGGTCGCCCGCTCCCAGACGTGTAGCTCCGCCGCGTCGCCAAAGCGCCGTCGTAGTTCCTTGGCACAGAGGCACCCGCCGAGACCCGCGCCGACGACGAGCACGCGATACGGCTGCTTCGCATTGTCTGCATTACTGTCGCCGTGCGCAGAGATGGTGAGCGCTGCGGCAGTGGTCGCGATGCAGGGTCGCGCTGCGCGCGCAAGTGCATTCAGCATCTGAGGTCGTCTCTACTGTCGGCTGCTCGCGCGTCGCATTAATGCTTTTATGGCTGCACTGCGCGCGGTATGAGCTGCTGTGTGATTGACCAGTATGTTTTCGACAGATGCCGTGCGTTCACAACGCCTGACGCTGCGTTTGTTGCGGAGAAACCCGTGCGTAAAACCGCGGATCATCTTGGCTGCAACACGCGCCCTGTGTGTGAGTAATTGGCTACAGACATCGATGCGGAGTTCTGTGTTGCGCTCGTGAACACGTTGAACGAGATTCTCAGCACCGCTGCGAACTATGCGGCTGCCACTGCTAATTCTGCTCTTGCACAGCGGTCTTGGCCTCGTGCAGCCGCCGCGACGCGCGTCGACCACGCTGATCGCGCACGCTCAAGCCGCGCGCACGGGCAAGCGCCAGCGCGTGGCGGACTGGTTTCGACGACGGCGACGACAAGACGCCGAGTCCGAGACGGCGTCGAGCGTCCTCGCGCCGCTGTCGCAGCTAGAACGCGACACGTCGCTAAGCGTTACGTGCTTGGAAGCGATGGACAGCCTTAACGCGCCGGAAAACCTTGCGGATCGACGGCTTGCGTTCCGCGTCGGTAAAAAAGGCGCGTGGACTCTTGTCACGGTCGATGACTCGCTTCGTGTTGCCGTTGAGATCGATGACTCTCAGGAGCGACCGGTGGTGGATGCGGCTATAACGTACGCCAGCGAAGGCGTCTTCGAGGCGTTGATGGACGAGAGATACTCGTCCGCAGCGGCCGTAGCCACCGGGCGGCTCCGTATCTCTGGCAGTGTGCGAACAGCGAGTGCATGCGAGCCACTGTTCGACGCCGTCGATGCAAAACTAAGGGCGACGCGCGTTGTCGCCGTTGGTGGCGCTGAAGCTGCCGCTGCGCGCCGCAAGACGGCCGAAGTCGCTCTCGACGCGCGCCTCCGTGAAGCTGCTGCGCGTCCGCGGATCGAGCGATGGCGCGCGCGGCACTTCGGGACGGACCAACAGATCGCCTCCTCGCAGCTTGTGCTCGGCGGGGCTCTCTATGTGTTGTACTGCGTCCTAGCGCTCGACGCGTCGAACACCGTTGATGTACTGCCGAACACATTATACCTTGCGTCCGCGTTGCTCTGGCTGCTGGGATCTGGAACGCTGGTACAGGGATCCTACCCTGAAAGCGTCCTCGCGCTTGCGAAGAAGGCCGAGGCTGACGCTGGCGACGGTGGTCGGCGCCGCGACACGTTGTCACGGGTCGAGCGGTACTGTACGGACTCTGCGGTATTAGTCGGAGCTTATGGACTTGGCGTCGGTGCGCCGACGTTTCTAGCTGGTGCCGCCGCGGCTATCGCAGCGCATCCGGGAGACGTCGTGCCTATCTTGTACGCCATCGCGGGCGGCTACATCGTATTTGCGACGGCACTACTCGTCTACGGTGCTCTACCTGATTCACTAGCTGCGAACAGTGGCTCGGGTAGCACTGCACTGCGCGACCTCTGGTTGGCGCCCCCCACGCCATCACTGCGTCTACGCGAGTCGTGGACTGCACTGCGAGACTCGCGTTACACCGAGACCGATGTCGTCGCCGGCGCGTGGGCCTTCGTGGCGTTCATGGTCGCGTGCTTGCTGTTTGGAATGATCGATTTAGTTGCGGAGCCGTCGTCTCTCGCGGCGTTGTTCGCGGTGTCACAAGTGCCATTTGCTGCGGGCGCTCTCGCTTTGGCCAAGGCCACGTATCCCGAAAACACGAATAGAGTCTCGAACGGCGACTCGACGCGCGTTCTCGACGAGATGATGCTGCGGATGGAGCGCGGTAATGCGTTGCTCTTGCTTGATTAAGTTGTTGTTGTTACTAGCAATCGTGAGTGTGCTTACTTGCTTGCTGGACAACACACGACTTATACACTAGACTACAACAGCCGACGGCAAGATAGCAGACCATATGGTCCCCGCTGCGACGACGCCCAGGGCCACGCCGAGGAGGAATATAGGAAGCTGCCGGGGCACCGCGGTGCCGGAAGGCGGACTCACGACTTTGGCGGAAGGCCGTCGAATTTTGGCAGCCCGTCGCCGTCGAAGGCATCGCCGACGATCCGCCGACCATAGAACAAATGCATCGTCGGCGCGAGAGGTGGCAGCGGCGTCGCGCCCGGCGACGCAAAGAGCGAGGTCGGCACGAACACGGCGCCGAGCTTGTGGTGGACGCCGCCAACGCCAGCACCGCACGTCACGCACCGTTTTCGCTCGTAGTGCAGCGAAGACCGGTACGATGCAGTCGAGCCACTCACGACGACGTCTGCCGCTCGGAAGCCGGTTTCAAGGGCAAACGCTGCGGAATGCACGGCCCGACACGTGTTGCAGTGGCAGTACGCGCGCGCGTGCGACGGCACCGCGTGCCGCGTCACGTCGAGCGTCACGCCGCCGCAGGCACAGCGGCCTCGTAGCGGCACGTCGCGCGACGACAGTGCTCGCATTCGCAGCCCGAGTCGCCGCATCGATGACAGCTGCGTGCGACTCGTTCGTGGCAGTGAATAGCGATTACGACGCGAGCGGCGTGAGCGGGTCGAGGTTTGGCAAATGTGAGACGGGTTTTTAGGGTGCGGGTTTAGCCGCCGCCTTGGCCGGCCGTGTCCCAATCACGAGCGCTGCCCCATCTTGCTCAAATGGGAGACGTAAAAATGGTCAACCTGGAGCTCCTCGAAGAGCTCGAGGCTGCCGCTGCGCCGGCACCAAACGATGTGCTCATGGAGCTGGTCGGGCTGCGCACCGCGACGAGACTCAAACAACTCACCTATAAAAGCGACGATGGTCTAGTTATTGTGCACGAGTATATGGCTCTTAAAGATCAGCGCGACACCGCCGCCGACGTGTGCAGAACTTGTCTCGGGCCGGGTACGGTGCGGCCAGCCGACGCAGACGATGAGACCGGCGAGCGGTTACTGCGCGGTCTGTGTCTGTGCCGTGGGTCAATTGGCTGTGTCCACGAGCACTGCCGCGTGCGATGGTACGAGACTGCGGGACTACCGGCAGACCCGCGCTGCCCGACGTGCTGCGGCAAATTCCGGAACGAGGGCGGGCTTGTCTTTTCGCGGCGCCTCGTCGCTCATCGACGAGCCCAGGCAGCGCAGAGAAAGGCGCCCGAGAAGCCAGCGGTGACAGCGCGGCGGCATTATGCCAAGATCACGGAGGCGACCGAACTCTGGCGCAGGTGCGATTACAAAGGCGCGAAGAAGGGCTTCGAGACTGCCCTGTCTGAGATGCGGCGCACCCACTGCGGCGACGAGGCCAAGCTACGTGGTGATATATATTGCGTAACAGCGACCCTGAACTTGGCCCTGGTCGAGCTGAACCTGGGAAACCTCGACGCTGCCGAGCGAGGAGCAAGATGGGCGCAGTCGGCGCTTGCCGGCTCAGACCAAGAACTGAGAGCAACGCACAACCTTGCTTTAATTCTCGACGAGCGTGGCCTCGTGACCGAGGCGGCAGCATTATATGAGGACGTCCACTCTTGTCGAACAGACCAGCTTGGCGCGGCGCACCCCGACAGCCTGCGGACGGCTTGCAATTTGGGGCGGTGCTATACCCGTCTTAAAAGGACGGACACCGCCATTGTACTGCTGACAGACACGCGCACAGCGGCCATGGCTGTATTGGGGGACGCCGATGAGCTAACGCTGGCTGCTGCCCATAATTTGAGTGAAGCGCACGCAGCGCGTGGTGAATACTTTAATGCTCGGCAACTCGCGCTGGCGTCGCTTGAGGCCCGCCGGCGCGTCTGTGGTGAGCAGCACATCCACACGCTCCGGTCGACGTTGGACCTCACTCGTCTGCTCTGAGCTGACCCCGCCGGTGCCGACGACGAGGCTGTCCAGCTTTGTGCGACTGCTGCTGCAGGACTTGAGGGATTTTCTTGGCATGGACCACGCCAAGACCTGCCGAGCGCGAAAAACTGCTCGAGCAGTGGCGTGGAACGCCCTCGGTGGCACTAGTAGCACCACAAACGGACGATGGTAGGGAGCGAGTTGCCATGCTCGAGACGCTGGATGTGCCAAACGCGAACATGGTGGCTGTTGTGGCCGAGCTCGTCGAGGCGCTGCGCAAAAGAGGAGTCGCGGCGCTCGGTGCGACCCTCAAACTTGACGATATGCTCCGCGAAAGGGCCTGGGACGCTGTTGTTGGTGTCTCAGATTTCGAAGGCGGGACCCTGTTTGCGCACCGGTTGAATCTCTAGTCTAATGTGTTGTTATAACAAGTACATAAACTTAAACACGTTCCTTCAACGGGAAAAACTTTCCTGAGCTCCTGATCGTCATACATCTCCAGTTCTACTACCTGCCCAGGGTTCAGGGTCAGGGTCAGGGTCAGGGTCAGGGTCAGGGTCAGGGTCAGGGTCAGGGTCAGGGTCAGGGTCAGGGTCAGGGTCAGGGTCA